>RCNB010001946.1_pt1 | contig 12793 bp, 12 predicted proteins | sample 2041321 | NCBI WGS metagenome assembly RCNB01 (sample SAMN09708232, study PRJNA481090) | Marine sediment metagenome, whole genome shotgun sequencing project. | reverse complement strand
TTATTATTTATTTGAAGTATTATGCATATTTTTACCTCATGAAAACATCATTTAAGATTATCGGTGAGTTAATCCAATGGTTTGAAACATATTCTGAAGAGAGTCCAGACAGTGAAATTGACATAAACTCATTCATCATCTGGCTAAATTCAAAGCTGTTTACAGATGAACATGCCAATCGATCAGATCATGATCATGATGATTTGGATATGGAGTTATCATTCCTACTTGCATTGCAAAACAGACACTACAAGGCATATGCAAAGGACGCATTGCTTGAGTCAGATTTATCATCGCCCGAAGGATTTAGCTTCCTCTATCATCTTAACCTTGTTGACAGTTACAGGAAGATGGAGCTTATCAAAATGCACCAACTTGAGCCACCTTCAGGAATTGAAGTTTTAAAGAGACTTTTAAAAAGAGAATTCATTGAAGAATTTGATGATCCTGATGATGGCAGAGCAAAGCGAATAAGCATTACTGAATCGGGAAGGCAAAAGATTCAAGAAATCCTGCCCAAAATGAAACAAGTGTTTTCATCAATGACTGCTGATATGTCTCTCAATGAGAAATTGCATGTTGTAGCTTTTTTGCAGCAGATGAATGATTACCACGTCAACAAAACTTCTAAATAATAGCAACTGCTCCACCCAAGGATCTGAGATCGTATCAGAGTCGAACCTACACACCCCTGTGGCAGTCCTCTATTACATTTCCTGAATTAACTGACTAATCTGTTGGTTCAAATTGTCAACCACTCATTTCCAAAAAAGAGACGATACCACTGAGTGTGAAAAAACTTTTTCTCATATCTACTGGGCCGGGGTACAGATAATACTGAAGGGGGCTGTGCAGATGTATCAGGCTTATATTTAATCAGGAATTCTCTGGTTTTTATGAATTTTTCGAGGTAAATTTCTTTGTTGCTAAGGGAATTAAAAAAATCAGCATGTGTTTAAGTATTCCATGTAAGGTTCTCTCGATCGAAGGAGATAAGGCAATTGTATCGGCTGGAGGCACCGAATACGAAGCCTCGCTTCAGCTTGTTGAAGATGTCCGGGTTGACGATTATGTTTTAATTCACACCGGTTTTGCTATTCAGAAAATCAGCGAAGAAGAGGCCCGGGAGACAATGAAGTTACTCATGGAACTGGCTGAAATTGATCGGGAAATAAGAGAGCGGGAAGATGAAGTATCTGGATGAATACAGGGATAGGGAAATTGCAGGCCGTTTAGCCGAAAGGATTTCAGCTCTTACAGTTGAGGAGATTACATTAATGGAAGTCTGTGGCGGCCATACCTGGGCCATTCAAAAATCAGGAATACAATCCCTGCTTCCGGAAAATATTTCATTGCTGTCGGGCCCCGGATGTCCCGTATGTGTTACAAGCAAAAAATATATTGATCAAGCTGTGGCATACAGTCGCCTGGAAGATGTTATCATTACAACTTACGGGGACCTTATCAGGGTGCCTGGATCCACTTCGTCATTAGCTGTTGAATTGAGCACGGGAGGGGATATCAGGATGGTATATTCAATTCTTGATGCACTTCAGGTAGCCAGGGAGAATCCGTCGAAAAAAGTAATCTTCCTGGGAGTTGGATTTGAGACTACTTCACCGGGAAGTGCGGCCGGTATTGTGAATGCTGCAAAAGAAAAGTTAAGTAATTTCTTCCTTTTCAGTGCCCATAAAATTATGCCTCCCGCGATGACAGCATTAATTGATGAGGGCGTGAAGATCGACGGATATATCGCCCCGGGACATGTAAGTGTAATTACCGGTTCGCATATTTATGATGAGATTCCACAAAAATATGGGATAGCTTGTGTAATCACCGGCTTTGAGCCAAGCGATATTCTTCAAAGTATTTATATGCTTACGAAACAGGTAAAAGAGAAAAAATTCTCCGTGGAGATTCAATATTCAAGAGCGGTCTCACCCGGGGGCAACAGGAAAGCCCAGGAGATTCTGAAGGAAGTCTTCACCCTTCGTGATGATTGGTGGAGGGGTTTGGGGACCCTTTCGAACAGCGGACTTACCTTAAATGAAAAGTACAGCAGTTATGATGCTGAAAGGATGATCCCGATAACTTTTGAGGAAACAAAGGAAGAAAGCGCTTGCATCTGTGGTGAAATTCTAAAAGGCCTAAAGAAACCAAGCGAGTGCAAACTCTTTGGTACGGTTTGCACGAGCACTAATCCTGTTGGTGCCTGTATGGTTTCGCATGAAGGTGCCTGCAGCGCTTATTTCAGATTCAATAATTAATGGAAAATACAATTCTCTTAGGACACGGCAGCGGTGGGAAATTGACCCAAAAACTGATAAACGGCTTGTTTGTCAAGTACTTTGATAATGCCGTATTAAGACAGCAAACTGATTCTGCAATACTGCATGTTGACAAAGAGAATATTGCTTTCACAACGGACTCCTATGTTATAGATCCGATCTTTTTCCCAGGTGGAAATATCGGAAAACTGGCCGTATGCGGTACCGTGAATGATCTTGCCGTTTCAGGTGCAATCCCTAAATACATAAGTGCAGCATTCATTATCGAGGAAGGTTTTCTGCTTAAGGACCTGGAAACAATCGTTTCATCAATGGCTGAAGAAGCAAAAAGAGCCGGAGTATCTGTTGTAACAGGTGATACAAAAGTTGTTCCCAGGGGGCAATGTGACAAGCTTTTTATAAATACGGCAGGTATTGGATTCATTGAAGAAAGATATAAAGGGATAAGTACCGGAACCGATGTTAGAGCAGGGGATAAAATAATCGTAAACGGGACTATTGCCGATCATGGAATAGCGATCATGGCTGCCCGGAACTTCGGAAACTTTAAAACCGATGTTGTCTCAGATTGTGCAAGCCTCAACCGTCTTACCCGGGATATTCTCGACTCGAACTGCAGAATCAATTTCATGAGGGATGCTACACGGGGAGGTATCGCAGGCATTTTCTGTGAGCTTGCTGAACAGAAAAATCTTGGGATCGAAATTGAGGAATCTATGGTTCCAGTAAAGGAGAGCGTCAGGGGAATGTGCGAATTGCTTGGGTTTGATCCATTTTATATTGCAAATGAGGGTAAAATCATCCTGGTGGTTCATGAAGGTGACGCAAACAAAGTACTTGCAAGGCTACAACAGAATGAATATGGCAAAAACAGTGCTATTATAGGGGAGCTTGTCGATAAACATCCGGGGAAAGCTGTTCTGAGAACCGGGATTGGAGGTAGCAGGATTATTGATATGCTGGCTGACGAGCAGTTGCCAAGAATTTGTTAAATTGATCTTATGCATGAGATGACAATTACGATGAATATCCTTGACATCGTGGAGGAACATGCCAAAGTTCTTAAGGCAAAAGTCGTTCATGAAATAGAAATTGATATTGGTGAATTGAGTGGAATCGATTTTGATGCATTGGAATTTGCAATGGAGAATGCACAAAAAACAAAGTTGCTGGAGAACTCAAGACTCTTAATAAACAGAATACCTGCCAGGGCCAGGTGCAAATCATGTGGCAATGAATTTGATATCAGCGATTTTTATACTGCCTGCCCTGAATGCAATGAATTTATTCATGATATTCTCCAGGGAAAGGAAATTAAAGTCAGAGCAATTAGTATTGATTGATGCCTCTTTTGGATAAGTATTTAATTTTTAACAACAAATATAAGTTATGTGCGATACTTGCGGTTGCGGCCAGACAGATAAGCCCTTAAGCTATAGAAAACCGGGGCAAGAGCATGATCATGATGAAATGCATGAACATGATCATTCTCATGGAAAAGTCATTCAAATTGAGCAGGATGTGATGAGTGCAAACAAATTAATAGCAGAAAGGAACAGGGGATATTTTGAAGCTAAGAACATACTTGCGCTAAACCTGGTAAGCTCACCCGGATCAGGAAAAACAAGCATTCTTGAAAAAACAATAAGCGATCTGAAGGAGGACCTGTCCTTCTTCGTCATTGAAGGTGATCAGCAAACCATGAATGATGCAAACCGCATTGATGCCACAGGGACTCCAGTTTTGCAAATTAATACGGGAACCGGCTGCCACCTGGATGCTGAGATGATAAACAAGGCAGTAAAAAAACTTGAGGTTTCGGAGAATGCAATCCTGATGATTGAAAACGTGGGGAACCTGGTTTGCCCGGCCCTGTTTGATCTGGGTGAGAGTCGCCGGGTTGTTATAATGAGCGTGACAGAAGGTGACGACAAACCTTTAAAATACCCCAACATGTTTTACACTTCAGATATTTGTATTATAAATAAAACCGACCTTCTTCCTTATGTTGATTTTAATTGTGAAAAAGCAAAGGAATACGCTCTTAAGGTGAACCATCACCTGCAGTTTTTCGAACTGTCGGCAAAATCCGGGGAAGGAATGGAACAATGGTACGAATGGCTGAAGGGAAGGCCTGAATTTACTCCCCGGCAATTATTTCGCCGGCAATCTCCTTAACCCTGGCATAGATCTCCTCGTATTTTTCCTGTATCGGGGGAGAGAATTTATCATCAAATACCCTGTCTTCAACTATTTCAACAGCGATGATATGAATGGAAGCCGGCATCGTTAACCCGAGTTTGGTTCCGAGGTCGACCGCAGTAAGGAAAGAAACATCGTGAACACTTGAGAGGTGGATCGTAGCATTGAAGTCTTCCGGTGACAATCGATAAACTGTTCCGGGTATTCCGTCCCTTGTTCTTATCGCATCAATAAATATAACAGTCTGATATCCCTGGATGTATTCCAGCACCTCCAGTCCGCCGAGAAAGGCTGTTTCGAAATCTGCATTTTCTCCCGGGATATCAGCTTGAAGACGTTTAACAAGTTTTGGACCTATTCCGTCGTCTGTCACAATTTCATTGCCGATTCCATGGATAAGTATTTTCTTTTTATTCATTTAATACAAATATGGGGGAATTCCAGAAGTGTTAGCTATTTCTAACTCAGTTTCTCTTTACTTGCCGTGTGATATTCCCTTTCATATCCCTGAAATTCACTTCCAGTGGCATGTTTCCGGGCAAACTATGTGTTGCGCAGGAGAAGCAGGGGTCATAAGCCCTGAAGGCCATTTCGACCATATTTAGTATTCCGTCATCAACTTCTACTCCTTCCTTTATTAGTCCCTGTGCAGCCTTTTTTAAGGACATGGATATGGCCGCATTATTATTAGTTGTGCCGACAATTATATTTGCCCTGGTAATGATTCCTTTTTCGTCCGTCCAGTAATGATGGGTCAGCGTTCCCCGCTGGGCCTCCACAATTCCCACTCCTTCCCTTGGGATATTCGGAAGATCGGCCTGGAGATCAGGACTGGTGATTTCCGGGTCACTTGCCAGCTCAACAGCTCTTTCAGCCGAGTAGAGCAATTCCACCAGGCGTGCCCAGTGCATAGCCAGGGTTGAATTTACGGGTTTTCCACCCAGGGTGGCGTACATGTGTTCATAATGTTCCTGGGCCAGGGGAGTTGCCATGCCGTCAGCCGCGTTCAAACGTGAGAGGGGAGTGGAATGATAGACCCCTGAATCTTTTCCTTCAACAAAGCCTTTCCATCCTACTTGCTTTAAATAGGGATATTTCAGATAGCTATAGGCTTCAACACGTTCTTCCACCCAGTCGCGGTAATCTTCCGCTTCATATTTACAATGCTCCTTGCCTTCCTGGTCAACAACCCGCACCTTGCCGTCATAGAAATTCACCTTGTTATTGTCGTCTACAAGTCCCATTGAGTATATGTTGAGCGAATAGGGTCCGTTGAGGATAATATCAACATAGGTTTTATTTTCCAGGACAACATCATTGAATATCTTAAGAGAGAATTTTGCAAATTCAACAAATCCTTCAGCCTTCTCCAAAATATCCTTTCGCTGATCTTCGGTAAGTCCTTTTCTGACACCTCCGGGAGTATTCATCACAACATGCGTTTGATGTCCTCCGAGCAGGGCCTGGATCTCCTGGGCGAGACGTCGTTGCTTAAGTACTTCGGTTCCTGTTTCAACACCGACCTTTGCAATTACACCGAGAACATTTCGTTCTGCTGCGGGCGCGGTAGGGCCAACGACAAAATCGGGTGCTGCCAATGCGTAGAAATGAGCAATATGGCTGTGTACGAAATGGGCCATGTAGAATAATTCCCGAAGCTTCGCCGCTGTGGGTGTTGGCCTTACACCAAAAACAGCATCGGTAGCTTTGCCGGCCGCCATGTGATGACATCCCGGGCATACTCCGCAAATCTTGGTAACAATTTGCGAAGCCTCCTCAACGGGCCTGCCCTCAAGGAATTTTTCAAAACCTCGTAACTCAGGTACCTGGAAATATACATTTTCCACGGCTCCTTCGTCGGTACAGAAAATTTCAATTTTTCCATGGCCTTCGAGACGCGTAATCGGATCGATTGTATATCGTTTCATAAAACTTTCCTCCTTAAGATTGAAGTTGGCAAACTATACCTGTAGAAAGTCCCCGCAGGATCATCGATGGTCTCCACAATTTTTTCTATTTCGTCGGGATCATTTGAGTCGATCATTGTTGCGATGGCTGATAGCATTTTAGCACCTGGATCGGTGACATCACTTGGAGGTCCGTAGCAACCACGACAGGGGGCGTTCCCTTCAATACATCTTACCCCACAGCCACTCCTGGTTGCAGGGCCCATGCAGATCACACCCTGTTCCAGGAAGCATGTTACACCATCGTCTTTTATTTGCCAGGGTCTTTTGAATTCCTTGACAAGTTTATTATCGGTTTTTGTTCTTTTGCACTCGTCGCACTGACTTTTATCACGTGCCCCAACAACTGAACCGGCCGGAGGAAGTTTCGCACCTGTAACTATGGCCATAAATACTTCAACCAGCCTTTCTGTCTGTGGCGGGCAACCGGGTAAATAATAGTCGACATCCACCACCTGGCCAAGGGACTTCACATCATTATAAAATTCGGGTAAATCCAGCATTCCCTCCGCAACTTCGTACTGTTGCAAGGGGAGCGTTTTTTCCGGATTTGAGGTAGATTCGCTCTCAAAGTAAGCCCTGTTGAAGATGCCTTCCCGGTCGGAAAAGTTTGCAAGGCCCGGGATCCCTCCCATGTGGGCACAGGAACCATATGCAACCAGTACCTTGGTTTTTTTGCGAAGGAGCTTGGCCATATGCTCATTTTCACTGTTCCTGACTGCGCCGTTAAACAATGTCACATCGATATGGCCATCCGGCATTTCTTCAACATCCTTGTATTTAATATCAAGCGCAATGGGCCAGAACACAAGATTTGCGTGTTCAATCACGGTGAAAAGTGATTCATGCACATCCAGAACGGAAACGCAACACCCGCCGCAGGCAGCCCCCCAGTATATGGCGAGGTTTATTTTTGGCTTTTCTTGCTTAGTCATGTGTTATATCTCCTTACTAATTTTAAGAAAAAGTTTCGATTGATTTCTTTATCGGACTGGGATCAAGCTCCTTGAGGGTTTGTGTAAAATCGTTAACAAGCTCGGCAAATTCCCTCCCTTCACTTGCACTTATCCACTCCAGCCGGAGCCGTTCCTCTTCAATGCCCATTTGTTTGAGATACTTTTGCAAGAGCTGATATCTTCGTAAGCACTTGTAATTGCCTTCATGGTAATGACAATCGCCCGGGTGGCAGCCGCAAATGAGAACTCCATCGGCACCTTCCCTGAAGGATGTTAAAACGAATGTCGGATCAACACGACCGGAACACATTATTCTTATTACCCTGATATTCGGGGCATATTTCATTCTCGATGTGCCTGCAAGATCAGCACCGGTGTAAGAACACCAGTTGCATAAGAAAGCGATGATTTTTGGATCTGGGTTCATAGTTTATACCTCCTGTATTGACATTAGTCCTTCAATTTGAGAAAGAATCTGCTGATCGCTAAAGTGCTGGCATTTTATTGCACCGGTAGGACAGGCAGAGCCGCAGGTGCCGCATCCCTTGCACAATATCTCATTAACATGCGATACTTTTTTCTCCTCGTCATAACTGATCGCCGTGTAGGGACAAACTCCTATGCAGGTCTGACAACCGCAACAGATGTCCTCATTTACCCGGGCTGTGGTAACTTCCACATTAACCGAACCTGCCTGTATCGTTGCAAGAATCCTTGCTGCAGCGGCCCGCGCCTGGGAGACTGAATCGGGAATATCTTTTGGTGACTGGCAGGTGCCAACAACATATACTCCATCGGTGGTTGTGGCTACCGGGTCCAGTTTCGGATGCCGCTCAATATAGAATCTGTTCCCGTCCATACTCACTCCCACGGCATGAGCAATTTCCCTGGCATCATCCTGTGCTTCCATTCCTACCATGAGAACCACTATGTCTGCAGGTACTTCAATCTCTTCTCCCGAGAATTTTTCGGTAAACTCGATCAGTAAATTACAGGTGTCATCGTACGATGCCTGTTTTATTTGCGGTAAATTCTTCCGGTGATCAAAGGTCAGGAACATCAGGTCTTTCCTGGATGTACTTGAATATAATTCTTCACATCCTTTACCAAACGACCTCATATCTGAATAAATATCGTAGATATGTGTTTTTGGAAGTGCCGCTTTAATCTGATTAGAGAATTTCAATGCCGTCATGCAGCAGGTTCTCGAACAATAGGGATTATAATCTTCATTCCTGCTTCCAACACAATGGATAATGGCTATATCTTTTGGTTCCCTTCCATCCCTGGTAATGATAACACCGCTTTTCAGTGCTTTTTCAAACTCAATGGATGTAATGACATTCGGCAGCTTTCCATAACCGTAATTTGTTATTTTCTTCGCATCAAAAGGTTTTAATCCGGTCGCTACAATGACATTCCCGAAATTCAGTGTTACTTCTTTTCCATTTGGTTTAATTGTGGTTTCAAAGTTTCCAACATAGCCAGTTACCTTCTCTATTATCGTATTCGTATAAACTTCAATTCCTGAATGATTCTGAACCGCTTTCATTTTGGGATCGATCATTTGTCTTGCACTGTTCAGGAAAGGGTAAGTCAGATCGATGTTGGCAACGCGCCCTCCAATGGAAGATGATTTTTCAACGATATATACCTGTTTGCCGGCATTGGCTATTTCCAGCGCGGCAGAGATTCCGGAGATTCCGGCCCCGATGACCAGGGTGGCAGGATTTACTTCAACACTCCTTTTCTCGAGGGATTCATGCCATTGCACCCGGGCTACGGCTGCTGCGATCAGGTCCCTGGCTTTTCTTGTTGCTTCCTTTTTATCGGTGTGAACCCAGGATGCCTGTTCCCTTATGTTCGCCATTTCAAACATATAGGGATTCAGGCCGGCATTTTCCAGGGCTTTTCTGAACGTTATTTCGTGCATCCTGGGCGAACAAGCAGCAACGACAACCCTGTTCAGCTTATGCTCCTTGATGTCGCTGACTATGAGATCCTGCCCGGGATCCGAACACATGTATTTATAGTCCTTGGAAACAACAACATTTGGCAGGTCCTGCAGTTCTTTGGAAACTTTTTCAACATCCACCATATTGGCAATGTTGGTGCCGCACCAGCAAATATATACACCTATTCTTATTTCTTCCATAGAATGGAGTTTACTGGGTTTACGTGGTTGAAGCCAGATTCTTTTGTATAGCCATCTTTTTCATGTTAGCAAAATAGAGGGAGAATGGCCTGTATATCATATGCGACCATTTGGAAAAGGGAACTTCGATAATCAGCATCGGTATCAACACCATTAAATGTATAAGGTAGGTGACATACGTTAATTGTGGCATGCCGTTTATTCTGAAGATATGCAGCAAAATTCCGGTGGTGGTGGTCAAGAATAAGAGAATCAGAAAGGTCCAGTCTGTAAAATGGGAATATTTGCTGTTTTCCAGGTTCTTACGAGTTCTGTTAATATAGAAGTAAATGATTCCGGTAAACAGGCCTACAGTTGCAATGTAACCCAACATTCTCTGTGGATGCCAGAAAGGATAAACGTTGTCTGTCTGGAACCATTCCAGGAAGAATACAATTATTATGAAAAGTGTAGCGTAGCTTAAAGCAAGGAACAGATGTAAACCCCAGTAGGTTTTTAATTTCTTTTCATCACATTTTGCATACTTCTTCTTGGGAATAAAGATTCTGTGTATTGCGGTAATAGGTCTTAAATAATCTGCAAATCCAACTTTCAGGGATTTATCCTGGTAAATGATTTTATGCCACATAGAAAACACGTTGGTGACAAGGAGAAATACCAGGGTTCCTGCCATGATCCAGTCGCCCAGGTGAATCCTTTTCCAGGGAGCCATTTTATTTATCAGGGCACCGCCATCGGGTCCGACCCATTGGGAAATATCTCCTGAAGGAAAGGTAGTAAACATCAGATATAGTGCACCCACCAGCAGGCTAATGACAACAATTGCGCCTATTTCCAGAGCTTTTGATTTGTAAAAGAGCCGCGATATGCCGGTCCAGTCGTATACCGAAATCAGGTACCTCCGGATGGACATCATCATTTCAGCCGGATTGGCATCGCGTGGACAGGTTTTGGAACAATCCCCACAATAGGTACATAACCAGGGATCAATGTTAGTGTGGAGGCTTTTCTTCAGTCCCATTAATACCTGCCTGACTGTCTTTCGCGGAAAGGAAAAGCCATTTTCCGTTGTATGGCAGGTGGCCGTGCAATTGCCGCATTGAAAACACTGGTTCCACTCTTTTGCTCCATAAAGGAACAATTCATTTTTCAGATCAAGATTTACTCGTTGACTCATGACATTTCCTCCTGCAGTTTTGATAGCTCTTTGGCTTTTGTTTCAATTTTTTCAAGAGAAAGGGTTGGAACAGTGTTCTTATGTTTTGAGATTGACTGTAAAACCCTTGAAGCAGCAGCAGATGCCTGTGCGACAGAATCGGGAATATCCTTTGGCCCCTGGCAAACGCCGGCAACAGCTATTCCCCCGGTAAATGTATTCACAGGATCGCTGATGAAGTTCATTTCATTAAACCAGCCATTGTCATCGATATTTATGCCCAGCATTTCTGAAATTTTTGCTGCATCTTCGCAGGGCTCAGTGCCAACGGCAAGGATCACCATATCAACTTTTTGTTCAATAATCCTGGCGTTTTCAATATCCTCGCATCTGACAATCAGCTCGTCGCCATATTGCTCAACCTTAGCCGGGCGGCCCCTGATAACATTTATTCCTTCATTTTTTATTCGGTTGTAGAATTCTTCATAACCCTTTCCAAACGCACGTATGTCGATATAATACTCATTTATTTCAGCGTCTGGCAACTTTTCCTTCAGAAGGTGTGCCAGCTTTAAGGAATACATGCAGCATACTTTCGAGCAGTATTTATTGTGATTCTCATCCCTGCTTCCGATACAATGGATGAGTGCAATGCTTCCGGGCGCATAAATTTCTTCGGGAGAGAAGATCCAGTTGCCTTTTTTATCCTGAACCCGTTTTGCAATTTTACCCTCTGTTGGTCCGGAAGCATTGATCAGGCGTTCAAGCTCAATGGATGTCAGTACATTTGGGAATCTTCCATATCCGAATTGTTCAAATTTCGATGCATCAAATGTTTTGTACCCCACGGCCAGAATGATATTTCCAACCCTTACTTCAACAATTTCGTCCTTCTCATCCAGATTAATACAGCCAGGTACCGGACATACCTTGGCGCAAACACCGCATTTCCCGTTGGCAACATAGGTACAAACACTTGCGTCGATTAAGTATTTGTTGGGTACAGCCTGGGGGAAAGGTATGTAGGCTGCCTTTCTGAGCGTTGTATTAGAGTCGAATTCACTCGGGGTTTTTACCGGGCATTTTTCAGTACATGTCCCGCACCCTATGCAGGTTGAGAGATTGATGCGGCGCGCCTTCTTTAAAATTTTGACAGTGAAATTTCCCGGGGTCCCTGAAACCTCCTGTACCTCGCTGTATGTCATAAGATCAATGAAACTATTCTGCCCCACTTCAACCATCTTGGGAGTAAGGATACATGCAGCACAGTCGAGGGTCGGGAAGGTTTTATCGAACATCGCCATATGGCCACCTATCGTACCCGTTTTTTCCACCAGGTAGACCTTGTTCCTGCTCATCGCAATTTCAAGGGAAGCCTGTATGCCGGCTATTCCTCCCCCGATAACAAGCGTATCTGGATTAAAGTCCACTTCTTCAAGCACAGAGGCATCTTCAAATGACACATCAAACACAGCGCAGGCAACTATTGCCTTTGCTTTCTCTGTATCTGCTTCAGTATGTGCACCATATTCTGCAAATCCAGCAATGATAACATCATCAGGATTATTACCTGCAAGAACCATTGCCCTTGAGAAAAAGCTTTTATACCAGCCCGGGTTGGCCCCTGCCAGTACAATCCTGTTGAGATTCAGCTTTTTAATATTTCTGGCAAAGAGCACCGGATCAGTAAGTGAAATCTCGGCAGGGTGCCACACCTTTGATACTCCCGGTAGTTTTTCAGCATAAGCAATAACATCGGGAATGTTTACGACGTCAGTATTTCCGTTGAGTGTTGAGAAACAATAGACGCCAATAGTATTTTTTTCCATTGTGAGATTGGTTAAAGGCGTATTGTTATCAAAATAACGCTATTTTGAAGCCAAAGTCAATACCCTGGCAATCTAATTAACAAACTATCGGTATCTGTACATGAATGGACCATAAGTGTTGATGATCGGAGGAATATTGATGATAAGCGGATATATATCAGATAGACTCTCTGCTTTGTAAAGCTATTAATCTGTGGCTGAGTACTTATTTCGGTCTAAAAACTATTTTTTTGCACAAAG
>RCNB010001944.1_pt1 | contig 12804 bp, 8 predicted proteins | sample 2041321 | NCBI WGS metagenome assembly RCNB01 (sample SAMN09708232, study PRJNA481090) | Marine sediment metagenome, whole genome shotgun sequencing project. | reverse complement strand
TGAAATCCTTTAATCTTTCGATCATCCAGAAAAACTCATTTTTCCCCACGTTATTAATTTTCATCGGATTCTTCAAACAAAAATTGGGGATACCTCGGCTTGCCCAACGGAAATATTTTATCAGAGGGGGAGAGGAGGAATCAATCCTCTCTAGGGGTGATTTTTAGGGGTGATGGATTAATCCAATCACGGAATCCGCGGAATCCGATTGACATTTTTCTTTGTCCTAATTAATCTTTGCGTGCAGCTAATATTGAACAGGAGGACTGATATGCGCATTTGGCTCGGAAATCATGTTTTTCGAATATTGACGATTGCAATAGCCATTATACTGATGAATTTCAGCGGCTTACAGGGAGAAAGTTCACAAGATGAAATCTTTCGAACTTTTCGCTGGAGGAACATCGGCCCTGCTAACATGATGGGACGGATTTCGGCCCTTGATGCTTTGGATGAAGACTACCGTGTTGTCCTTGTGGGGAGTGCCTCAGGAGGTGTGTTTAAGTCCACGAATGCTGGTGTGACCTGGCAGCCCATTTTTGACGAATACGGAAGCGGATCCATCGGAGATGTGGCTTTTTCCCAGGGAAATCCGGATATTATCTGGGTAGGAACCGGAGAAGCGCACAATCGTAACAGCTCTGGCTGGGGTGATGGGATCTACAAATCCACGGACGGTGGGAAAACTTTTCAGAATATGGGATTGAAAGAAACCCATCAGATTGCCCGTATTGCCACCCATCCTTCGGATCCGGACATCGTGTATGTTGCGGCTGTCGGCCATCTCTGGGGGTATTCGGGTACCCGTGGTTTGTTCAAAACAACTGACGGGGGAGTGACCTGGACAAAATTGGCCAACGGTCTTCCGGATAACGAAAAAACCGGGTGCACAGAGATCAAAATGCATCCCACAGATCCGGATATCCTGTTCTGTGCGATGTATCACCGCCTGCGCAAGCCGTGGCACTTTCACAGCGGAGGGACTGACGGAGGTTTATTCAAGACAACAGATGGGGGAGATACCTGGCTCAAGTTGACAAGGGGGCTTCCTTCCGGAGATATCGGCCGAGTAGGGATCGATATCTGTACTTCCAAGCCGGATGTGGTGGTTGCCAGTGTGGAAGCTAGCGACAAGCTTCCTGCGGACATGAGCGTTCCTGGCCCGGGTGTTTACCGTTCCGATGATGGGGGAAAGACCTGGTGCTATCTCCTCCGGCATACCAGCCGACCGATGTACCATGGCCGGATCGCTGTCAATCCCCTGGATGACAACCTGATTTATGTGATCGCCCGTGATTTCCGGTTCTCTGCGGATGGAGGCAAGACCTTTCGGAGAAAACCCTGGGGGGGTGCTGGCGGTGATGACCATGACTTGTGGATTTCGCCAAGAGACAAAAATGTCTTTTACGTCGCTTCCGACCAGGGGGCTCACCTGACTTTGGACCATGGGAAATCTTTCATCTCCTTCAACAACATGGCTATCGCTCAGTATTACGCCATAGGGGTGGATATGCGCGATCCCTACTGGGTGTACGGGGGGATGCAGGATATCGGTGGATTTGGCGGTCCGAGCAACAGCCGTGACAACCAGGGAATCCTGAATGACCACAATATCGAGGTCAACGGGGGTGACGGCTTCCACATGCAGGTCGATCCGACTGACTGGCGCATGGTTTATGCTGTCTGCCATGTCGGAGGGTTAGGCCGGATCAATATGGAGACCCGAGAATATAAACTCATATCACCTCGGCCAGAAACCATAGCGAATTTTGACAATTATTATAACCCGAATTTTCCGGAGACACCGGTACGATACTCCATTTTTCCGGGTGAGCACTGGCTCTGGCGTCAATCCAGCCGCAGTAGTTATTCCAGTCTCCTGCCACCTCAGTTCCGGTATAACTGGAGCAGTCCTGTGATCGTGTCCTCTCATAATCCTCGTACAATCTATTTTGGCGGCAATCACTTGTTCAAATCTATTGACAGGGGTGACACCTGGAAGATAATCAGTCCGGATTTGACGACCAATGATTCTGAAAAGCGTAACTCCTCGGATTCAGGAGGCCTGACCCATGAGGTCACCGGGGCGGAGAATCACTGCACGATCATATCGATATCGGAATCCCCGTTGGATTTATCTATTTTATGGGCGGGTACGGATGACGGGAATGTTCAAGTCACCAAGGATGGCGGGATCAATTGGAAAAATGTCCGGCCAAACATCCGTGGTGTTCCCCAAGGCATATGGGTAAGCCGGGTCGAGTCGTCACATTTCCATGAGGGGGCGGCCTATGTCACTTTTGATGGGCATCGTAGCGATGACTTCACTTCTTATGTGTTCAAGACCACGGATTTTGGTGCCACTTGGACAAACATTGCCGGGAATCTACCCGATGGTCAAAGTCTTTATGTGATCAGGGAGGACTTCAAAAACGAGAATCTTCTGTTTGTGGGCTCTGAGTTTGCCTGCTTTGTCACATTAGATGGTGGGAAAAATTGGAGCCGCTTCATGAATGACATGCCCACTGTGGCATTCCATGACCTAGTCATCCATCCTCGGGATTTTGACTTAGTCGCTGGGACGCACGGCCGAAGCATCTGGATTGTGGACGACCTAACTCCACTCCAGCAAATCACACCGGAAGTCCTGTCCAAGGATGTCCATCTCTTTGAGAATAGGACAGCCACCCGCTGGCAGTCTGTTTCCCTGGGGAGACAGCAGTCATTTTTTAAATTCAAGGGTGAAAATCCTCGATCTGGAGCTTTTATCCATTTTTACCTGAAGTCTGCCCCTGTAGGAAAGGTCACGATGGAAGTCCAGGATCTTGTGGGGATGCGACGAGCTTCTGTGAGGGTGTCTCCCAAACTAGGGCTTAACAAGGTGCGTTGGGATATGCGTTTTCCACCGGCAGGTTCCGGAATCGAAGCCTTTAAAGCCCGCTTAGAAAAGGTCTCAGATGAGTTGTCTTCTCTGGTAAAAACGGAGGCTGAACGAAAAACATTGTCTGAGTTGCAAGAAAGACTGAACGTAGCAAAAACGGACAGGAATCTTATGCGGATACACCGCCAGATGATCAGCGAATTCGCTTTTTATTCGGAAGGGAGAGATCTTTTTGGCCCGGCTTTGGCGTCGACAGATGCCCCTGCCGGTACCTACCAAGTTATCCTAACGGTTGACGGACGCCCTTATTCAGGTACCGTCACCATTCGCAAGGATCCATTGTTAAAATAGAACCGTCCCCTTTTTATCCCCTTTTTAAGGAGATCTGCCAATGAGAAAGATTATTTTTTACACAGGCCTGATTGTATTATTTTTTCTGATGACAGGTTCGTCTACCTTGATGTATGCACAGAGTCAGAGCTCTGTTTTTGACGCAACTTATAATCCGTTGCTTTTTAAAAACCTCAAGTATAGGTGTATCGGGCCTTCCCGTGGAGGGCGGGTGACCACGGTTACCGGCATCGCCTCCCAGCCCTCTGTTTTTTACATGGGTGCCACGGGCGGCGGCGTGTGGAAGACGGTTGATTATGGAAGGAACTGGATCAATGTGTCTGATGGTTATTTTGAAACGGGATCGATCGGAGCCATTCAGGTTGCCGATTCCGATCCGGACATCATTTATGTCGGGACAGGTTCGGACGGCATTCGCAGCAATGTGATCACAGGCCGGGGGGTGTACAAATCCGAGGATGCCGGAAAGACCTGGAAATTTTTGGGGCTCCGGTTGGTGGGACAGATTGGTGCGGTCGAAGTCCGCCCGGATAATCCGGACATCGTGTTTGTCGCTGCCATTGGGAATGTGTTTGGTCCAAGCTCTGAGCGCGGTGTCTACAGGACTCTCGACGGCGGAGACACTTGGGAAAAAGTGTTGTTTCTTTCCGATAAAACGGGGGCTGTGGACCTTGAATTCTGCCCGAATAATCCTGATGAGATTTATGCAGCCTTTTGGCATTGTGAACGCAAGCCGTGGACAATTATAAGCGGGGCTGATGAAGGCGGTCTTTTCAAGTCATCTGATGGCGGGGACACATGGATACATCTCACGGAAGGGCTTCCTCAGGATTTGATCGGGAAGAGCGATCTTGCCGTTTCCCCTGCAGATCCCGACCGCATCTATGTGTTGATGGAAGCTGCCCCGGGCGGAGGCCTCTACCGGTCTGACGACCGCGGCCAAAATTTCGAGTTAGTCTCGGACAAGGTAGAACTTGTGAACCGGCCATTTTATTACACCAACCTGGATGCCGACCCGATAAATGCCGACATCCTTTTTGTCAACACCGGCCGTTTTTGGAAGTCCCAAGATGCCGGAAAAACCTGGCAGACCCGGTCCACCCCTCATGGAGATAACCACGACATGTGGATCAATCCTCAAAATCCGGACATCTTCATTCAGTCGAATGACGGAGGAGCCAATGTGACCCTGGATGGCGGAAGAACATGGTCGACCCAGCTTAACCAGCCTACGGCTGAACTGTACCAGGTCGATATCGATGATCAATTCCCCTACTGGATTTACGCCGGACAACAGGATAACAGCACGATCGCGGTGCCTTCTTTGCCTCCGTCTCCCTCACCCGCTGGACCAATGGGATACTGGATATCCATAGGCGGGTGCGAAACCGGCCCAGCTGTGCCCAAACCCGGCAACCACTACATCGTATATGCCAATTGTAAGGGGAGATTCGGGCGCTATAACAAAAAGACCGGACAGGAAATGCAGTTTTACGTCGGTGCAGCCAACTTGTACAGCCATAATCCACGGGATCTGAAATACCGCTTCCAACGGGTTTCCCCGATTCATGTTTCCCCGCACGATCCAGAAGTGGTCTATCACGCATCCCAATATCTGCACCGGACTACTGACGGAGGAGTGACATGGGAAACCATCTCTCCGGATCTGACCGAAAACGATCCCTCCAAGCAGGTGATCTCCGGTTTCCCGATAACGCGGGATATCACAGGCGAAGAATTTTACAGCACGATTTATGCTGTACGAGAGTCTCCGTTGGAGAAAGGCCTCATTTGGGTAGGTGCCAACGATGGTCCCATTCATGTCACTCGGGATGGCGGGAAGACATGGTCAAACGTAACGCCGAAAGACCTGCCACAGGGTGGGCGTGTCCAGACTGTGGAACCATCCCCACACCGGGCCAGTAAAGCCTATGTGGCTGTCTACCGGTATATGTTGAATGACTGGCAACCCTACATTTACCGCACAGAGGACTATGGCCAGACTTGGACTCGTCTGACAACCGGTCAGAACGGCGTTCCGGAAGATTTCCCTACCCGGGTTGTGCGGGAAGATCCCGACAGGGAAGGGCTCCTGTATGCCGGAACAGAGTTTGGCATGTTCATCTCCTTTGATGATGGGGCCCATTGGCAATCCTTCCAGCTCAACCTCCCGGTAACTCCGGTGACAGACATCAAGGTCCATCAAAAGGACCTTGTGCTCTCCACGATGGGACGTTCCTTCTGGATTCTGGACAATGTTACTCCCCTCCATCAACTCGGGAAGGATGTGGCCAAGCTCCAATACCAACTGTATCCACCTCGCGATGCCTATCGTAAACATTTCCGATCCCGTTCATTCCGAGGTTTAGTGAGAGTGCCTGAATATCTGCAGCCAGGAGTCATGATCGATTATTATTTTTCTGAAAAACCGGATGATGTCGTTATGCTGGAAATCCGGGACGGTAACGGCAATCTGGTCCGTTCATTTGCGAGCAAGAGGAAGGATATTAAACTGAAACGGGTCGGTGGACCGATCCTTCCGTCGAGTCCAGGAATGCATAGGTTTTTCTGGGACATGAGACATGCTGAGGCTTGGACTCAGAGAGCAGGCCGTGGAGGAAGGGGGGGGCCTTTGGTCGCGCCCGGTATCTATCAGGCGAAACTCATCATCGGAGATTGGAGTCACACAGAAAGATTCCGAGTGCTGATCGATCCTCGGGTGTTGGAAGATGGGGTTGCGCAGACAGATTTAGTTGCACAAGAATCTCTCAGTCTCCAAGTGAGGGACATGCTGGGCATGGCCAATAGGGCGGTTGAGCGCATCCGTAAGGCACGAGAATCCGCGGAAGTCAGCCGAAAATATAAGGAAAGGCTATCTGCAATTTACTCAAAGCTCGTTACGGCAACAGGCCCTTATCCCCAACCTAAACTCGTCGATCAAATTTCCTATCTCTTTTCGATGCTCAACCGTGCGGACCAAAAACCTGGTCGAGATGCATATGTGCGATTGGATGAATTGAATCAGGAGCTCTCCGGCTATCTTTTGGAGATTAAAAAAATCCTTGGAGATAATTAGCGGCCCTTTTCTTAGAAATTAAGAACATACATGGCCCGTACGGCATTTTTGCTTCTCGTCAAGCGTTGATCTTCTAAACGTCCATTCCGAAGGTAGTAATCATATCCAAGGGATATCTGAGATCTTTCTGACATATCATAGTTGAGATCGAGAGATATGACAGACATGAATTCGTTCGCATCGGCAAGCGTCGCGCTCACCCAATACTGGGAAAAACCTGTGTATAAGCTGCCGAGACCTTTCTTTCCCAGCTCAAACTTGATCTTTCCCAAAATGCCCGGTCCGAAGTGATAAGGTTTGTTGCCTTCTTTTTCGAAGTTAGGCTCTGAGTATGCGACAGTTGCGCTGGAACTCCCGAATACAAAGGATAAAATTCCCGATGTGTTAAAAAATATATCCGATTCAGAAGAAGAAGAAGTGGCAAAACCGGGCCCAAATCCGACAGCAGACATTTGTTCCGCGATGTGGGAATTGATGTAATCGAACAACCCAAACAAGCCGGCGCATCCATTTCTGAATTTTTCCCCGAAAAGAATTCCATATGTAGACACTTCCGGATCACGAAAACCTTGTTCGCTAATTCCTATTCGGGCATCGAAAGAGAACCAATCATACGGGCGAATTTTAGAACTGTCATTTTGGAATACATCCTTGTATTGGAAGCGTGTCGCGATGAGCATGATAAATTGGCCGTCGGATGAGAAATAAGCTCCCAAGGGCAATTTAAAGTCATAATAGTGATCTTTGCCGAATCTCCCAGAATCCAGGTTTTTTCCTGAGTAGCCTGTTATGCTTGCAATCGGGTTGACAAGAAATTTAAAGGCTTTCCCGAGGATTCTTCCGAATCCCGTGGCGTTCTCGTATGAAACGAGATTTGCCATCCTGTACAATGCTTCGCCCAGATGAATGCCTCCGAATGTGGAAAAGTAATGATCGTTTTTTCCTGGATACTCGGATTCCCAAAGAAATTCCCACGTGAGGCTTCCCAGGAACGTGTATATCGAAGACTCGAGGAAACTCATTCCTTGGGACCTGGCTATGGAGTGATACATGGCTCCATGATAAGCGTGTCCAAACTGGTTTGTTCCGAAATCGTCGTAATCCCAGATTAAGCCGGATTTTAAATTTTCCGAAACGGATTGGATTGAAATGTTTGTCCAGCTTCCCTTAAGGACATATCTATCGAATGCCCATACGAGTAGATTCAACTTGGTTATATCCCAAAGAGGTTTGAAATATTTTTTATTGATTTCCGGTGGAACTATTGTGCCTTGATCTAAACCGATAGAAAAAGAATTTGGGTTTTTATTTACCAAAGAGAACTGAGCTATGATCTCTTTTATCGGAATGGGAAACTTGGTGTTGGCTAAAGTGTTATGATCGTCCTGATCGTTGCCTTCAAGCATGCTTGAAGAATTGAGGATGCAAAAAACAACCAGAATTAAAATCAGATTTCTTTTCATACTTCTACCACCGTATATTTTACACCTTGAATAATGAAAAGAAAAGAGGGGGGGGCAAAAACGTTCTCTCTGATATTCATCGAACTCCTCTTATTCTGTTGCATTTTTTTCTGTTGTTCCTTTCATTTTAGTGGGAAAGAATAACAAGGAACAAGATGATAATCAAATGCAACCGAAATATCGTTTGGCAATTCGGTCGCTATGTATCATAATAGGGAAGGACAGAATGCGCACAAGGTTTAAACATAAATTTTATTTTGCCCTCTTCGTTTCTCTCGTATTGTTTTCTCACTGTCAGAAAGAGATCGTTCCTGAGCCTTATAAACCCTCCAACAGCCACGAGGCCTATGTGCACTCTTTGCGCTCGGCAGGTCTGGCTCACACGGCTATCGCTCGTGATTGGATCCTAGCATCGGAAAATGCCATGAAAAATCCGGTGGATGTGGATCCTCCGTTTGAAGAGGCCTTTTATGTGGACCATGCCTCTGCCTTTGCGGTAGCTTACCATTTTTCTGTTATAAAGGGGCAAAGGGTCGAGATCGATGTGGCTTTCGATGGCCAAAAAAGATGCCGGCTTTTCATGGACCTTTTTCGGGTTCGCGGTCTATCTTATGAGGATTGGCGTTTAGTAGCCAGCGCCAACAACAACGAAAAATACCTGGAATTCGAGCCCAAACAGAATTCGGAATACGTGCTCCGCCTCCAGCCAGAACTGTTACGCGGTGGAAGATTCACTGTCACCATCCGCAACATGGCTTCTTTGGGATTCCCGGTTTTGGGGTATGATTTTCGTGCGATCGGGAGCGGATTCGGCGCTCCGCGTGATGGAGGTCGAAGAAAACACCACGGCGTGGATGTTTTTACGAAGAGACACACCCCGGTCATTGCCCCATCCAAAGCGTATGTGCGCCGTGTCAGCGAATCTGACATCGGAGGCCTCAACATTTGGCTACATGATGAGAAGCGGGATCTTCATCTTTATTTTGCTCATCTACAGACTCAGGATGTCCGGCAGAATACATACGTGGATCCCGGCCAAAGGATCGGAACGGTCGGCAACACCGGCAATGCCCGGCGAACGCCTCCGCATCTGCATTTCGGGATTTATGTGAGGGGAGAGGGTCCGGTCGATCCCGTGAATTTTATTAAAAAAATAAACTCGATCCCCAAGGAAATCACGGCCGATATGGCAATGCTCGGTCAATTGGCCAGATCGAAACAATCCATGGTTACTTTGAAGGCCTCTGCCGCCTCACGCGCACTAGATATTACTCGGTTGAGCCCCAATTCGGCGTTGAAAGTTCAAGCTGCTGCTGACAATACTTATCGCATCCTTTTACCTGATGGCCTTTCCGGATATGTCCCCTCCCGCTATGTAGAATTGGCTGCAGAAACTTTGGAATTTCAACAGGCCGATACCGTTCAAGAAGTCAAAGCAGCTCCGATGGAACAGGCTCCTGTCGTGGAGAAAATCAACGGGGGAGAGGAATATGCCGTCTTAGGGCATTTCGCAGGATACATGCTTATCAGAACCCAAAAGGAAAAGGTGGGGTGGTTGATGATTCCGACGGAGCCAAGTTCCAGCAAATATCCGGAATAACCCAGATTACTCGATCTCAGAGTCGAAATTTTCGATCATCCACACATCCGATTGACTTCTGTTGGCTGGGAAGGCAAAATGCTTTTCATCGGGACTCATCCTCACCTGGAATGTATAGGGCTGGCCGCGCAATGGAGAAGAGGATAAGGCAAACAACAATTCAGATTCTCCACTCTTTGGGGATACCTTGAGAATCCTCACGTCCTCGGATTCATAATCAGAGACATAAATCCATTCGCTGTCGGACGACCAGCCGATCGGGTCAAAACCTCCCTCATTCAGATCGATCAGGGATTCATCTTCCAGATCGAAGACGGAAACACCAGAAGGAGTTGACGCTCTTTCTATAAACGCAGCAACTTTTTTGCCGTCTTGGGAATAGTGGGCATTATGAACTGATGACACCGAGTCATCGACCAAAAGAGGGATTTCTTCTCCTGTCCTTGGATTTAGAATATGGAAAATCTGGTTTCCCGCCGTTTGGTAAAGAATATTTGATCCTGGGGCCCAGGATACCTGGAATGACATTGCACTCGCTTTTGTATTTTTGAACTGATGGGGAGATCCTCCTCGAGCGTTTACTTTCCATACTCTGGCTTTTCCTCCTTGTGCAGAGATGAATGCAATCTCGGTTCCATCCGGGGACCAGGAGGGATAAAAATTGAGGGAATTCAAAAAAGTGATCTGCTGCGCAGTTCCTCCGGTTATGGGTACCACGTATATATTGTGTTTTTTCCCGTATCCGCGCGTGAATGCCACAAGCTTGCCATCGGGAGAGATATTGGGGCAGGAATCGAGAAATGTTCCTGTGGTGATCTGATTTATTTTGATGGTTTCGGCTTCTCCTGCTTCTGCGATCGAGGCGAGCCAAATGTTGGAGTATTGAATTTCCTGAGTGTAGAGCAGTTGATTCCCATCGTTTGTAATGGTTAAGTTTTTTCCTGCTCGAAGTCCATCTAACACAAGTGATGGGGATTTTGCCGGTTTTCCGCTATCAGTTGAAATGTGTGTTTTCCAGAGCTCATCGTGCTGTTCTCCGACCCGTGTGAAATAGATGGCATCCCCATGCGGAGACCAGCGGGGTGATCCGATGTCGTATATTTCTTCTTCAAAAACCTCGTTCTGTTGAGCGCCATCGATCGAAACGGACCAGATCGCGTACCGATCGTCCTCATCACCTGTCAGCACACACAGGAAGTTCCCTTGGGGAGACCAGTCGATTTCCTCGATCCATTGGAAAGGCCATAAAAGAGGAATTGATGTCGATTCTCCGCTGGTCCTATGGGCGATCATAATTTCTTTGGAATCCTCGGAACAGGTTGCATATTCAGCTCCGTCCGGAGACCAGGCCAATTTTTCCGCAGCTTCAAGAGGTCTTGCCGAACCTCCCAATCGAGGCACGATAAAAGCTCCAGCGCTTGCATCTTTCATCTCGGCCCAGAAGGAAACCTCTGAGCTGTCAGGTGTCCAGCGCAGATTTCTGCACATTAGAGCCTGGAAGACTTCGAGGCTGTGCCCGCTGACCATATCCCGAATCAAAATCTTATGTATATTGGGAGGTTCTTTTGTCACAAAAGCCATGAATTTTCCATCGGGAGATAGGGCCGGATTGTAAGCGTTCCCAACATATGTGATTTGCGTGTAGATGGGTTTGATTTGCTCTGTTTGGGGTGTTTTTTTGAGATAAATCGATAGAAAAATGACAACAATGAGGGCTGCCACTACAAGAGCGGGGATCACGAGTTTTTTCACACTCAATGAGACCATAATCTCTTTTGCTGTGATGGGTTTTCTATTTAGAACCTCTCTTTCTATAGTCGTGATCCCTTCCTCATTTTGAGAGACAGATCTTTCCACCGCAAATCTGAGTGGAGTGGCGCAGTTGCTGCAAAAAGGACAGATTCTGTAATTTCTGCCTCACATACGGGGCATCTACTTTTCATCTTGGACAAGCAGCTCGTATCCCTCGCGGAAAGGATCCATGGTAAATAAGCCCATAAATTTGACGAGCTGCTCTGTATACACATGGCTTTGTTCATTGGCAATGGCATCCTGCTCGCTGTCCCAAAGACTCACACATATGCTTTTCCCTGTCGTACGGTCACTTATGAAGGATGCCCCTTGATAACCCTTTTGGGATCGGAAAGCCGGGATGACACTCTCTTCGAAGAGCTTCGACGCCTCATCTATCTTGTCGATGGCGGTGTGAATGATGGTTTGCCGGACAAACATGACATGTCCCTCCTTTTTGTCTTGCAGAAAAAGGATACCAACCAAAGATTCTCGTGTCAATGTCCGCTCGCCTCCGGATGACCTCCTCATCAGTTTGCCTGACTTCAGTAAAACCTTAATGGTTTTGGAATTGACTGTGGGATTAAGAGAGTGATTTTGAAGGGAAAAAATGATATATATACCTGAGGAACGAATTTTTCTAGCCGTTTTTGCGTAATATATATGAGGGAGATAGGGAAAAGAGAGAATTCTAGGAGGAAGGAAGATGGATAATATAGCTTTTTTTGCTCCTTTAGGGCGAGCATGGAACCGGATGAAAGTTGCCCTTTTCCAACCCTTTGACCTGCACAAGTGGTTCGTCGTGGGATTCACGGCTTTTTTGGCCGGTTTGGCTGACGGAAATCGAGGATCGAGCAGTTCAAGGTGGGGCAATGATTGGAGCTTCCGTGAGTTTCTCGGTTTTCCTGGTAGAGCCTGGGACTGGTTGATTGACAATCCGGGATGGTTCATGCTGATCGCGTTTGGAGTATTCGTTTTAATCGTGATCGGGATTGTCATACTCTGGTTGAGTTCCAGAGGAAAATTCATGTTCTTGGATAATGTTGTTCATGACAAGGCCGAAGTTGCCAATCCATGGAGAGAGTACAAAAAGGAAGGAAATTCTTTATTCTTGTGGAGGCTGATTTTTAGCTTGATATGTTTTGTGTTTTTTGTCTCCCTCATCGTCCTCTTTTTTGCCGGAGCCTCTCAATTTTATGAGGACAGCTTTTATGATCGGGTTCCTGTCCCTTTCATAATCATGCTCGGGTTGATTTTTCTCATGATGATCATCTTTGTCGGATTCATTTCCGCGTTTTTAGATGGATTTGTGATCCCGATCATGTACAAACACAGAGTGACCGCAACCAAAGGATGGGGACGATTCCTGTCGCTTTTCGGGAAATACCCGTTTCACTTCATACTGTTTGGATTGTTGATGTTCGTGATGATCATTTTGTTCGTGATTTTTGTGATCGTGACCGGCCTGTTGACATGTTGCATAGGATTCTTGCTGTTGGTTATTCCCTACATCGGAACGGTCGTGACCCTTCCCATTTGGTATTGGTTCAGGGCATTCAGCGTCGAGTTTTTGGCTCAGTTCGGCAATGAGTACGATCTTTTTCCGTCTGCCGAAGTTGCGCCGGCAAAAACATAAGCGGCT
>RCNB010001943.1_pt1 | contig 12806 bp, 7 predicted proteins | sample 2041321 | NCBI WGS metagenome assembly RCNB01 (sample SAMN09708232, study PRJNA481090) | Marine sediment metagenome, whole genome shotgun sequencing project. | reverse complement strand
GGTGTGCTGGGTCGTTCTGGTACGCCCATTGCGAGCTGGTTCATGAATGGTTGCGATCTGCAAATTGTATTGGGTGCGTCATTCTCCAACCACACAGGAATTGAAAAGAAAAAGCCCACCATTCAAGTCGATTTCGAGCAAATGGCATTGGGCAAGTTTCACCCCGTTGAAGCGCCTGTGTGGGGCGAAATTGGACTCACCGTCAACCAGTTCCATGAGCAACTTCCTGCTCAAATCGCCTGTAAAGATCAGCATGCGGAACTCGCTGAACGCTGGCGCCTGTGGCGAGAAGAAAAACACCGTCGAACCGCGGATGATCGTGGCGAAGGGATGAATTCGGCCTGGATATTCGAGGTCCTGGGGGACCATATGCCAGATAACGCCGTCATTGCTGTAGACGTTGGCAACAACACTTATAGTTTTGGCCGCTACTTCGAGACCAAAGGGCAGCAACGGGTTTTGATGTCTGGCTACCTCGGGTCCATCGGTTTCTCATTCCCCGCCGCAATGGGTGCATGGGCAGCAACCCAGGCAGAGCCGGATTATCAGGGTCGCCCGGTTTATTCTGTCTCTGGCGATGGCGGTTTCGGTCAATACCTGGCTGATTTCACAACCGCGGTGAAATACAACATGAACATTACCCATGTATTGTTAAACAACGGTGAACTTGGGAAGATTTCGAAGGAACAGATGTCGGGTCAATGGGCCGTTTGGCAAACCTCTTTGCACAATCCATCCTTTGCCGAGTATGCGAAACTGTGTGGCGGAAAAGGATTTCGAGTGACTGATAAGGAGAGCCTGGCCGCGGCTTTGGAAGACGCCGCCAATTATGCCGGACCAAGCCTGGTCGAAATCATCACTGACGTTCAACTGGTGTAAACCCTTTAAACCTGTTTGAGGGCTATTAAGTTGGCCCACAGGAGCCCATCTTGCAAACTGGCATTCTTATCATTCTAACTTGTACCGTCGCCTATGCGATGGTGGCGAGAAGAGTCTCCAGTACGATTATTACGGCACCCATGATATTTTTGGGGCTCGGCCTCATGCTAGCGCATTCACAAGTCATGCTGGCCGAGGATGCCGAACATATGCTGCACCTGGTGGCAGAAGTTTCATTGATTATTCTGTTATTTCTGGACGCGGCCAAGATTGATCTGAAGACCCTTTTAAAACAACGTCAGTGGCCTCAGCGGATGTTGTTTATCGGTCTGCCGACCGCTATCGCGCTCGGATTTTTGGTTGGCATTCTATTTTTTCCAGAATTACCACTGCCAGTGATTGCGCTGATCGCTGCCATTCTCGCCCCGACAGATGCGGCATTGGGGCAAGCGGTTGTCTCGAATGAAGATGTCCCCTTACTCGAGCGACAGACCCTGACGGCCGAAAGCGGATTGAATGATGGCCTTGCCTTGCCAGTGATATTGTTGTTCTCCTGCATGGTGGCGAGTATGGCAGTGACCGACCAGGATAAAATTGACTGGTTAATATTTGCCGGTATGCAAGTCACACTGGGTCCTTTAGTCGGTGCTGTTATCGGGTGGTTAGGCGCCAAAGCACTGTTGTATGCAGAAGAACATAAACTTACTGATCCAATATATGAAGGTGTTGCCGCACTGGCGTTGGCGGGAGCCGCCTATCTGGCTGCCTCCATAGTCGGTGGCAATGGTTTTATCGCTGCTTTTGTTGCCGGGCTGGTATTCGGGCATTTTGTTCGAGGGCATTGCCGGTTTATCTATGAATTCACCGAAAGTGAAGGGCAAATGTTGATTTGGGCATCCTTCTTGTTTATTGGACTTGGCATGCTTCCAGAAGCCCTTCACCATCTTGATCTGGCCACCGCCGGCTATATTTTAGTCAGCTTGTTTCTGGTCAGGCCGATCGCGATTTATCTCTCCCTACTTGGCAGCAACGCACGGCCTATCACACGGTTATTTTTTGGTTGGTTCGGTCCAAGGGGGCTGGCCACTGCGCTATTTGCCCTTTTAGTTACGAAAGAAATTGGACATGATTACTCGCACTCCGTATTGGTGATTGCGATTAATGCGGTATGGATAAGCGCCTTGCTGCATGGCGTCACTGCCGTCCCAGGCGCCAAATGGTATGCCAGGAAAGTCGGAAGTAGAGGCAAACCCACGCCTACCGATGCGCTGGAATAGGGGGTTCTTTTGGTGCTGACCGCTTAGCTGTAATTCGGTGACAATCGCCGGATGAAATATTAAAAACTTCACAAACGATTTCGACTTTCTTTAAAAATCATCCAATACTCTGTGCGGCTTTACTATAGATTCAATCTCAGTCATCGCCGAAGTGTCGGACCACTCATCGAAGACTTATTAACAGAGCGTAGAATAAATGTTACCTACGATGCGATCCGACTGTGGTGCAATCGATTGGAAATAGAAGGGTCAGTGACAAATAAGACGCATACGAAATTAGTTTACCGACACGAACTTGTCGGCCCTTAAAAAGTTTGCGTCGGAAATGCCAACTCAACCAATCAGAGGTTCGACTCGATAGATATTAATTGAAGGGTCAGCCCCTGTGTCAGAATAGTTGCAGTCAGCAAACTTAAACGTAGCCACTCTGACACAAAGCTACGCACTGTGATCAACCGCATACTTTTTTACAAAAGTATGTCACTTTCTGATAACAATGTCCGACAATGGCGTGGAAAAAACGAAATTATTTGCTATAACAAGTCGTCCGAAAACGGATTATGGAAATGTATTATTGAGTCACTACGCGTTGGAAATGCTCTCCGCGCCGTTGGAGATTCAGTAGATAGTTAAATCACGGATCTTGCTTTTGACGGACTGCTTGATTACTGCAACGCCGCTTGTTTGTCTCTTCATTTCGCCATACTAAAACTCTTTTTATGGTAATTGAGTGTTCGCCCAAGTCTCTGGGTGCTCTGCGTTGTGGCTTTGGTTACCAACATATGGGACGAGTTTAAATTCTTACAGTTTAAATCAAAAGCAAGCAACTTAAAGCTCAGAAGAGACGACGAAAATGACGGCTGTCTGACCGGGAATACGGAGAAATTGCAATGACCATATATTATCGACTACTTCTTATTTGTGTTTTGTTCGGCGTCGCGTCTTGCGAAGAAATTTCGGGTTCAGAAGGGGGATCTTCGGGTTCTGGAGGAGGATCTGGGACAGGTGTCGGATCCAATTATTCCTTCGATGCTGCAAAAGATGATGAGTTGCGTCAACGCATTGTTGATTACATCCAACGTAAGGCGGGTGTTAATCGCAATAAAAGCGACTTTGAGACCTACCTATACAAAGGCGTCTATTTTTATTTTGAAGGCAGCGCTAGCACCTCAAGGAAAAACGAATACAAAACCATTATTCAGACAACGATAGACGTCATGGATACTAAGGTAAGTAATTCAGATGTCTGGGATTCCTACAACTCTTACCCGTTCTACATTGCTGAAGACACCACTGTTTACAGTGGCGGAGCCGCAGCCAGCTTCACTAATCGAGTCATATGGTGTTACACGAACAAGCTACGGCTCACCAGAGATAATTTCTCACCCGTTATTCCGCACGAGTTAGGCCATTTCGTTCAGGATGATTTCGATAGTACGGTCAGCAGCCCGATGGAGAGTTTCTACAACTCCCACCTTGGTCGCCTCAATACCAACGAGCAGGAAGATAGCTGGGAGTACTTTAGTAACAGTTCTGAAGCCTATTTCTACTGGTCGAACGAGTCTTTTCCCGACGATACGAGTGACTTACAGGCGGAGTTACCAGACTTGTATAACTTCTTGGGGAGTTTTTATTCTGCAGCTAATAAAAGTGCCGCCAACAAAAATCTTAACGATGACAAAATTTCTCTTAGCAATGATCTTGTCGGCTGGAAGGACTGGACGATCGGCCCAGAATACGCGGTTACGACAGCGAACAAGACTAACGAGCCAGAAAATTATAGTGTCGCGTATCTTGACAGCCGATCAAGCGACTTTTCTCGGATCGAATCGAAGCCGTTAGATCTTCAAAATTATAAAACGGTTAACATCAGCTTTAACGCACAAATTTATGACACCCGGAGTGCCGCAGAAACATTTTCACTGCAATTTTTCTACGCTGGCAATTGGACTACCTTAGAAACTCTCCAGCCAGGCATTGACTTCGGTGAAGACTCAGCAACATCGTTTACCTATCAACTCGCCTCAAGTCAGTATGTCTTCGAGAAAGACAATCGATTCAAGTTTGTAGCCGATAGTGATGTGAACAGTGAAAACCCTATTTTTCTAAATCAGGTTCTCATTTCGGGTGAAAGGTAAATCACACCATTGAGGTTAAGCCTTACATTTGACATGGCCGCTCATGATGATTGTGAAATGTAAGGCCTGATCTTGTATACTTTTTATTCCACCTTTATCAAGGTTGGATTAGTTTGCAAAGTCGGAACCTGAAATATCGTTACCACATTGAATGTACGACGAGGCAAATGCCTCGGTACTGCAAGCGACATATCCTGAACCACTGACGGAATATCTCAGATGTAAACGAGATCCACCGCTACCACCTACAAAACCATTGATCGATGAATTCTTTACATCATAATTAGACAATCCAGAGATATAGCTTTCGCCTACAACTTCTGTGTTTCGAAAGTCACAAGTACCTCCTCGAAAACAGTCGATTGCGGTGGAACTGGGTGCTGCCGAAGTTAAGCACTGCATGGCGTTTTGAGTTTGATCGCATCCCGTTTGTAAGAAAACATCCCGGTCGTTGGGATCAATGGCACCACCAATGGGTACAAATAAACCACTTCTGAAATAACTGTTATTGCCGATTTCAATTGCCGCATAGGCATTGTTGGCAATGTAGTTGCCGCGTGATTGAATGTTGACTGACAAACCACCATCGATGCCCGCTTCGAAATATTCAGGTCGCCCATTTCCGGTGATTTTGTTGAACTCGACTTGAGCAAAAGCCATCTTGTAAACACCCACGCCATTGGCTTCGTTATCGTAAATATTGCTATGTCTAATACTGGCTGATGCGCCTTCCTGGATCAGCACGCCATAGCCGGGGCCGGTTAAATTGAAATATTCGATTTCCACTCGCTGTGCACCAGTAACGATTACCTCTGTGAGGTCTCCGTCGATCGTGCCGTCACCGCACTGGTCTCCACTGAGCTTTACGCCATCTCTGACGATGTTTACCCGTTCGCTGCAAAAGCCGCGAGTATATGTAGTGCCGTCTTTACCTTGTTTGAGCTTATCAATTCGCTTTTGCACGCTAGCCTTAGGTTTACTGCAATCGACGGTCTTAGTGTCCTTGCCTTGCCTTTTGCCATCGTCGTGCGCCATGGATGGGCTTATTAACAAAGCGCTACAAAATAAAGTGGTGGAAATTTACCTGGGTTTCCTATTGATAATAATCATATTTTCCTCTTTAAGTTCGGTTGAATTCAATACAGCTCATGACGCATCCTTTAAGAGAAGTATGCATCTGATTTTTAATTGGAATGATTTTAAGCAGGCTGGAATACTCCCTGTCCCTTTTTATTGATCGCCCTAGAGTTTATCTGATGAGACATCAACTAAACAAGGCAATCTTCGCTCAAATAGTTTAATCTATGCAGTTGTGTCAAAGAATCAGACGCGATTGAAATCACGAGCGAAATCATCCAAACATTGATCTCGCAACCCCAGCTGACAACGAAAGGCTCCCTATGGTTCGGCTTCCCCGACATGCCATCCCTGGTCATCCTCAGCACGTCATTGTGCGGTGGGGCAATCGAGTGTCCGGAACCATTAGGCCAGAACAGTTAATTCTTTCTATGCTTCGCCGACTCTACACTAATTAGTCTGAATGCCGATATAGGCTTACCACAGCTCTAAAAATCAGTAGATCACTATTTTGATTCCCGAAAAATCTAACGCCGACGAAAACTCTGAATCTAACGACGCTTCAAAGTCGAAACCAGAGTTACTCGACGAGATTCGACTATTGCGCAAAAATTTGGCCGAGATGGAAGCTGATATTCGATCCACAAAAGAGCGAGAAGAAACCCTGTCAGGCACGATCAATATCGGATATTGGGAATGGGATATAACCACAAATCGAGCTGTCTATTTCTCCCAGGAAATGGCAACTATTTTTGGGGTGAGTTGGGAATCACTATACGAACTGTATCGGTGTGAGGAAGATATTTTTCCCTTTGTACACCCCGACGACCTAAAGCACTATATCAATAACCTGGGTGTTGTCCCGGGTCCTGATCATCCGCGCGGCCTCGCCCACACATTCGATTACCGAATCGTCAGGCCCAATGGTGACGTGCGCTATGTGCGCGAGCTGGAATATGGGAAACAGGAAGAAAATGGCGTTGTCATCCGCACCTATGGTGCTATCCAGGATATTACCTACTACCAGGAATCAATTCGAGCCCAAAGAGAAAGTGAACAACGCTACAGCTCTCTGTTTTCTCAACTACCCCTTGGAGTTCAGGAGCAGGACTGGTCGACGATTAAAAAAGCGATCGAAAAATTGCGATCTGAAGGGGTCGTGAATTTGACCGAGTACTTTCAAAGTAATTCTTCTCTATTACCGGAGTTAGTGGACACAATCAAAATCACCAGTGTCAATGCCGCCTTGATGAAAATATACGGAAACAGTTCCGCAGAAGAGTATGTCGGGAACGAAGAAGATATTGCGGATTGGTGGGATGAAAAATGGGCGAATCTTTACTTATCTGAAATTGTTACTTTCGCGGGTCCTGATAAGATACATTATGTAGAGCTCAAAGATATTCACATGGACGGTTCTGTAATTGATATCCGTATTATTTCCAGCATTGTCGAAGGCGATGAAGATACCTGGGAAAGGATTCTTACCATTGTTGAGGATGTTACCGAGCGCAAGAAGGTTCAAAAAGAACTCAATTACCAGGCCAACCATGACTCCCTGACGGGATTGATCAACAGAAGCGAATTTGAACGTCGGGCCGAACGACTGATATCAACTTTCCAGGAAGGTCAGGATAATCATGCCCTGTGTTTCATGGATCTGGATCAGTTTAAGGTAATCAATGATACCTGTGGTCACACCGCAGGAGACCAACTGTTGCGCCAGCTCAGTCAGCTACTACAAGGTGCGGTAAGGAAGCGTGACACGCTCGCTCGGCTTGGTGGTGATGAGTTCGGAATTCTGATTGAGCACTGCTCACTCGATCAGGCTCAGCATGTAGTGAGCTCACTGGAAAGAGTGATGGAAGACTTTAAATTTACCTGGGAAGCGCATACCTTCCCCGTCGGCGCGAGTATCGGTTTGGTTGCTATTAATGAGTTGACTCCTAATCTGAGGGAGTTACTGAGGCAGGCCGACGCGGCTTGCTACATGGCAAAAGACCTGGGTCGTAACCGCATTCACGTGTATACCCCGGAAGACAAGGAACTGGCGCTGCGCCATGGTGAGATGCAATGGGTCGCACGAATCAACCATGCACTGGAAAAGGACCAGTTTTGTCTCTATGCCCAGCTGATTACGCCCCTCGATAATAGTGACCACAGACATTACGAAATGTTGATCAGGATGATAGGCGATGATGGCGGCGTCATACCGCCAGGTGCTTTTTTACCTGCCGCAGAGCGTTATGATTTGATAGGAAAACTGGATTACTGGGTCGTAGAAAATGCACTTGCATTGTTGGCAGAAAATCCTGCTTTTGTAGAGGAGATTCATTTTGTCTCGATTAATCTCTCGGGCCAGTCGGTACCTTCCGAAGACTTTCTCAGCTTCATCATAGCTCAATTGAAAAAAACCGGCATTGAGGCGAATAAAATCTGTTTCGAAATCACAGAGACCCTGGCGATTTCCGATTTATCGGCCGCAATGGCATTTATCTCGGTTCTTAAGAAAATTGGCTGTCAATTCGCACTGGATGATTTTGGCAGTGGTTTATCATCCTTCGGTTACTTAAAAAACCTGCCGGTCGATTATCTGAAAATTGACGGTATGTTTGTGAAAGATATTGTCGATGATCCTATCGACCATGCGATGGTGAAGTCAATTAATGATATTGGCCATATCATGGGAATGAAGACAATAGCCGAATTCGTGGAGAATAACGAAATTGAGAGAATGCTAGCGAAGATCGGAGTTGACTATGCGCAGGGATACGGTATCGAGATGCCGCTACCTTTCAATGACCTAATCAAACAGAAAATCTTTAATGTGTAAATTCTGGTGACACAATACAGAATTATTTACAGCTGGTAGTGAATTCTGGAAATTAGATTGCACAGAGTACATGCATATAATAATTCCGTATTGTGTCCCCGGAATTACCGGATTTTTCATCCTGATGGCATGCCAGAAGAGGTCGGTCGATCACCAGGCCAAAAATTTTACTGTCGCCCGAATCCTCAGCTTGTGGTGGCCAGACAGATTCCAAAATGGCAGCTTCAATAACTGTGACCCGAAAAATCAGTCTGCCACTATTTGCTCAGAACCTGAAATCGCTTATCACCAATCTGAAAATCATTCCATTCAGGTGGAATAGTTTTAGCGTCCTGCTCCACCATTGAATCAAAGAAATCATTGAGATCTTTTTTGTCACCACTAAACGAGTCGATACTGGTGTGCAGCCATTCCCCACCTTTTAAATAGTAAAGCGTAAGATAGGCATTTATTTCTCTACGCTTTACAAGGATGAATTCTGATTGACTATCATCGTTTAAATCGATAGCGAGTAAATAATATTTTTTTGTGTGCTCTAATGCCCATTGATTTTTAGTTTCATTCTGGTAGATGGTAGTTAACAGTTCTGCTGGCGGATTCCCCGAAAGATACTCAATAACCTCCGCGAACTGCTCCTGGCTTGTGCTGCTTTCTTCATTTCCTGAGTTATCATAGGCAGCATCGATTCTGATAGGGATATTCGGATGAGATTCCTGATAACGCGTTTTTATTATTTGCAGCCCGTCATATCCGGGCTTAGCCAGGTTTCTTCGAAAATAGCTGATATCAAAATCTTCAATTTGAGTCAGGCCAGTTTCCAAACGTTGTAGCTGGTTGTTGACGACAATTTTTCTTAAATCAAGTAGTGGTGAGTTCACCATAAGCATAAGCGCCAATACGATTAGGCCAATAACTACATTCACTTTGCTTAACTGCTGTAACCATTCGTCTCGTAGTTTGGCGATGCCCCAGCAATAGCCGACTGGAAACAGCGCTAACAAAAACCAGATAAGAAATGCCCAACATCGTGCAAGTGTCCAGCCGTATTGGTCAACACGCAGACTTAACCCGTAAAAACTGATGATGCTGTAGATGGGTAGAATGGCTATGCCGATGTAGATAAAACGATGGAGCACCAAATGATAAGGTCTGGCGTCTGGATCATCCTGATAAACAGCATTCAAAAAGAACAACATAAGTGCCTGCATCCAGAGAATGAGCGAACTTCCCCCACTCTCCCATAACGGTTCCAGACCTGTAAACGGTAAGGCACCGATGAACAGGAGAGAAACCAAAACCAGGATAACCAAAAGAAACTTCATTAACGCTTGTTGTAAGCGCGTAATGGTATCGATGATGTGCGTCAGGTTTCGAAAAATGATGACGCCAAAGCCATTAGCGAGCGCGATTGCTGGATAGTAAAACCAGGGTTTTTTAAATAGGTCATTGAAAAAATCGATATTGATTGCGTCGAATAAAGCACCCCACAAAATCAATATCAACCAAAAGCTGCCGGCAAACAGTAACGACAGCGATAGCGTTAGAAAATTACGCCACGACCATTTAAACAGGGCGCTATAGTTAATACTCTCACCACTCGCGTACTGCTGGCTATACATCAGGGCTTTAAATGTCGCAATAGCCATGGTTGTAACGAATGCAAACAACAACGAGTCGTACCGTATATAGGCAATTGGGGTTGCTTGATAACCAACGTAGTAGCCCAGAAAACCACCGATAACTGCGAAGGGCAGGGTAAATTTTATAACGGTTAAGCCATTACCTTTTGACAGGCTAAGCAATAGTGTCGTAGGCCAGATAAAAGCAATACTATAAAATGCGAATAGCCACTGAGGGGACTGGTATGGCCAGAATTTAAGCTCTATCGATTGATGTAAAACCAGCAGGCTAAATCCTTGAACTAAAGAAATCAGTATCAACAGTTTTATTGGTAGGTCGTCACTCCTGTTACTTCCTGTTGCATCCTTTTCGTGCTTCGTCATTATTCCATTTTGCCAATCGTTATTTTTGAAAGATGCGAATAGATTAGCACAAAGGCACGTGGTAGGCGGATCAGAGAAATAGTCGGGATTTACGAGATCAATTCTTCACCATACTTCCCTACCGCCACCAGGCAACAATGCGCAATCGCTTAGTCTTGGATGCACTATTTCCTTGCTTTTAATCCGGTTTTTTTTTGGTCAGGTCCATTACATTCACAATCAAAACCCATGGCCACAACCACGTTATAAACAGAAGTGGTATAGGAAGGAATATCCATTTTCTGGAGTCACTAAATTTGCGAAATTCAATGACAAATATGACAAAGCCAATGCCCTGATAAATCCAGACCATAAACTCAAGGGAACTCATAATCGGGTATCGTTAAACATTTGCAATAATCAAGTATCAGACCACGATTGCCTGGAAACAATTCCTCAAATTAATCGTGGCCTGTCTCCTAGTTTTCTTTTTCATACTCCTCCATCAGGCAGTCGTCGGCCGCAAACTCGACATCAGAAAAGTCACGATGATGTTTGAAATCTGGTCGCAGGTCTCGGGTACTGGCATTACTCACTGGGTTTAGTATCACTGAAAAGATCGACCGATCCCAGGGCGACAAATTGTTCGGTGAACCATGCACCAGCGTATCGAAAAATATCAGACCTGTTCCTCGCTTCCCGGTAGCCGATACGATGGCCCGGGCAGGGTCGATGGCTTCGGCATTGGCAATCATCTCGCGCACTACGGCTTCATCGACAACCCAAAGCGGATACGAAGTAGTGGAAGTATCATGGAAAGCACGCTGCGCACCAAACTTGTGTGACCCGGGAATTAAATACAGTGGGCCGTTAAATTCATTGATGTCGTCGAGAAACACCTGCAAGTTCAAAGCGAGTGGTTCCGGCACACCATCGTCCTCATGGTGGGTCGCAAAGTCGTAATGCCATTGCCAGACTTCGCCCGAAAATGCGGCCTTGACGTTGACTTTGACCTGTTGAATATACAAAGCCTCCGATCGAATTTGACGAACTGGCTCTAGCAATCGGGGGTGCCTTGCCAGTTTTGCAAAAACCTCGTCGCGTAGATGCAGACCCATCGCAGTTCGCACTTCGCCCGATGCTTTTTCAATGATGTTAGCGGAACTACTATCTGACAACAGGGTTGGCAAACGCAAATTTAGTAACTCTATTTCATCGGCACCAAATAGATCAGGTAGCACTAGAAATCCGTCACGTTCAAGACTTAGTAATTGCTGCTCGCCGAGTTTCATCAGGTTATCAATTTAGTCAGAACGCCAATCTACCACAAGACTTCAGAATTACGGTATGAACAAGGCCAGGTTCCGAATACTTTTCCGCTACTTTATGTACATCGAGCACCATCACAGGGTTGCTGATCAGGTCGAAGAGCCACCCTCTTTATAGCCCTCTCAGATCGCTAGCGGCACAGTCGGACGGAGACTTTTATTCTGCAAGCTTTTACAAGCTACTCCTAGACCACATTACCACTCAACACATTTTCGGTCGCGACTCGGGGAGCAGCCAACAACCCGTACATCAACAATAAAATACCAGCCGACAAACACCCCACCGTTAGATATGTGATTAATTCGGTGATCAGGGCATGATGCGCGCCACTCCTGCCTAGCGGTAACGAAAGTATAAACATGCTCAACCAGGCCATCGGATAAAAACTACCCACGCCGATCAGGGTGGCGGCAGAAAATTTCAGCTTGCGTGACAACGATGTAAGCCCCGTCAGCAGCACCAGAACTAGGGCAAATCCGGCCACGCCGGTTGCGTGAAAGTGGGAGCGCTGCGCATATCGCCAAATTTTGGATTCGCTTTTCGCATCGTGTTGCGCCGGGTTGGCGGCAACTCCATCAGAAATATATTGTTTGACGCCATCTTCGTTGGCGCCAAACATGACGCCCATTGAAATGCCAAATATCAGGGTCAGCATTGAAAGAATAAGACCCACCCTTAAAACACTAATATCGAATGCCATGCTCAAGAACCTCGTTTGTTTAAAGAGATTTGAGTCTATACCCGGAACCTTAAGGCAATCTTAAATAGAGCGAAAAATTTTGGGATCAGGCCTTACATTTCACAATCATCATGAGCGGCTATGTCAGATAACACGTGCTAACAGGGACACCTGCTCTGAAATACGCTTAAGACCACGAGAACTTGGTTCGGCATGAATCAAATTCAGAGAAATACTAAGGACAGGCACTCTTCAATTGTTTTTAAAGAGTGCCTGTCCTTTTATGTTGCTATTCAATTCAATGTTTTTTGATTTTAAGGAAGGTGATCAATTAAATATAGAGCTTCGACATCTCCAAAGCGTAGAGTGTTTCTTAGATCAGCTTCTAACTGCTATAAACCTTTCACTGATTGAGCGTGCGGGTTATGAACTTCGAGATCGCCCCTAGCAAGCGTATGCAGTCAGACGAAGTACGCGCTGTATCGCCGCCAACTGTTGAAGTCAGATATTGACGAGTTTCTCAGAAGTATAGATACCGTCTTCGATTACAAGCAATTTTTCAGTAATTATTTATTTTGGCAATAAGATGCTGCCCCGCTAATAAAATGCACG
>RCNB010004664.1_pt1 | contig 12809 bp, 12 predicted proteins | sample 2041321 | NCBI WGS metagenome assembly RCNB01 (sample SAMN09708232, study PRJNA481090) | Marine sediment metagenome, whole genome shotgun sequencing project. | reverse complement strand
CCTCGCGTTCGAACCGGGCGAGCCGCTCGGCAAAGGTACGGTCACTATCAGCGAAATCCGTTCGTCCTCGCCCAGCCTGTGTGCCGTCGCCGATGGCTGCACGATTCATCTTGACCGCCGCCTGACAATTGACGAAACCGAAGAAACTTCGGTGGCCGAAATTCTCGCGTTGCCATCGGTCAAAGCTGCAAATGCGACGGTGACGGTACTCGACTACGCCGTGCCAAGTCACACGGGGCTGACCTACCCGACCCGCAAGTACTTCCCCACGTGGGAGATGCCCGAAAGCGAACCGGCGGTACAGGCTGCGATGACCGCGCACAAAACCGCGTTTGGCGAAGACGCTGAGGTTGGCCATTGGACGTTCAGCACTAACGGCGTTGCAACAGCGGGCATGCACAATATTCCAACAGTTGGTTTCGGCCCAGGTCATGAACACTTTGCGCACGCCCCCAATGAACAAACCGAGATCGAACACCTCGTGCGGTGCACGGCTTTTTACGCAGCGCTCGTGAATACCTTTTCGAAAGGAGAAAACTCCAAGTGACTATCGAAGCAAAACCCATCACGGACAAAATGAAGGGGCGCGACTGGTTAATGACGCAGGACTGGTCCGATGACGAAATCGAGCTAGCGCTGGAAACCGCGGATCAGTTGAAAAAAGAGTTCAAGAGTGGCATTCCGACCTTGCATCTCGCGCACAAAACCGCATTCCTGATTTTCTTTGACAAGTCCACGCGCACCCGTAACTCGTTTGAGGCGGGCATGACCCAGCTTGGCGGACACGCCCATTTCATCGACTCCGAGACATCGCAAATCGCGCATGGTGAAAGCCCGAAAGACATGGGTACTATCCTGTCCGGTTACGGTCACGGCATTGCCATCCGTCATGACCTTGTTCCCGGTGAAGGCCAATCTTATATGCGTGACGTCGCGCAATGGGCCGACGTCCCCGTCATCAACATGCAGTGCGATGTGGATCACCCTTGCCAGAACCTCGCTGACCTGATGACGATCCGCGAAGAATTCGGCAAAGACCTGCGTGACCTGAAGATCGCTGTGTCCTGGGCCTATGCACCGAGCTACGTGAAGCCGATGTCTGTTCCACAAGGGCTGATCATGCTCATGACGCGCTTCGGCATGAACGTGACACTGGCGCATCCGCCCGAATACACTTTAATGGATGAGCCCATGAAGCTTGCGCGTGAAAACGCCGAACGATCCGGCGGCAAGTTCGAAGTGGTAGACAACATGGAAGATGCATTCGCCGACGCTGACATCGTGTATCCAAAGAGTTGGGGCGTCGAGTCTTTATTCAGTAATCCGGAGCAGGCGATGAATGTGGCGCAGCAGTACAAGAATTGGATCTGCGATGAAGCAATGATGGCGCGTGCAAAGAAGGACGCAATTTATATGCATTGCCTTCCTGCCGATCGCGGCTGTGAAGTAACAGACGCCGTCATCGACGGCCCGCAGTCGCGTGTCTATCCCGAGGCCGACAACCGTCTGCACACGGCCAAGGCCCTGATGGCCCTGACGATGTAGCGAAACATGAATAACGCAAACACACATGGCAGCAAAAACTCGGATAGCCCACTCGTGGTTATTGCTATCGGCGGCAACTCACTGATCAAGGACTCCGATCACATGTCCGTTATTGATCAGTATCGTGCCGCCGGCGAAACCAGTGGCTACATCGCACCAATCGTTAACCAGGGTTTCCGGGTCGTGATTACGCACGGCAATGGCCCGCAGGTTGGCTTCATATTGTTGCGCTCGGAACTCGCCAAGGGCGTTTTGCACTCGGTTCCGTTGGCTAACTGCGTGGCTGATACGCAAGGAGCCATCGGATTCCAGATTGCTCAGTCCCTGCAGAATGAGTTTTTGCGACAGGGGACTAAAAAGCAGGTTGTCTCGGTCGTGACGCAGGTTGTTGTCGACGAGAATGATCCGAGTTTCGCGAATCCCAGTAAACCGGTCGGCCCGTTCATGACCGAGAAAGAGGCGAAGCAGCACGCGCTGGAAGACGGTTGGGCGGTAGCAGAAGACGCGGGCCGCGGCTGGCGCCGGGTAGTGCCATCACCGGCTCCTCTGGAAATCATTGAGCTGCAGTCTATTCGCACGCTCATCAACAGTGGAGCCCTTGTCATTGCCGTTGGTGGCGGTGGCATCCCGGTGGTGTACAAGCCCGACGGCACGCTGCGACCGCGCCCTGCTGTAATCGATAAAGATGCGGCTTCATGTTTGCTGGCTTTGGAGCTGGGCGCATCGGTACTTATTTTCTCGACCGATGTCGATAAAGCTACGAGAAACTACGGCACGCCTGAGCAGGTAGAAATCGATCACATGAATGTTGCGGAGTGCCGCCAATACCTGGACGAAGGGCACTTCGCCGTCGGCAGCATGCGGCCGAAAATTGAGAGCGCAATCAAGTTTCTCGAGAACGGCGGAAAAGAAGTCATCATTACACAGCCGCATCGTCTCGAAGGAGCGCTACAAGGAATCTACGGCACGCATATCGTGCCCTGACCACGGACAGAAAATGGACGGTTACCGTTGTATTGCCTGCACCGAAACACTAACAGCGAACTTCGCTGGCTTCGTTTGTCCGGTCTGCGGCGGCAATCTCGATATTACCTATGACTATGCGGCCATTCGCGAGGAAATCGATCAGGATTTTGGTTTTGCAGCGTTGTTGCCTGTCAGCAGGCTCGTTACCCCGTTCCCATTGCGCATCGGAGGCACTCCACTCGTTGCGGCGAAGCGTCTCGGGGAGATAGCGGGACTTCGCAACGTTTACCTCAAGGACGACACGCTGAACCCGAGTGCCTCAACAAAGGATCGCGCCAGCGCAGTTGCTCTTCGGCGCGCTACCGACATTGGTGCCGATGTTGTCGCCGTCGCCAGTACCGGCAACGCCGGTTCTTCAATGGCGTGTCTCGCGGCAGCTACTGGCCAGAGCGCAATCGTTTTCGTTCCGGAAAGTGCTCCGGTTGCGAAACTCACCCAGGCCTTGTCCTTCGGGGCAACCGTTCTCGCCGTGCGTGGCAACTACGACGATGCTTTCGATCTTTGCATGGCGGCGTGCGACGAATTTGGTTGGTTCAATCGCAGCACAGGCTATAACCCGTTCACGCGCGAAGGCAAGAAGACCTGTGCCTATGAAATCTGGGAAGACCTGGGTCGTCGAGTACCAGACCGGGTCGTAGTTCCGACAGGCGATGGCAACCTGCTGAGCGGTATGTGGAAGGGCTGGTGGGATTTACACGAGGTGGGACTCATTGAACAGCTCCCCAAGATCGACTGTGTCCAGTCTGAGAACAGCGCTGCGATTTGTAATGCTGTCCAGCGGCTTCGCAAGCAAGGTACTACTAATCCGGATTGGTCGACGGTCGCTATCGACGAGGTCAGAGCTACAACCGTGGCCGATTCGATCTCTGTAAATCGCCCCCGCGACGGCCTGGCCGCAGTCAAGGCGATTATTCAGTCGGGCGGAGAAGCAATAACGATACCGGATGAGGAAATACTCGCGGCCATTCCGGAAATCGCCCAAAGCACAGGCGTTTTCGCCGAACCAGCTGCTGCTGCACCGTGGGCAGCAGTTCGACAACAAGCCCGGCGAAAACAAATCGACGAAGACGAACTCGTTGTGTGCCTGATCTCTGGAAGCGGTCTCAAGGACGTCGCGAACGCGGCAACGGTTGTCGGCAAGCCGTCGTCCGTCGATCTCAGTCTCGACTCAGTACGCGACGCTCTAGCCCGTTAGTACCGGCATCGCGGTTGCTTGCCAGGCCACGACTTGCCACTTGCCGTTGCGCCGCAAGAACGTGCCAGTATTGAAATAGGTCAACACGACTGAAGCGTCCGGTGGCGTTGCCACTAGTTTGAAAGCAACAACAGCGGTGTCACCATAAACCTGTATCTGAACATCCTCAGCGGTATACACGGGTCCGGCCGCATCATCCTCTTCGCTTTCTTCATTTTCTGACGCAGCGAACCCCGCCATGATCTCAGCTTTGGTCGTTCGCGTGCCTCTTGATGACGTGTAGATCAAGTCATCTGCCCAAAAGCGTTTGTGAACCTCGGCGACTCCAGCGTTTGCGAGAAACTCGTTGAGCATGGCTGTCAGGTCTTGGACATCGCTGGAATCAGCAGCACTGCCGGTAAATGACAACAGGAGAATTACAGCGGCGAGGCTGAATTGTCTGCTAATACGCTTCATTGAAATTCCCATTGGTATTTGTCCAGTGCTACTCGAAAACCCGGTCGATCGCTGCCATTACATCCGGTGTGAAACTGTCAATGAACTTTATCGCTTTCATATTCTCGTGTAGCTGCTCCACTCTACTCGCCCCGGTCAACACGGAACTGACGTGCGGATTCTGCAAGCACCAGGCCAGCGAGAACTGCGCAAGGCTCGCGCCCATTTCCCTGGCAATGGGCTCCAAGGCTGCGACCTTTGCCAGGCTATCTGCGTCCGTCAGCTGTCCTTGCAGCCAGTCATAGCCTTCAAGGGCGCCGCGACTGTCGCTTGGAATTCCGGCCTGGTACTTGCCAGTCAGCAGTCCCGATGCAAGCGGACTCCAGGTCGTAGAACCATAGCCGAGTTCTTTGTACAGGCGATCGTACTCCGCACCGAATCGATGGCGCTGAAGCAGGTTGTAAACCGGCTGCTCGACCACCGGCTTGTGCAAATGATGGCGTTCGGCGATTTCGATCGCGGTCACAACATCGGCTGCCTCCCACTCGGAAGTGCCCCAGTACAGCGCTTTGCCGCGTTCGATGATGTTATGCATCGCCCAAACCGTTTCTTCGATTGGCGTGCTCGGGTCGGCGCGATGGCAATACAGCAAATCCACGTAATCCATGCCAAGGCGCGCCAGCGAACCATCGATGCTTTCAAGCAGGTATTTGCGATTGAGTGTGTTTTGCTCGTTCGGCCCTTCGTGCAATCCCCAAAACAGCTTAGTCGACACAAGGTAGCTGCCGCGCCGCCAGCCGAGCTTCTTGAGGGCCGCCCCCATGACTTCTTCAGATTTTCCGGCCGCGTAAGTCTCGGCATTATCGAAGAAATTTACACCGGCGTCATACGCTGCGGCCAGCATGGTCACCGTCGAGTCAATGCCTGCCTGCGTATGAAAAGTAACCCATGAGCCGAACGACAATTCGCTGACCTGGATACCTGTTTTTCCGAGATGGCGATACTTCATGAGAGCTCCCTTAGCAGCAGCAGATACTACCATTTCATCACCAGACTGCCTGCCCTCGCAAAATACTGAGCCAAATCGGATCTGTCAGTTAATACTAGCGCCTGTTTCGTTTCGCCCGACGAGAATTAATTGATATCGGAGTTGACTTTGATTGCGGTCGTTTCGTCGGGCGACCAACGAAATAGCCCTGCGCCATATCCACACCTAGCTCCCCAAGCAGGATCAGCGACTCGGCGTTCTGTACGTATTCCGCAATCGTTTTCATGCCTGCTTCGCGACCAATTTCTGCTATCAACTTGATCATTTTTTGATCAACCGGGTTGTTCAATAAGTCCTCAACAAACGAGCCATCGATTTTGATGTAGTCAAACTTCAGTTTTTGAAGGTAGCTGAATGAGTTATAGCCTGTACCGAAATCATCCAGTGAAAATTCATAGCCGAGCTCATGGAGTTCAGCAATCTGGGTTTCCACGTTTGACGGCCGCCTGATAGCAAGGCTCTCAGTAATTTCGAACACGATATCGTTGGGTCGAACACCGTGTTTCTTGAACATCTCATCCACATAAGCGACCAGGTTGTCGTTCTCGAACACGTTCGCAGACAGGTTCACGGCTAATTTCAACCGTTGATCAGGCTTCGAATATTTCGCATGCGCCTCGGCGGCATTTCGAATCACCCAATAGTCGATTTCAGTCATCAATCCGAAGCGTATAGCCGAAGGCAAGAATGCATCTGGTCGCACGACCTTGCCGTCTTCTGTCCGCAACCGAATCAGCACTTCCTGGTGCATCGTCTCACCTGTGTCAATTCGATTAATTGGCTGGAATCGCAATTCAAATTCATCATCATCGAGAGCTTTGCGCAGGCGGTTCATCCAGCCAACGTCGGCGGCATCCCGTTGCAGATTTTCCTCCGAATGCTCATAGAGGCTCATTCGGTTACGGCCAGATAATTTGGCATCACGACATGCGATATCAGCCTGATTGACTAATTCATCCTGATCTATGTCATCGCCATCCAGCATTGTGACGCCGATGCTGCAATGAACGTTAAAAACTCTCTCGTCCTCGATATGTGCCATACGTCTCATGTTCGTAAGAATTGTCTCTGCAGCTGAACGGGCTCCATCTATGTCGGTACGACACACGAGAACCACAAATTCATCACCACCGAATCGCGCGACAATGTCATTGCTTCTCGTACTGCGATTCAGTTCATCGGCAACCTTTCGAAGCAGCCGATCGCCGGCGGGGTGCCCGCAGGCGTCGTTAACGTACTTGAATTGATCCAGGTCAATAAACAGCAGCGCACTGCTGCGGCCGTGGCGCATCACGTTGCCTATCTCTTTTTTCAACTCCTCAATGAAGCGACGCCGATTGAGCAACCCCGTCAAACTATCGTGATTTGCCAGTTCAACGAGTTTTTCATCGCGTTCGCTGAGTGCCGATGCGGTTGTTTCTAAAGCTTTGACGATATCTGAAATTTCGCGGTGCTCGGCAGGCTCAAACTTGACAGCCAGATTGCCTTTCGCAAGTTCCTCGATAGGCGCCTGCAGATCCGATATTGATGCCAGGGCCTTGCGCAACGTGTGCCTGCCATAAAATCCGAACGCAATCAGCAACACAAGAAGAACCAATATCGCCACTCGTATGTTCGACATGAGACGATCATGGAACATCACGAAATCGAGATGAATTCCGACGAATCCGATTATGTCCTTTGCCGAGTCCCGATCCGAACCGGATGGGTCGAAAGCAAACAATCCATCATCTGAAATGGACTCGGTCCACACCGGTGCCAGAATCTCGAATTGTCTCGGACTAAAGACGCCGCCGCCCATCAGGTAGGGTTCCTCGTCGCCAACCCGGTTGATTGCATCCTCCAGTCGCTGTTCCGGTATTTCGCTGACTGGTCCGAGATCCTGTTTGTTGTCGACAGAAAACATAGGGGCGCCGTCTTTCGAAAAGTAAGCGACCCGATCGATTTCCGGGTAGCGTTTGACGAAACTCTCGAGCCGGATTAACGCCTCTTTATCGTTCGCCAAATACAAGGGCGCACCCAGTTCGTTAAGATCCTCTGTCCATTGCATCGCCCAACGACTGTAGTTGTCCTGGAGCACCCACTGCCCACCCCAGTACAGACTTGCGATTGCGAGAGCACCAACCAGTGCGGCACTAAGAACCTGTAGCGATAATATTTCGTTCACTAGCACGCGCTTTCCGCTCTTCTTTTCGGCGCGCTCGAAGCGCGCAGCGAACCAGTCCGCCGCCAATTTGACTCTGGTCTTCACTGACTTACGACCCGATCCGAATCACGCGTCTGCGAGTGGGCTGCGGAGCGCTGCTTGAAGAATGCTTCATTCGTCTGAACGCGAATTTCGGAGAGGGCTGTCAACGGCGGGACTTTTTGCAGGTCACCTGCCTGAATCCTTCTGATCACTTTGACAATCGTATCGGCGATATCAGACGCCACCGTAGAAATACTAATAGCGGCGCCCATTTCCAGCATCGACTCGTTTGGCACAATGACTGGAATATGCCGACTCTTCGCCTCGTCAAACATTTGCTTCAAGATGCGCGTACTTAAGATGCGATTGTCAGGGAATAACCAGTAGCCATCTATATCCCGGATCATCCGCTTGAAGAAGTACAGCGTCTCCTGGTCTGAATGCGCAATTCGTATATTGAGCGTTACATCGTGCCGCTCGGCCGCCTGTCGCACTTCGGCAATGAGGTCCTCATGCCCTTCGCCAATTATGATGCCGATTCGAGCAATCGTGGGATCGATCTCCTGCCAGGCCACAAGCTGCGCTTCCATCGGAGCTAGCGATGATACTCCCCGACTGTTTTCGTGATCCTGGTAGTTGAATACCTGGCTAAAAAGTACTGGTTTCCTGGACATTGCGACGGCCGATCTGGCAGCGCGCAGTCCAATGGCAACGACAGCGCCCCGGTCGGAGTCATTAATCGCACGCAGGACGGAGACAGGTGGCTGACTCCCGGTACTCAAGTCGTAAACGTCGTAGTCCTTAAGGCGCAGCGTCAATTCCCTGGCAACATCAGCGTAAGCTGGCTGACCGCTGGTCAGTACGATAGCCACGGATGGGAGTCGGGGCGGTATCGGTGGCCTAATGGGAGGTTTCGCTTGTTCGGTCGGCACGGGCGGCACGGGCGGCGGCACGATGACGATGTCGGTTGGAGCTTCAACGGGCACCACAGCGGGCGGAACCGTGGAGCAGCCTGAAATAACCACCGCCGCGAAAATAATTGCAACGCTTGCTGCCTGCTGCAACTGTGCGCCTCTTCCCCACATCCCAAGATTTCCTTATGTTAAGTGCCAGGCAACGCAGTCCGAAATGACGTACCGAGCAGTCTTTTTTATAGGAAATCTGGGCCAAATACTGTGCCCCAGGTCTTGCTAAAGTCAGAATTCGTATTCAATTCCCAACTTGATCGTCTGATCCGGGCTGTCTTTGTCCACTCCCCAAAAGACCCCGGCTTCCCAGCGCAACTTCTTTCCAGGTGACAAACGACTCAACCCGGTTAACGCAGGACCGAGCGCCACAGTGTCCTGTCCCATGTGCAATTCGATCGCCGGTTCGAGCGATTCCTTGAAGCGATAGCGAGCCTGCAGTCTTAGCAGGGACTCAATCTCGTTATCAATGCCCGAGCCCCATTCATAAATCACGCCGGCGTTTGCCGTGCCGGTCCATCTACCGAAATCACGCGTCGCGATGAGCGTTGCCGATGCCTCCCACACATTTCCATCGGTTTCGCGTTCGAGCTCGAAAACCATGCCCCAGTCAAAAGCAAATTCACCTTGTTCCGTCAGTTGCCATGTGGCCTCCAGCTCGAAGGCATCGACGGATATGCTCTCGCCGTTGGTCTTGGTGCCAATCACATACAGTTCTGTCGCCCAACGATCCGACAAACCTCGACCCACACCGAAAGAATGTTTTTGCGGGTCGCCCAATTCGTCGTCCGACTGCATGACCGAGCGCCATTCAAACTCGGTTTCCAACGGTTGGACGTAAGGGTCATAAATTCGATCGATGACAAGGCCGTCGGCTGCGGCGAGTACGGGTATCAGAGAAACGACTGCACCGCCAAACGCTGCGACTCTGCGAGCCTTGCGAGATAAAGGAATGCTCATGAAACGTCAGACCCCCTCTTGGCGAACAAGGTTCGCCCGCTGATCGCCGATAGTGCCATGACGGCGATGCTGGCTGCATAGGTAGCTACCTCAACCGCCGATGGAGATGCTTCATAGCCGATTAATGCATACAGCAACTGACCGGTCAGCGAGTCCTCCGCGATGAAGCCGGATGAATCCCAAATCGGCGCGGCGACGCTGATCCAGTCTGCCTGAATCAGCAGCCCCATGGCTTGAGCGGACATTCCCGATGCCGCCAGCCCAAGTAACACAACTGATATCAAAAGTGCACGAGCAGGTGAAACTGCGAGCAGCAGGTAGTAGAACAAAACACCTACACTACATCCGATGGCGGCGCCCGCTAACGACCCCACGCCAACACTCGACAGAAAATCGCTCATTTGCCAGAAGCCGGTTACGTAGATCAGAATTTCCGCACCCTCGCGCGTAATCGCCGCCGCGACCGCCAGCGCCATCACTATCGGCAAAAGCGTATGCCTCTCACAGCGCTGCCCTCGCTGACGTGCGATAAGAAAGACAGCTACGGCCAGGAATCCAAGCACGGAAAACTGCAGCAGCGCATTGAACAACTCCTGGCCAACGCCTTCGAAGAGATCCGATACCGTATCCAGGAAATGACCGTAGATCGCCGCACCGCCAAGCCCAGCAACCAGCGCAAACCGCAGCCAGCGTGCGTCTAGTTGCAAAATACGCGATACGGCCAACAGGACGCTGACCATCAGCGCCGCTTCCAGAACCTCACGCAAGACGATAATGACGCTGTTAATCAGCATCTTTGTCGTCCTTTACAATAATTTTTCCAAGCGCCGTTTGCGGATTGAACTCGCCGAAAAACGGGTACTCGCCCGGTGCTAGTGGTCCGATAAAAATGACGGCCTTGCGCCCGCCCATGATGACCTTCTCTCGATTCAACTCGTAGCTCTCGAACTCTTCGGGCGTCGGGTCGCGATTGTAGACGATGAGCTTCACCTTGGTGTTTGCCGGGATGATCAATGCATCCGGTTGAAACAGGTGATTGCGAATTTCGATCTCAAATACCGGCGCAGCGGCGTTTGCAGATGTCGCTAGAAACAAAATAATTATGATTCGGCCGAGAAATTTCATTCCTCTACCCTCTCGATGAACAAAGATGTATTGATATTCACAGGAAATATGACATTGACCGTAAGACCTGGAGCATCCGCGTTGTTCTCCAGGATAATGTTTGCATGATGCAGGTCAGCGATATGCTTGACGATTGCCAATCCAAGACCGCAACCATCCGCTTTACTGTCGTGACGGTCGCCACCTACCCTGTAAAAGCGATCGAAGACGCGGCTTATCTCAGCCAGCGGAATGCCGGGCCCCGTGTCTTCAACACCGAGGCAGATACCGAGCTCCGTGTGATCCACAATAACGCGTATGGATGCGCCTTCCGGAGAATACTTACTGGCGTTCAAGATGAGATTGCTGAGCAGAATAATCAGTGAATCTCGATCACCTGAGATTGCTTGGGATGTGCCTGCCAGCGAGATGGTCTGTTGCTTGTTATCAATCTCTGCGTAGAGGTCGCCGATAAGCTCCTGCGCCAGTGAATGCAGATCGATCTTTTGCATGTTGGCTTTGTAATGCTCTGGCGTTACCCGGTAGAGCAACATGATCTGCTCAATCAGGTGGCTTAGCCTGCCGAGGTCACGATCCAGTATTGCCAACTCATCCGCTTGCTCAGGAAACTCGCTGCGCAAGTTATGCACATGCACTTTGATCGCACTCAGTGGCGTGCGCAGTTCGTGCGCTGCATCGGCTGAAAACCGGCGCTCCCGGAGTACCGAGTCATTCAGTCGCTTCAGCAAATCGTTGATTGCATCAACAACGGGCGCCAGCTCTACGGGCGGGTCGCTGGTTGTTAGCCTGGAAAGATCGTCGGCACGTTTACCTCTAAGCTCTTGCGCAAGCTGCTTGATCAGGGAAAGGCCGTTGCCAACCACAAGCCACACGATCAGGGCAATGATCGGCAAACTAACGACCATAGGCACAACAGCACGCAGGATAAGGTCATCGGCAAGCTGGGTACGGATATCAATACGCTCGGCAACCAGGATCCAGCGCCTTTGGCGTTCATCAAGGCGGCTGAGCACTCGCCAGCGATAGCCCTCGAAGTTCTCGTCCCGAAAACCGTCTTCAAACGCTGTGATCGGTGTTTCGCCGCTATTTGAAGAGCGCTGAACAAGCCTGCCATTCTCTGTCCATATCTGGAACGCCAGGCGGCTTGAGGGCTGCTCGACTACCAGCGTGCTTCTTGGCTGCATCGTATTGATGAGCGTCGCCGCATCGGCGAGCTGCATATCAAGCAGAGCCTGCGCCTCGATCATACTGGAACGGTAGCCGTAGACGGCCGCGACAAAATTGCCAAGAGCCACCGTCGATAACAGCGCAACAACGAGATAGAAGCGAATCGATTTCACGACTTGCGAATCGTATAGCCAACGCCACGCACAGTCTTGATGAGGTCGTTGCCAAATTTCTTGCGTAGGTGGTGCACGTGCACTTCAATTGCATTGCTGGAAACTTCTTCGCCCCAGGCGTACAGCTTTGTCTCAAGTTGCTCCCGTGTTTGCACCTTGCCGATATTCTCCATCAGCGACTTGAGAACCGTGTACTCGCGTCGTGGCAAGTCGACAAGCTCATCATCGCGGTAGACCTGCAGGCTAATGGTGTCCAGCGATACGTTGCCGACGCTGATGCGGCTGTCCTGCGATGTACTAAGGCGGCGCTCGATGACGCGTAAGCGGGCGATCAGCTCCGGCGTTTCGAACGGTTTGGGAAGGTAGTCATCGGCTCCAAGGTCCAGCCCGGACACTCGCGCATCGATGCTCGACCTGGCGGTCAGAATGAGTACTGGAATTGCTGACCCCTTCCCCCGAATACTCTTCAGAACATCGAGCCCATCCATGTCGGGCAGGCCAAGGTCAAGCACAATGATATCCGGCGGCTCGGCATCGACGACGTGCAAGGCCGATTTACCATCGGATACGTGATTAGCAACAAAGCCCTCGTTGCGGAGGGCCTTGCTTATGCCGGCGGCAAGCGATTGATCGTCTTCGACGAGAAGAATCTGCATACCGTATTATCGCCTCAAACGCGGCGATATGCAGCACTATGAACCCGAGCGCTGCTGTTTCTCCCGGACGATGGATAATGCGGCGTGGATCTCTTCCTGCCGACCTGCATCAGCAACGGGCCGATCGGGTCTGGGCGCGGCATTTTGCGCCTTGAGGAGATATTCCTCAGCCTTCTTGTACTGCTTTTCCTGCAGCAAATAGTCTGCGTAGAAGTAATTAGAATCGATGCCATCAGGATTTATTTCGATCGCCTTCTGCAGCATCTTCGCGGCCTTCTTGCCGTTACCAAAACCGACCGGCCATCCTGGAACGCTGGCGTACAGCG
>RCNB010001942.1_pt1 | contig 12809 bp, 6 predicted proteins | sample 2041321 | NCBI WGS metagenome assembly RCNB01 (sample SAMN09708232, study PRJNA481090) | Marine sediment metagenome, whole genome shotgun sequencing project. | reverse complement strand
GGGGCGAAGTTTCACGGGATTCACTTCGTTTTCCGTCTTGTATTCAATCCACATGTCTATGGCATCCTGAGTAAAGACATCACCTTTTAAAAGAAATTCATGATCCTCTTTTAATGCATTCAGGGATTCGTCTAATGAGCCCGGAGCAGACTCGACTTCAGCCAGTTCTTCAGGTGGAAGATCGTATATATTTTTATCAAGGGGCTCACCAGGATCCATCTTGTTTTGAATACCGTCTATGACTGCCATTAGCATGGCGGAAAAAGCCAGGTAACCATTGCAGGAGGGATCCGGCGTTCTGAACTCTATCCGTTTTGCCTTGGGAGACGCTGAATACATGGGAATACGGATTGCCGCACTTCGGTTCCGGCTTGAATAGGCCAAGTTTACCGGTGCTTCAAATCCGGGAACAAGTCTCTTATACGAGTTGGTTGTCGGGTTTGTAAAGGCGCAAAGGGCCTTGCAGTGCTTTAAAATTCCACCAATGGCGTATAAAGCTTCCTGAGAGACTCCGGCATATTGATCTCCGGCGAAAAGGGGTTTATCTCCATTCCATATGCTTATATGTGTGTGCATGCCTGTTCCGTTATCTTCAAACAGCGGTTTCGGCATAAAAGTAACGGTACGATTGTGACGATAGGCAACGTTTTTCAAAACATATTTGAACCACATTAACTGGTCTGCCATCTGAAGCAACGGCTTAAAACGCATATCAATCTCTCCCTGGCCAGCTGTAGCCACTTCGTGGTGCTGGCATTCAATATCAATGCCAAGGCTCTCTAAAACCAGAACCATCTCTGTTCGCAGGTCCTGAAATTTATCCATGGGAGGAACCGGAAAATACCCTTCCTTGTGCCTTGGCTTATAACCCAGGTTTGGTTCTTCATTCCTGCCTGTATTCCAGACCCCTTCGATGGAATCAATTTCATAAAAAGCCCTGTTGCTTGACGATTCGAACTGGACATTATCAAAGATAAAAAATTCAGCTTCAGGACCAAAGTATGCGGTATCACCAATTCCGGTGCTTTTCAGATAGGTTTCGGCTTTTTGGGTGATATAGCGCGGATCACGAGAGTATGACTCCCGTGTTATGGGTTCAATGATATTGCCTATAAGCACGAGGGTCGGCTCCTTGAAAAAAGGATCCATTTGTGCAGTAGTACTGTCCGGTACCACCAGCATATCGCTGGCGTGAATTGGTTGCCATCCGCGGATACTCGACCCGTCAAAGCCAAATCCATCTTCAAAGCTTGATTCATCCAGTTCACTGATAGGAACCGTAAAATGCTGCCATACGCCCGGAAAGTCCATAAACCGGATATCAACAACCTTTACTTTATTTTTCTTAACCATGTCCAATACTTGTTTTGGCGTCATTATAAAATCTCCTTTAATAAATTATTAATATATCTGTGTAATCCGTGTTCATCCGTGTCCTATTTGAATAAAGATAAAATCAGATCGCATCCTTTCCTTTTTCTCCAGTACGCACCCTTATTGCCTGCTCGACTGAAAACACGAAGATCTTTCCATCTCCTATTTTTCCGGTATTTGCAGCTTCGCGGATTTTATCTACAACTTCATCTGCTCTGCCGGCTTCGACAACGATTTCGATTTTTATTTTGGGGATGAAGTCCACGACATACTCTGCGCCGCGGTATATCTCCTTATGCCCCTTTTGTCTTCCATAACCTTTAACTTCTGAAATAGTCATTCCCTGGATACCTATTTCATTTAAAGCCTCTTTTACATCATCCAGTTTAAATGGTTTGATAATAGCATCAATCTTTTTCATAATTTGTCCTCCTGCTTTATAATCACAATTTTAATCTATCACCTTAAACAGCTTTTATACTTCCTGTATTTCAAATCCTCTTTCACCATGTATTGAGCTGTCCAAACCCACTATCTCGCTTTCCTCTTCCACTCTCAAACCGCCGGTAATAAGTTTTGTTACATATATGACAATGATTGTTCCGACAGCTGTAAAAACCGCTGTTGCAAGGATAGAAACGGACTGGATCCAAAGCTGTTTAGGATTTCCATATATCAGCCCCTTTGCTCCTTCGGTTATTGCAGGATTAGCAAAAATCCCTGCCCCGGGATTTATGAGTATATGCCGTTTGCTTGCTGTTTTGAATCTGAACCCGGAAGCCTCTTTTCTATAGCGGCCTTTATTGCTGCAACCTGGTCAGGCGAATCGACCTTCTGGCCGTCAAAGTCCCTGACATAAAAAACATCTACAACCTGATCCGCCTTGGTAGCAATTTTTGCAACCCAGATGTCAAGTTTGCATCTGAAAAGGGCATCTGTAATATTAAAAAGAAGTCCGAGAAAGTCGTATGTAAAAACCTCAACGATGGTAAAAAAACTGGAACTATCATTATCAATGACGATTCGATGTGGTCTTTTTAATTCCAGGGTCTTAAAAGACCGATACACCGCCATCTTTTCGCTAAGGGTCTTTGCAAGATCAAGATCTCCTGAAAGAGCTGCTTGAAGATGTTTTCCCGCGCACTCCCAGCGCTCGTCTTCAAAAAGTTGATCAGGAGGCGGTTTGACATTGAAGATATCCAGTGCAATTTGGTTTCGCCATGTGAAAATCTGAGCGTCAATAATATCGATGTTGTTTAAAGTGAATATGCCGGAAATTTTAGAAAAAAGTCCTGGTCGATCTTTAGCGCATATTTTGACAATCCGTGTATTTGCATCGTCTGATTTTGTTATGTTCCAGACAATGTCATTTTCACCAAGACTTTCATAAAGCTTTATATCTTCCATTATCTGGTTTGTATTAGCGTACAGAAGATATCTTGGCGAAAAGACGTTAAAGAGTTCTTCCAGATTCTTTTTGCTTTCCGGTGACGATGCCTGACTGAGGACCTGATATTTTTTCTTTTCGACCACTTTAACCGCTACACGGCTTGCCAGCTCTCCTTTTTCCAAGACACCTAAAACCTTAAAAAACAAATCCCTGAGCAGGGTTTGCATCCAGTCATTCCACGCCTTGGGTCCTGTGGCCATGGAATCGGCAACAGTCAGAAGGTAGAGCATTTTCAACCGTTCAATCTCCTTTATAGTTCTTGCGCAAAAAATGGCTGTTTCTTCGTCGTGGATATCTCTTCTTGTTGCAGTTTTGATTAAAAACAGGTGCCTTTCAATTAAAAATGATACGGTTTCGATATCCTTTAATTTAAAACCCTTTTCTGAAAGTATTTTTACGGCAATTGTAGCGCCGCCTTGTGAATGATCGACTGCCAGGTCACCCTTGCCAATATCATGAAGCAAAGCCGCCCAGAGCAAAAGCTTTTTGCTTTTAAGCTCTTTATACAAATCGACACATAAAGGATCAGTGGCATTATCGCCTGCGGCAAAATTTTTTATTATCTGAACAGTCCGCAACAAGTGCTTGTCAACAGGATAAAGATGATATTCGTCATACTGGATTCGATTAACGATAATTTTATATTCCGGGATAAATCGGACCAAAAAGCCTGTGCTGAGCATTTCCTTTAGAACATTGAAAGTGGGGGCAGGTGTTAATAAAATACGTTCAAAAGCTTTGACATTGGAAGCCGAATTTCTAAAGTCTGTGTCAATAAGATAGCCGAACTCCTTCACCATTCGTTTGGCTTCAGCACTTAAAGGGATTTTCAGCCGCATGCTCTCCTCAAATATAGAAAGCAGCAGGTCCGGCGAATTCAAAATTTCTTCAGAGGAAGTATAGTTCAGCATATCCCTTATAACTTCTATTCCGTTCACATTCGTCTGTTTTTCGGGCAGCTTTCTGGGTTTTCTACCGGCAGTATATCCGAGTTCGTAAAGAAACATCTGGTGCTGCTGTTTTATAAAATCCATCCTGCTGTGAAGCCGGCCCAGAAATCTTTCAACCGGCTGCTGCCCGTTTGATTTTTTAAATTTGAATTTTTCGGCAAGCAGGATCTGATTTTCGAAATGAAGCTGATCGCATTTCCGGCCCGCTAACAAGTGGAGTCGATTCCGTACATTCCAGATAAATGAAAGAGCATCATTCAGGTCTTTAAACTCTTCATGTGAAAGCCGGCCATAATACTCAAGATCTCTGGGCTGTTTGAGTTTAAATTCTATCCTGGCTAGCCACAGTATAGCATGATAATCTCTCAAGCCTCCCTGCCCTTCCTTCAAGTTGGGTTCGAGACGATATGTGGAGTCTCCGAAACGAATATGGCGCTCATTGCTGCTTTCAACAAGCCGGTCAATTATCTTTTTGCGATCTTTTTTGATAATTTTTTTCCTCAGCTGCTGCATTAGCTCTGAATATAAAGGGGACATTCCGCAAATAAAACGAGCATCCAGCAAAGATGTCAAAACTTCAAAATCTTTTCGGGCAAGGCTTAAACATTCCTTTATTGAACGGGTGGCATAACCGACATCAAGGCCGATATCCCAAAGCGGATAAACAATTTCACGGATAAGACTTTCAGCTTCGCCAGGTACGCTATGTTTAAAAAGAAAAAGAAGATCAACATCGGAATAAACACACTGCTCCTGGCGGCCATAGCCCCCAAGAGCGATGAATGCATATGGATTTTTTGCCAGATCGATGCTTGGCCCGACCATGCTGGTTTCAAAACCGGTTTGTAAATATTCGTCAATAATTCGCGAATGCTCTTTTAGAAAAGAAAGGGTATTTTCTTCCAAGAGGCTTGAGATCAACTGCCCGATTTTTTGTTTCAGTATTACTGAGGCTTCGTTATGCATTTGTTTTTATACCTATCTTCCTTTGAAAACTTTGTAATTTAAATAAACAAATGCAATTGATGTGCCAAAAATGGAAAGAAAATATATTATGAATTAAAACAATAGAATATGCTAATCATGCAGGTTGGATGACAAGGTTGATTCCTTACAAAAATGTAATAATCAGGACGATTAACTTACATAAATGTAAGTGATTTAACGAAACGCTCTTTTTTGAATTTGCAAGTTAATGTGTTGTGGCAGAGAAATAATTATGAAGCTCTCCAGCTTTAGCCTCTTTTACAGGGACTTAAAATCTGAGCTGTCTCGAAGAAAAAGGATTTTTACAGTTGCAGGCTCTGATTTTCGTGCTAAGCTTTCCTTTTTACAATGCGCCACGTTTTTACTCCATCCCGTCCAATTCGAAAGTCTGCTTCATCCATAAGTTCTCGTAGAAAATAGAGCCCCAGGCCACCGGCAGATTGTTCTTCCATAATATTTTCCAGGTTCGGATCGTCTAAATCCAGGGGATCAAAAAATTCCCCGGACTCGTGAATCTGGATCTCGATTTCGCCGGGATTCCACTGAATTACCATTTGAAACGTCCGGTTTTGATCATTTTTCAGCCCATGGATGATGGTGTTAGTACAAACCTCATCAATGGCAAGCTGAATATCTCCGATTTCAATATCGTTAAATCCAGCGTTACTTCCCGCATCAATCGCAAGCTTGCCTATTTTTTCCAAAACGGCAGTATCTGCCGGAAAGTCATATGATTGTTGCATGTTTCCTCACAAAATCACTTATATTTACTCATACCTGGTCTATTTAGAAAAAGCCTCGGTTGCTGTCTGTTCATCATCAAATATTTTAAGGATATTATTTAATCCGGATATCTCGAAAACCCTTTTAACAGAGGGTTGAAGCACTGCTATATGTAAATCCCCCTGATGTTCATTTCGCAGCTCCCTGGCAATGATAATAACAACACGTAAACCGGCACTGGATATAAACGATACATTTTCCATGTTCAATACAAACTGACTGCAGCCTTTTTCAATTTTTTCCCGTATAAATTTTTCTACAGCATCACTGGTGTTGGCATCGAATCGACCTTCCAACTTAATACTTGATACATCATTTAGTATGTTCTCTTCTATTTTCATTTTTTCCCTTTCACAGCTCGGAGGTCAAATACCTTAAAGCGTCATGCATAGACCTTCATACGCGAGTAAAAGCTCAAGAGGCACTTTTGGGTGATTAATATCAACATACTCTTTTGCTTTTAAAAGAATTGTATATAATTTTTCATCATTATAGCCCGGTTCATGGTGTATGAATACAAGCTTTTTCACTTTGGCTTCAATGGCCATATCAATACCTGTAAACACATTGCTGTGGCCCCAGTCTTCCTTTTCAACATTCTCCAGCATTGTATATTGGGCATCGAATATCAGCATGTCTGTACCATGGAAAAAATCGGTAAAAGGTTTGACCGAATTTGTGGATAGTTCTTTATACTCGGAATCTGTTGCGTAAATTATTGTTTTATTACCATATGTAATTCGATAACTGTAGCTTCCACCGGGATGGTTAAGGGGAAAAATATCAATTTTAACATCACCTATTTGAAATTGTTTATGCTCATTTAAACGAACGAATCTAAAAGTTGGAGATAATGGTGCTGGAAAGTACTCAGGATTTTGCTGTCTTGCAAGGCGCTCTTTAAGTCCTGGAAACGGACTGTAAAAAGTCAGATTATTTTCAGAGGAAAAAGCCGGGACAAAGAAAGGAATTCCGCTTATATGATCCCAGTGTGTGTGTGTCATCAAAATATGAGCTTCAATTGGATTTCCCCCGGATCTTTTAATCAGATCCAGACCCAGCCGGCGAAGGCCTGTGCCTGCATCGAGAATAAGAATCTTACCTCCTGCCTGTATCTCCACACAGGCTGTATCCCCTCCAACTGTCCTACGGATATGCAGGGGCAAACTTTCCAAAAAATCAGGCACCTGACTATCGCCTGTAATACCTGCTTTTATCCCCAGTTTCACTGCTGTTTCAATTTTAACTTCAAGCTCGACGTTTGTAAGGGGGGTTGCTATTGAACCTCGTACTCCCCAAAATCGTATATACATGATATCCTTTCAGACTATAGAATAAAGCGTTTTTTAGACGTCGAACACTTGTCTCAGCGGCTTGTTAAGGCGTAGCTTGGAGAGCATAGCCTGAAGCCTCAGCGAAGCTGGATCGAACGTGAACGGCGGCTTATTTCCTTCGTTTAACTCCAATCGTTACTTCATTATAACTGACACTCGATTTCAATCTCATGCCATCGTCAACACGTAATTTAACAGTGTACTTTCCCGGTTTCTTAAAACGATGGGTTACCTTTGGCCCATGTGCGCTCTGACCATCGCCAAAGTTCCAGGAAAAAGTTAAAGGATCGCCATCAGGGTCGTATGATCCGGTAGCATCAAAAACAATTGCATCATATACTCCATACGAAACTTTTTCAAGCCTGCCCTTAATGACGGCGACTGGTGTAGCGTTCACACAAATATTTACGACATCTTCAGAAAGATTGCATTTGGCTTCGGAATTATCAATGGCATCAAGTAGAACCCGGTATTTACCAGGATTTTGATAACTGTGTGTTACCTTTGCCCCTCTGGCTATGTTTCCATCCCCAAAGTCCCATTTATAAGACTTGATATAGCCGTCACGGTCCTTTGTTGCTGATCCGTCAAACAAAACCTTTTCTCCGGGAGATACTATGCGGTCTAGTCCTGCATTGGCAACCGGAGGCTCATTTACAGCAATAATTGCTGAAGTTTGTACAATACTGTTGCTCAATGAATTACCATCATCAACCTCCAGTGTTACTGTATAATTTCCGGGAAGGCCATAAGTATGTCTCACTTCTTTTCCCTCTTGAGGAGGACTCATATCACCAAAATGCCATGCATAGCCTGCAATTTCACCATCTGGATCGTAAGAACCACTTGCGCTCAGCAACACCTCTTCCCCTGCGCAAAGAATCTTTTTCGTTTTTATAACCGGCAGGGGTGTTTCATTTACGGAAATGACTATTGTATCGGTTGAGCTGTTATTGGCCAGCTTTGTATTGTCCGTAACACGCAAAACCACTTTGTAGCTGCCGCCCTTTTTATATTGATGCCTGGCCAGCACACCGCTATCCTTGCAACCGTCGCCGAAATCCCAATCATAAGAAGCTATAACACCGTCAGGATCGCGGGAGGAAGACCCGTTAAAGGTGACAATCTGATTCACCCCTACCAAACGGTCATCTTTTTCCGGTCTTTTAAGCCCGTCTGAAGTTGCCTGTGCGACAGGCGGTGCATTAATGTTTATAGTTTTTTGTTTTGACGTTTTGTTGCAATCAGTTTTAGAATCCGCAGAGACTGTAAGTTTGACAACATAGTAGCCGGATTCGTCATATGTGTGTTCTAACTTTTTACCCTCCCCATAGGTTCCGTCTCCAAAATCCCAGTTCCATTGTAAAATATTTCCGCTTTGAACTGTTGACTGGTTGGCATCAAAGACTATCGGCTTTCCCATCTGTGCTGATGCCGGACATGTAAATTTTGCAACTGGGGCTTCATGAATCACAACAATCATCTCATCATCATCTGTATTATTGCAATCGCCTATACGATCTCCGGTGATGGTCAGTCTGATCTTGTATTTACCTGCCCTATCATAAACATGAGTCGGAGTTGGTCCGCCTCCCACAGCGCCGTCGCCGAAATCCCATAGAAAACTGTTTACCAGGCCATCAACATCCTTTGATTTTCTACCGTCAAATCGAATTGAAATTCCCGCACATGCTGTTTGATCAGGCCCCGCATCAGCCACCGGCGATTCGACAACCGTAACCACTATTTGATTTCTGCCTGTACTCCCTTCCTTTAAGCCGGAATCATCCGTTACTGTCAGGGTTACCAGATATACCCCGCCTTTATCATAGATTTTGGTGGGATTAACCCCCTCGGCTGTTGATTCGTCTCCAAAATCCCAGTAATATTTCATCAAGCCGTTTTCAGGATCTACTGAAGAGCTTCCATCAAAAATTACAACCTTTCCAGCGCAAGCCTTCCTGTTACCACCGGCGTTTGCAATAGGAGCATCGTTGATCTTAACAGATATGGAGGAAGTTGAGCGAGCATTAGACAAACCGGTTCCGTCATCAGCAGTCAGAATAACCGGATAGTTACCTCCCTTTGCGAAAGTATGAAAAACCCTTGCACCTTTTTGGGGCGGGGTTCCGTCGCCAAAATTCCAGATATAAGTCAAAGGATCACCATCCGCATCACTAGAGGCTAAGCCATCCAACAGAACTGTTCTTTCAGATGTATGGATATTTTTCCCGGCATTTGCCCTGGGACTGTGATTGACCCTGATAGAAATTTTATCCTGAGACGTAGAATTTTCAACGCGGTAATTATCAACCACGGTTAGAGTGGCACTGTATGCCCCGGATGCTGCAAAACTGCGCCGGACTTTGGCAGACTGAAAAGCTTTATTTAATTTACCGGCTGCTTTTTTATCGCTGAAATCCCCACTGAAATCCCATTGATAAAAAACAATCTTTCCATCGGTATCGTATGAACGACTTCCATCAAACAAAACTTTTTGGCCGGGTGCTACGAGAAGATCACCGCCGGCAACCGCCACAGGGGACCGGTTTATTACTACCACTGCTTCACCAAACCCTATATCGCCTTCTTTTTCAAAATTGTCGTAAACGGTCAATAATACGTTGTATTTGCCTGGGTTAGAATAGCTGTGAGATACTTTAGTACCATCTTGGATTGTACCATCACCGAAATCCCATGCATATTTAATAATTTTACCATCCGGATCCACGGAAGCGCTGCCGTCAAAAACAAACACCTGCCCGGGCATGCCAACGTGATCGCGACCGGCATCGGCTATTGGCAGATGGTTCACAGTTACCGTCATTTCATCAGATGTGCGACTTGTGGACGTCTTTGAATCGTCAATCACGGTCAGACGCACGGCGTATCTGCCCGGATTTCGGAAAGTATGAAGCGGCGAAACTTCTTTGCTTGTCTCCCCGTCTCCGAAATGCCATAAATATTTAATTACCTCACCGTCCGGGTCATGTGAGTCAGATGCATCAAACTTCACTTCCCTGGTTTTAACATGTTGATCAGGGCCTGCAACAGCCACTGGTGGATGGTTAATAACTACAAGGGCTGTATCCTGACCAGTATCAGTTCTGGACCCGGAATCGTCCTTTACGGTTAATCTTGCTATATATTTCCCAGGATCTAAATAGCTGTGCTTTACGGTTTTTGTCCTGGGGTCTGTTTTTTGCTTTGTACCATCGCCAAAATCCCATAAAAATTCGATAAGCTTGCCGTCTTTATCCATAGACCCGGAAGCATTAAAAATAATCGTTTCCCCGGAAGAAGCTATATGGTCTTTACCCGCGCGAGCAATCGGCGGATCGTTGACAATTACCTTTAAGGTGTCCGTAGCCGTCTTGTTTTTAGCATTAGAATCATCAGTGACTGCAAGTCTTACCTTGTAAATGCCGGGTTTTTGAAAAGCATGGGTTATATTGATGCCGTTGTTTTTTCTCCCATCGTCCAGATTCCATTCATATGAAATTATTTTACCATCTATGTCACTGCTGTCCGCGCCGCTGAAGCTGATCGGTTCATTTACCGAAGCAATTCGATCCTTTCCGATATTGACTATGGGAGAAGAGTTGACAAAAACCTTACAATGGTCTGTGGCAAAGTCACACAAACTGCCTGAGTTATCTTCTACACGCAACTTGACTGTGTACAAGCCCGGTTTGTTGAAGACATGCCTGACTTTTCTGCCCCTGGCTTTGCGCCCGTCTCCTAAATCCCAGAAATGGCGCACCACCTTCCCGTCAGGATCGGTCGATTTAGAAGCATCAAAGAAAAGTTTCTCGCCCGGAGCCGCTATCAGATCAGCTCCGGCATTAGCAATTGGAGGATGATTCACCTTGACAGTAAATTGTTTAATTGCACTGTTGTTAATCAGACCTGAATCACTTTCGACAATTACACCTGCCTTGTATCGCCCGGGCGATTGGTATCTGTGCTTTACCGGAGCGCCCTTTTCGCTGGTTCCATCGCCAAAATTCCAGAAAAATTTTAACGCATCTCCCTCCGGGTCAACCGTGCGAAGCCCGTTAAAAAGAAATGTATTGCAATTATCTATCTGTTCAAGATCAACTTGAGGTCTGGGGCGGGCATTCGGTTCATGAAGATAGATGGAAACCAGCATGGAAAGCAGGTTGCCATGTTTGTCGGTAACATAAAATGTCCCGTCGTTGGGCATTTCCCGTCCTCCTTCAAACCGGAGAGCGCACATGCGACCGACTTCAATTTCCTTTAAGTAAACAACTCCTTTCATCCATTCATTCTGGCCGGAAGAGCCAACTTTCAGATTGGAACGGAAAGCTGTGTCCACACCAATTTTTGCACCGGAAAGATCAAAGTTGTGCACCACGATCTCGCGCACATCTTCAGGAACGAAAAACCGCATTTCCGAAAATACGCCTGGTCTTGGCAGGCGAATAGTAGGCGCAAACGTAAAAATTTCAACTTCATCAGGTGGTGTGCTGCTGTGCTCTTCGCTCGATACCGTAATAAGAAAAGCATTGCCGTCATCACCTTCTTTTCCTTCAATTACAACTTTAAAATATCGAAACTGGCCGACCTTTTCACCGTCTTCGGGTTTAATTCGAGCAAAAGTATACCACTTATTATCCAAAAGAGGGTTTTCTCCAAACTCTTCATTTGCAAGAAGAGTACCTGCATACAAATCTGATTTGACAGGCGTCGGTTTTCGCATTCCGGGAACTGAATATGCGCCCTTCCCTCCGAATATCTTAAAACCGGTTCGGGTATCGAACTTCCTGTGATATATAGCGTCCACTTCACCCCCGCAGTCGGCATCGAAAATGCGAACATATACAGGGTCGCGCATCTGATCAGGCATTCGTATGAAAACAACCTGGAAAAAGTCATCATCCCCCTCAACAGTACTTGCATCAATGCCATAAGTAATCAAATATGCGGGTTCAGCTCCAAGAGCCTGTGATGAAACAATCCACAAGAAAAAAAAGAATATAAATGCCATTTTCAAATAGCGCCCGGAAATATTAAAATATTTTTGGTTCATTTGATAGACCTTCTAATATTTATTAGCAAAGAATCCACGTCCCAAGGACGTGGCATTGATTACCCCTGTAAGGAGTTCCATCGTAAACGCCACACGTTGCGTGTTGTTAATCGGAAATAATCTCTTTTTATAACCCGAAACGCGCAACCCGTACCTCTCGACCCGAACACCTAAAACCTGTATTCCTTACTGTTACCGAGGTAATCAGACAGCGTTACGCTTTTAAATTTTATTATATGACCGCCACCTTCCGGAATACTGAATGATCCAACATATTTTCCCTTCGAACCTGAAAGAATCATGTGCCCGGTATGGTATTGTTTCCCGATTTGCACTGTAAATGGCGCTGTCTTTATGAGTCCGGTTGAATCCTGAGCTTTTACAATTACGCTTGCCTGTTTTTTATCTTCACCTTTGCCCAGGGAAATATCATATTTCAGCAATCTGGGTGGATCAGGATCAAATAGAACCTCTTTTTCAATTCTAACTACGTTACCAACCAAATCACCGGCTACAAAAGAAAGTCTGTTTGCGCCATGTTTCAGATCAATCGTCATGCTGAATTGACCATCCTGCAATGAAACAGGGCTTTTGTTCAAATTGAATCTTTGGGCATCGTCGACTTTTCCCTTAATTGTCAATCTCTTTTCCCTGGTAGTGGAAGAAATTTTTTCGTCAAAATGTATGACAGGAGCTTTATCGTCGATTTCAATGTTAATGCTTGCATGCCTCTCTACGCCGGAAGGTGAGGCTATTTTAACATTGAACATCTGGCGGCGATCGGTCAAATTGAGACTTACCTGAAACCGGCCATTACTATCCGCAGTGGCCCTTGCCGGGGCCGCGGTCCCTGGCGAAGTAACTGTAATGGAGCAGTC
>RCNB010007291.1_pt1 | contig 12811 bp, 8 predicted proteins | sample 2041321 | NCBI WGS metagenome assembly RCNB01 (sample SAMN09708232, study PRJNA481090) | Marine sediment metagenome, whole genome shotgun sequencing project. | reverse complement strand
TCTGCTCAGTCTGGATGGCCGTTTTGCGTATTCATCCATGACTTCCGCCAGCATCGTTTCCAAGAGTATGCTCGGAACTCCTTCAGGCAGAACGAGTTCAAGGGTTCGTCTCAGGCCCCAGCCTACATAGTTGCGGTAGTCAGGAACCGGATGTCCATTGAAGCCTCTGAAACTCAGAATCAGGTTAAACACATCGGCAATATCCGGAATGGTATCTACAAGGGTGCCGTCGAGATCGAATACAATCAATTTGAATTTCAATTTTCCTCCGAAGGCAGTCTATCCACGACCGTATCACTGGAGCAAGCACAAAGATTATAATGTGACGTAATATGAGAATCCTGTTCATCGAGACATTCTACGGCGGATCCCACAAAACATTTGCCGACCAATGGATATCAAACTCCCGGCACCGCCATCATATGATAACAATGCCTGCAAGATTCTGGAAATGGCGGCAATCCGGCGCCGCTATGTATCTGGCTGCCAGAATTCCCACAGAAGATGAAGCTATATTCGATGTTATGGTCATCAGCGGTATGATTGACCTGGCTCACTTGAAAGCATTGCGCCCTGAACTGCCCCCGGCCTTCCTATACGTACATGAGAATCAGTTTGCCTATCCAATGAAAGATGGTGAGATGCGGGATTTCAGGTACGGAATTACCGATTTAATGAACATCCTATGTGCAGAGACTGTTGTCTTCAATTCTGATTTCAACAGAGCCACTCTGCTGGAGGAATGCCGCAATCTCTTTTCAAGGCTTCCTGATGCCGTACCGAACTGGACTGTTACGGCAGCATCCGGGAAGTCCCGGGTTATCTATCCAGGTATCGATGCTGAATCTATTCGTAAAAAACGGGGTGTCAAAATTGAACCCGAGGCGGGGACATCGGCTCTGATAATCTGGAATCACAGGCATGAGCACGACAAAGATCCTGATACCGTCTTTCGAGTACTGGAAGGCCTTCATCAACGTGCTGTGCCATTCAGCCTGGCAATATTGGGGAAACGTTTCTCTACCGCACCTGCTGCTTTCAACCAGGCACGGAATGTGTTGGCAGATCACATTATTTACGACGGCTACCCCCCGAGAGGTGAATACCTCTCCTGGCTGATCAGAGGAGATATTGTTGTCAGTGCAGCATTACAGGAGAATTTCGGCCTTTCTATTATCGAGGCGGCTATTGCCGGATGCTGGCCTCTGCTGCCGAGACGCCTGGCATACCCGGAAGTAATGCCGGATTGGGTAAGCGGGGCCTGTTTTTGGAATGACGAGAAGGGTTTCGACGAAGCGCTCGAAAAGGTTCTCGGTATGTCGGCGTCACAACGTAACCGACTCACCGAACCTCTGAGCCGTTGGCTGCAGAGGTACAGCTGGGAATATCAGGCCCGAAAACTTGACGATGCTGTAGAAGAGACCGCCGGTATTAAATCTTAGCTATCAGACTTTATGGCAGTTTTTTTGCCTTCAATCTTTCCATAGCCCAATGGGTATAACGCCGAACTTTACGGTCCGGGTCCTGCTCCAGCGATTTGAGAATATTTTCACCTTCAGGTGTTGCGAGTGATTCCAGGGCCCTTGTAACCTTTATCCTCACTTCTTCATCAGGATCGCGAGCTGCAAGAATGATACCTCGATATGCCGAATCCGTGGCAATTTCAACGAGCAGTTCTGCTGCGTCCCGACGAACCTGAGGTTTTCTGTGACCAAGCTTCCTGATCAGTATCTCTACAAAACCAGTACGTGTAAGAATGTCGGCCAGGAAAGGTTTCAGGGAGGCAATATCTTCTTTAAGAAGATCGACCAGCGCATCTTCTCCTTTGTCACCCATGGCTGCAAAGACATCGGAAATCCTATCCCGCAATACGGCTTCGGAATCCTTGAAGTGCTCAACCAGAGCCTTTATAGCTTTCCTGTCCGTTTTCAAAGCCATAGCTGAAACCAATTCGGTTTTAAGAGCTTCACCGCTATCCAGAAAACGGACCATTGCAGCTACTGATTCGGTTGTCTGGCTCGCTGCCAATCCCTCAATGGCCGCTATTCTGACTACCGGAGATTCTTCTGAATCTTGGAGTATGGATTCAAGAGTCTCGAGGAATTTTTCCGTCCCCTTAACGCCGGCGATTCTGGCCGCTTCCCGTCTGACTCGCTCCACCGGATCTCTCAGGAGTGCCAATGCCGGAGCTGTCGCTTTGAGTTCACCTGCATCCAAAAGGGCTCGCAGACAGGCTATTCGCACTTCGGGATCGGCGTCATTCAGACCTTCCCGTATATCTTTGGCAAAGGATCCAATACCTGCTGCAGGAAGGCATGATATCAGCGCAGCTCGAATCCCCGCATCAGGAGACGCCAGAATAAAAGCAGCACGTTCCTCAAGAGCTTTACGGTTCATCAGGGCCAGATGTGCCGCAAAATCCCGGGCTTGCTCCATGGGGAGTATGGGGAGATTTTCCAGGATTGTCTGAAGGGTGTGGTCGAGATGCCAGCCTCCCAGGCACTGCAAAGCTCTCAATCGGACACTGTGCCCATACAAGGATCTGTCGGATTCAAGTATGTCCAGAACAGTCCCGAGAAACATTGCAGACGGCAGCTGTGCCATTATATTCAGAAACGATTCATCCGCCGCGAAATCAGGATCTTTAAGAAACTCAAGTAACACATCCCTGAAAACCGGAGCCTCACCGGGTGGAAGCAACGGCAGGATGAATCCGAGTACGTCACTGTCTTTTCTGCGTTTCCTGAGCTCATCACAAATAAGTGAACGAGCTTTTTCATCTCCACGTATACAGGCAAGGCTGACCGCAGATCTGTAAAGCTCTTCCTCATCCGCTTCACGTATAGGGTCCTGACGGCTGAAAGCCTTTTCTGAAAGATTGAGAATGAGACCTGAATCCCCTCCTTCGCTCAATAGCTTTGAAGCCAGAAGCAGAACATCAACCGAATCAGTCGTCTTCAATTTGTACAGGAATTCAGTGACTCCAACCGAAACAGCTTTTCCCAGCAGCTCCCTTCGGCGGGTCCAATCTTCACGATCGCCCCGGTTTGCCTCAAGAAACATGCGTTCCAGAGCCCCGGACTTTTCGAGAAACCGGGATGCTGCCAAACGAGCCTCAACCGCCTCACCTTTCAATGCCGTCAAGGCGACATTCTCGTCCTCATTGGAACCGATTTTCAGCTGCTCCAGTACATGAACCGATTGAAGAGCATTCATACCGGAAGGATCCAGCTTCCATCTCTCGGGAAAAGTGGAATCGATACGTTCCCTCGCTGCCTGCCTTACCTCAGGAACAGGATCGTCCAGAACCATGGTCATCAGGAAACCAAAAAGTCCGTCCAGATCCTCGTCACCAGTTTCACTGGCGACGGTTCTTCGAAGCAGCGGGTGGGGATCTTCAAAACACTCTTTTACCAGACGAATTGATTTCGGATCATCATCAGCCAGAAGAACTCTCAGAGAAAAAAATCGAACAGGCCACTCCGGATCACCTGAAAGCTCCCGAACTTCCTCAAAGCAGACTGAAAGAAGTTTCCTTGCTTTCTTTCCATCAAAATCCCGCCCCCGGGCAGAAAGTGCCATCTTGCGAATCAGAAGAATGTCCTGATTTTCTTTGAGCCAGTTCCTGAAAACCTGGGCAATGGATTCTTTCCGCAGTGCGGCAATAAAAACCGGATACAACCCTTCATCGGGAGCGAGTTTCAGCAGCCTTTTTGCAACATCGACCTTTCGTTGATTCTCCAGTTTCCGAACCAGATGTTCGGCGATACCAAAATGGGAGATTATTTCATCACCTTTTCGTCTTATCAGTGCTTCAACAAGACCCGGCCTGGAAAGAAGTTTTGCAGTTATCGCTGCATCCGGCTCTCCAAGATCCAGTTTTGTCAGAGCCGATTTCAACAAACGGCTTCGTTTTACCAGCACAATCAGAATGATTATAACAACGGCAAGACCGCCAGCCGCGGATATCCAGATATAGATCGGAACGTTTTTTACCAGTTTAAGAACTGCCATTAATTGTTCATTCATCAGTTGAATCCTTTGACATTAAAGATGACAAGGGGTTTGTCTTTACCCTTGACTTTGACCGGCTTGCGTTCTTCTAGTTTAAAACGATCGCCGATCAGGTCCCGTGTTGACTGTGTAATTATAATTTCTTCAGCTACGGCAACCCCTTCAAGTCTCGCGGCTGTATTTACCGTATCTCCCAGAACCGTATAGTCCATTCTTCGGCTGGATCCCACATTACCGGCCACCAGCGGTCCTGACGACATTCCGACCGATATTTTCAATTTCGATGCGTCACCCTTGAAGAAGTTTCTGTCTCTGGATCGAACAAGCTCATGTATCTGCAGCGCCGTAGTTACCGCCAGAACGGCATCTTCTTTTTCAGTTTTCATCGGTACACCCCAGGCAGCCATAATGCAGTCGCCGATAAACTTATCTATATATCCATTGTTATCAATTACCAACTCCACTGCTTCACTGAAAAAGGCATTCAGAACTTCAATGATGTATTGAGGATCCTTCCCTTCAGAAAAGGCGGTATAGCCGGTGATATCGGCAAAGAAAACTGTTGCGGACTTTTTATCTCCACCGGGTTTTACCAGATCCGGATTCTCAGTAAGAGTCTTTACCAGATCCTGAGACAGATATCGGGAGAACATATCTTTGATCTTTCGGCGCTGCTCCACCGCCATATCTGCCTGGGCTTTCAGGTCCCGCTCCCTGGTCTGGTCGGTAAAAAGCAGCGTCAGACCATCATCTCTGCCCCCGGCACCGGCAAGTGGTGCGATATTCAGAGAATAATCCATATCCTCAGCTTCAGGTCTCTGGAAGATTCCCTCAAGGCCGGCATATTCTCGAGAACTCTCACCGGCTTTGTTGATGGTGTTTATCATTTTCCGTTCGAGGCCTCTGACAAACCTTTCCGAAAAACCGCCGCCGATATCCGCTTCCTCAAGGATAAAAGCTTCTTTCGCCGCCTGATTAAAATACCGGATTTTTCCTTTTCGGTCCGTTGTAATCAGCAGGTTTGTCATCGATTGGAAAATTGATTCCTGATAAAGTTCCAGTGCCTCTATACGGGCGAGATGTTCCTTCAATTCCTTCATTAATCGGGCATTCTCCAGCAGTCCACCGGCCAGCCGGTTGAGCGAATCCAGATAGCGAAATCGTTCATTACCATAGTGATTATTTTCACGGCTGTTCAGGAATAGAGCACCCACCCGTCGGCTGCCTGATCTCACCGGCAGAACGATACCGCTATTCATACCGTCGGCCAGAAAAAGACCATCAAAAGGACTCTCAGCTCTGGAAAGAAGTACTACGGCTTCACCGCATTCTTCGAGGAAACTCATCAGTTCGGTACCTTCGGGAATAGAATCCGGTACCGTTTTCAATCCGCGGCGATAAATCAGACGTAAGGCGCCTGTAGAAGCTTCAGGATTGTTGTAAATATACAGACATGCCAGATCCGACCGGGAAAAATCGGCCGATTGCTCTACCAGTACAGAAACAAGTTTTTTGAAGTCTGATTCGGCGGCCAGACGACTGCTGGCTCTCACCAGTTCATTGAGAACCGAGGTATGTTCCATGGGCCTATTATATGGGTTTAGAGTAAAGTTGGGAAATTTTCAGACTAAATTGAAGATCGGTTCTTAATCAGCATACTTGAAAAGGCCGGTAACAGCTGTCCAGGGTCTTCCTAGATCGTCGATAACAGTCAGGCGGCGCCCGTCGTCACCTACTTTCATTACCGGATATATTTTTCCGGGAGTCAGCCGGCCCCGGGCGTCGAGATACGGGTTTTCAAGGTCTTCAAACAGGGCCTGAACCTCGTTCTCACGACAGCGATCGGGAAAATCATCTTTGAGTGTGACATAGAAATGGACCGAGTCCATCAAACATAGTCCTTGAATTCCCGAATCGCCGGAAAGGATTTCAGCTTGGCAATAGCCTTTTCCTGAATTTGCCTGACCCGTTCTCTGGTGATACCGAGCATCTTCCCGGTTTCTTCCAGAGTGAGGGGACCTTCACCTGAAAGCCCGTATCTCAACTGTATAATGCGTTTCTCACGTACATTCAGCTGATTCAGAACATGCTCAAGTGTATCCTGAAGACTCGAATTGAATACCGACTCAACCGGTTCAATGGAATTTTCATCTTTAATCAATTCCGACAAGCGGGTGACATGATCGTCATCAACAGTCGTATCCAGACTCGCTGTCTCCTGGGAAAGCTGCATGATGTCTTTAATTTTTGACACCGACATATTCATATAATCTGCCAGTTCTTTTTCTGTCGGTTCCCGTCCGTAGTTGTTTGGAGACAAAAAAAGTTTTCTTGATGGTATTGAGCATGTGAATCGGTATTCGTATCACTCTCGCTTTATCTGCCAGAGATTTGATAATGGCCTGACGTATCCACCAGGTGCCATAAGTGGAAAAACGGCACCCGCGTTTATAATCGAATCTCTCGACGGCCTCAATAAGACCGATATTACCTTCGTCAATAAGATCAAGAAGACTCATACCGCGATTCTGATATTTTTTGGCTATTGATACCACGAGGCGGAGATTGGACTTGATCATCAGATTCTTCTGCTCAAAAAGCAGCTCTACGGTGTAGTCTTTTTTCTTTGTATAAACGTCGTTGTCAAAAGTACCGCTTTCTTTTGCGGATTCTTTTGCGCTTTCCTGCTCGGCGACTTCAGCCTTAAAATCAGATATTTTCTGACCTATGCTTTGTTCCTGGTCAATAGTAAGCAGTGAATAACGGGATATCTGCTTTAAATACAATGCAAGCGGGTCAGATTCTGCCTGTGACTCAACAGAATCCCCTCCGCTGGTGATAACACCCGATTCTTCGATTTCAGTCATGAATCCTCCAGGGGATCAGCCGCGGGGTGCATCATCAGGAGAGACAGGTATACCCTCCCGGAATACAGAAAAAATCATATCCTGTTTTCCGCCGTTCGGACCGGAAGAACCAAGCCTCCCGATCCTGCTGCCGGCCATTACAGTCTGGCCGACGTTAACGAACAAATCCTCATTTCCGCCGTAGAGGTAAATATACCCATTGGAATCAACTAAGACAACGTGGCCGAAACCACGGTAGGGTCCAGTCCAGACGACATGGCCACCGGCAACCGCATGGACATAACTTTGTGGTGTAGCTTCGATGGTAACCCCCACCAGTTTGCCGTCCATCGGCTGTTTCAAACCTGCGACAGGCCACCATGGTACCGTGTCAACTCTGGCCGTTATGGCAGAGCCAGCCGACACAACGGGCTCCGCCGTCTGTGCAATTTCTGCCCTGCTTACCACCAGGGTTTCGCCGACGCTTAAAACACGGTCGGAGCTGCGCTTATTGAGAGATAAAAGATTGTCGACATCTATGCCGTATTTACGGGCGATCCCGTAATAGGTATCGCCCTTTTGAACAGTATAAACAGATGATTGGTTACCGGATCGAACTGAAGGTACCTGAGCCGCTTCGCCGGGTATTACCAACCTGGTTCCGACAGACAGGCCGGAAGGGTCGGATATATGGTTCTTCTCCAGGAGTTCGTCCAGACTTACTTCATACTGCCGGGCCAGTGAGTAAAGAGTCTCACCTTGCGCAAGTACATGAACGGAATCCGCGGAAAGAAAAGAAATTGATGCGACCGTTATGAGAATAGATGCGATAATGAAATGAGCTTTTCTTACCATACTGTTTCATCATCGGAAGAACTTAACGATTGATGAATTACCAGGTTTAAAATCAAAGCAAAAACTTCTCAGGATTTAACCATCTGGTGACAAATAGTCGGGCTGGTCAGATTTGAACTGACGGCCTCCTCGTCCCGAACGAGGCGCGCTCCCCCTGCGCTACAGCCCGATATGGCGGAAGTGACGGGGATCGAACCCGCGATCTCCGGCTTGACAGGCCGGCGCGATAACCAGCTTCGCTACACCTCCGAGCCGGAGACACAATAGCGGAAACTACTGTGGTGGTCAACAGAGTCTTCACTTGCGTTGACGCCGGTCCCGCGAGCGTGGTATTTTCTCTGGAGTTTCACTCATCAAGTGCGACATCTCTACCTACGGATGGTTTCATGTCACCTAAAAATAATAGTAATAGTATCAAGTCTGAAAAAAAGAAAAGCGGCTCCGGAAACACGATGTTGAAATATATCGGATTGGCAATAGTCGGATTGGCAGTAGTCGGACTGATTTTCTCTTCCGTATTTTCCGGACGCGGCGGTGGTGCAAATAATCTTGTATTTGGTACCTACGGGGACCGGGATATTGTATATACAAGCGACAACTCTTTTGGTCAGGCCGTGGTCAGTACAATGGCCAATTATAACGCCGGCGTTGAGCAGGATAACCAGTTTTATACTTTTATTCGCTACATGGCATGGCAGGAGGCATTTTCCTCTATAGTTTTTAACACCGCAATCGCCTATCACCTCGACCAAAGTGGTTATGAACCCTCGTCAAGAGCAGTAGACAGGAGGGTTATCGAATTTGGCCGTTACCGCACCAATGGTGAATTCGATGAGGAAAAGTATATCAACGCCTCACCAGGACTTAAGGAGTCCGATCGGGTGCTCATGAGAGAACAACTCACACTTTCAACCTGGGGGCAGGATGTACTGGATAGCCAGTACCATTCCAAAGCCCAGCTTGATTTCCTCTGGGATATGAGATCTGAGGAAGGCACTTATAACTATATCAGTATTCCTTTTACTGACTTTCCAGAAACCGAAGTCATAGAATATGCAAACTCCAACTCTGAATTGTTTTCCCGCCTCCCGGTAAGCCGTATTACAATCTCAGAAGAAGAGAGCGCCACTGATGTCGTAAATCAGCTCGAGGAGCGTCGGCAGGAATTGAACGCATTCTTCGATCTTGCCGTTGAATATTCCGAAGATGCTTATTCTGAAGATGGCGGAAGCATGGGCGCAACTGATTTTTATCGAATATCAGAACTTGTCGGCAGCGAGAATACTGGTCTTATTTTTGCAAGTGCTGAAGGTGAGATTTCAGGACCTTTCGAAACCGACTATGGCTGGATGGTTTTCCGTGTTGACGGCGGGTTGGAAACAACCGACCCGGCGGAGAGAATCGAAGACATCAGGTCTTACATGCTTCAGAACGAAGTGGGTATCATCGAAGACGCCATTCTGGCTCAGGCTGAACAACTTCGTGTCAAAGCTATAACATCGGATTCGTTCCAGATCGCGATGGAAGTGGAAGGTATTGAGGTTATGACGACTTCACCGTTCCCGATTAACTTTGCAGCCGATTCATTACTCGGCGGGAGTCCGGAGAATTCTGGTGACCCGGTACTCAGCGGAACCGCCTCATCTGAAGATTTCTGGGGCAAGGTCGTCCCACTGACACGAATTGGTGCAGTGTCACAACCTGTCGTACTTAACGGCTCTGTGGCTATATTTTCTTTGATATCAACTGATAATCAGGATGATATTGATTATTGGGACAGTCTTGTTGATTACGAAATTGCAAGATCCAGACAGAACGATTTAAGAGCTGCTGTCATAAGTGAAGACTCAAAGCTCTTCAACGACAATTTCAGCACGGCCTACGACCGTATATTCACGGAACAGGGATGAAATGAACGGACCCCGGTTAGAAGAAACCGGCCGGGGTCTGACCGTCCACGCAGGTAATCGATATCTTTATTCAAAATATCAACCGGAAAAAAGGTCGATACAGGCCGCAGAGTCGGCCCCGATAAAAAACCGCTGTCTGTATTTCATTCCCTCACCTCTTCTCGGTTACGGTCTTGCATGTCTGGTAAACAGGATCCCTGAAGATTCGATAATTATAGCAATCGAAGAGTCCCAGGATCTGATGGCACTTTGTTCTCCCGAGATACAGGAAGAATTGATTTCAGATCCCAGAATCATTCAAGTTCGCCTTTCGGATATCGACTCTCTGCATGCTCTGCTGTATCAAGTCGGCCCATGGAGGTTTAGGCGCGTACAGCGGGTAGACCTAAATAGCGGACCGGCGTTGAACGCATCTCTTTATGATGAACTGGCGTCTTTTCTGATAGAAGACCTCATGACTTACTGGCGAAACCGCCATGCCCTGGGACGGCTGGGACGGGAATGGATCCGCCATATCACGGCGAACTTGTCGGCAATCGCTCATGGAAATACAAGCTTTCGGAGTGTCGCTGACCTGGAGATTCCCGGAATACCAATAGTTGTCGGAGCTGGTCCCTCTTTGGAAAAGGCATTGCCCTTTATTCGGCAGTCCCGGAGTAAACTATCCGTACTAGCAACGGATACAGCGGTTCCGGCTCTGATAAGTGCCGGAATACAACCTGATGCAATAGTCGTTCTGGAAACCCAGGCATGGAATCTCCTGGATTTTCACGGAACCAAAAATAGTGGTATCGACGTAATTACCGATCTGACATCATACCCGCCATCACTCACTTTTACCGGCGGCCAATGTTATATGTACTCTTCGAATTTCGCAGAACTGGAGTTTCTCAAACGGTTGGACGAATTCGGATTACGGGAATATTCCATACCGCCTTTGGGATCCGTCGGTCTGGCAGCTCTCGAAATCGCCATGGGTCGAAATGATGGTCCGGTTTTTCTGACCGGCCTTGATTTTGCTTACAGTCCCGGAAAATCTCATGCCAGAGGAACATCCTTTCACCTCTGGCAGTTGTCTGGGGCTCACCGTCTCAACCCTCACCCTGGATGGGAATCCTCGATTAAACGCCCCCGGCTGAAATCTCCGGATGCGACGGGTGAGATGCTGAACACAGATTCCATTCTTCAGGGATATGCGGCTCTTCTCAAGGATCGGTTCTCAGATTCAAGGCGGCTACATGTAATTGAGCCCGGCGGACTGAACCTCGGGCTACCGGTGATCAGCCTGCCTGAGGCCGAAGAGATGCTTCGGGCAGCTGAGAGAAACGGCGCAGGTTCAGCTCCTCATAATCTTAAAAGTGCCGTAGTAACCCGGAAAATAGAGACTTCAGCAATCTCCGCAGCAGACTTTCTCGAAACCGAATGTCAACGCCTTGATGCAGTTATAGAAACCTGGGATGACTATGTAATGCAGCTGAAAAGCGCCTCGGATGTAAAGGCCTCTATGGAAGGCATGGATGAGATTTTCTCGGACTTTCCAGACGAACCTCCCCTACCAAAAACCGATGATACCTTTCTGGTAAGAGCAGTGAGCCGGGCAAGACAACTTCGATCGTATATCGATAGAGTTCAGAATCTCCCCTGAGGCCGGCAGGGGTCAGGAATCGTCATCATCGGTTCGGAGAACTGAAAGGAATGCTGACTGGGGAAGCTCAACATTCCCCACCATTTTCATTCGCTTTTTGCCTTCTTTCTGTTTCTCCAGAAGCTTTCTCTTTCTCGAAATATCACCACCGTAACATTTCGAGGTGACGTCCTTTCGCAGGGCATTGATGGTTTCCCGTGCAACAACTGTACCGCCGATTGCGGCCTGAATCGGAATTTTAAACTGCTGACGCGGTATCTCAACCCGGAGTTTCTTGCACACCTGCCGGCCCCGTTTCTGGGCGTTCTCCCTGAAGACCAATTGGCTGAGGGCATCTACTGATTCGGCATTAACCAGAATATCCATCTTCACCAGATCGGTAACCTGGTAGTCGGTAACCTCATAGTCAAAGGAGGCATATCCACGACTCACCGATTTCAGTTTATCGTAGAAATCGAAAAGCACTTCTGCCAGGGGCATGTCATAAATCAACTCGACGCGCTTCTCATCGAGGTAGGTCATATCCTGTTGGATACCCCTTTTATTCATACAGAGGGTCATTAACTGGCCGACATAATCCGACGGCGTAATGATGGTTGCCTTTATATAGGGCTCTTCGGTTGTTTGAATCGTGCCGGGATCAGGAAACTGGGCCGGATTATCCAGGAAATACTGGTCGCCCCGGTTCGGTGTTATCCGATATCGAACCGACGGGCTGGTAAGAACGATATTCAGACCAAACTCCCTTTCCAGTCTTTCCTGGACGACTTCCAGATGGAGCAGGCCGAGGAATCCACACCGGAATCCGAATCCGAGTGCCGCCGAGGCATCCTTTTCCCACACCAGAGAGGCATCGTTGAGTTTGAGTTTGTCGAGTGCAGTATGTAATTCTTCATACTGATCGGTATCAACAGGGTAAATCGAAGAGAATACGACGGGTTTCACTTCACGAAATCCAGAGAGCGGTACATCAGAGGTATTTGAGGCATCTGTTACCGTATCGCCTACCCGGATTTCTGAAATATTCTTGATTCCTGCAATAAACCAGCCCACATCGCCGGCCGCCAGGGAACCGGTTCTTTTCAGCGAAAGTCGGAACTCGCCAACTTCCTCAATTTTGTAATTGGAACTGCCGGCCATCATCCTGATCATCTGACCTTCTTTGATCCGGCCCTCAAATACCCGAACGTGAATAATAACACCACGGTAGGCATCGTAGTGGGAGTCAAAAATCAACGCTTTCAATGGAGATTCCCGATCGCCTGCCGGTGCCGGAATATATTCGACAAGGGCGTTCAGAAGCTCTGATACACCTTCACCGGTTTTGGCCGATACAGGGGCCGCCATCTCACCGATAAGACCCAGATCATGATCGATCTGGTGCCGTACCATATCCAGATCGGCGCTCGGCAGATCGATTTTATTTATTACAGGGAGGATTTCCAGATCGTGTTCCAGAGCCATGTACATATTAGACAGGGTTTGTGCCTCGACACCCTGTGAAGCATCGATAAGGAGAAGGGCTCCTTCACAGGAGCTGA
>RCNB010001941.1_pt1 | contig 12814 bp, 11 predicted proteins | sample 2041321 | NCBI WGS metagenome assembly RCNB01 (sample SAMN09708232, study PRJNA481090) | Marine sediment metagenome, whole genome shotgun sequencing project. | reverse complement strand
TAGGTGGTCGTGCAGCAATTGCACCATTAATTGACGTTTTGAAGAAAGAGAAAAGTGATGTCGTAAGAGAATCTATCGTCACTTCTTTGGGTAGAATTAGTAATACTACTGCTGTTGATCCGTTGATTAAATCACTGAAAAAAGATGAAAGTCCTATTGTAAGGAAAAGTGCTGCATGGGCTTTGCGACGAATTAGAGATAGTAGAATAACTCCCGCATTACTTACACAATTAGACAAAGAAACATATGAAGCAGTAAAACAAGAAATAATTGCTTCTCTAGGAAAACACAAAGAAAGAAAAGCAGTAAATGCTATCATAAATGTTTTAGATAATTCGAAAGACGAACAAGTAAGAAGAGCTGCTGTTATTGCTTTAGGTGATATTAACGATAATAAAGCAGTTGAACCTCTTTTGAAAACCCTAGATAAAGATCCATCCGTAGATGTAAGAAAATATGCTTCCTGGGCTCTTGGGAAATTAAAGAGCATTAACTCTAAGGAACACCTTATTGCTCTACGAGACAAAGAAAAGGATCCATTAGTTAAAGATATGATTCAAGATGCTTTAAACTCAATAGATGATGCAATACAACATGCAGAAGATGAAGCTAAAAAAGCTGAAGAAAGAGCAAGACGAGATGAATATTATTACTTTTAGCACTGGTCATTCATCTCAAAGCAATTTTTCTTGATGAAAATCACCTATGAGTTCTCCAAAGGATAGACCTTTGCCAGAAGCTGATGCAAAACTGATTTTGTAATTTGTTCCATTTTTTACTTTGTCAAGTTGATCTGGAACACGTAAAAAGAAGAAATCTTTTCGTTTCTTTTTGAATTTCACTCCAAGGTATGCTTCATACCCTATACGGTTAGCAAATTCCAACAACCCAATTATTTGCTCTTCGTTAATATACAAGATATTTTTTCCCACAGTTTTTATCTCGAGAACAAAAAATTTGTTTCTTTTAACAGATCCGGCGATGAGATCTGGTCTAGGTAATAGAGTACCTCCACCAGATGCAGGTGCCCGAAGAACGGCAAATCCTGCGTCCCAAAAACGATGAACAAGATCTCTTTCTGCACGAACACCACTGGAAGCCAATTTAATTCACGTTCAATCAATAGTTTTCATCAGTTAAAAAATTTCAGCTCACCTCTGCATCTTGTCGAGAGCGACAAAAAAGCAATAACAGTTAAGTATGATAGTCGTGTTAGCAAAATAGAACTTTTAAAATAGAAGTGGTTCTGGACTGCTCCGACTCAAAAAAATAATTCGATTGTTTCAGGGAAAACAATCGGGAGCGCGTATGTTATGAGTCTTCGCAATCCAGAATGCAGGTGAACAGGTCTCTTACGAGACCGTTTTTTGAACAAGGTCTCTCTTGTTACAAGCGTTACTGGATTAATCCTTGGTTAGTTTCATAATCATTGATACTGCAGCGGTTACGTCTTCTGCTGGGATTCCTTCTCCTCTTTTGTAAATCAACATCGTGCCTTTGTTTGTTATTTGTGCACTAATTTGACTTCCTGTTGGGAGATCTACATGTCCTCTAAAGTATCGAATGACTCCTTGTCTTCTGTAAATTGTCCATTCAGCAGAATCCAAGATTTCACCATTTAGTTGAATTTGACTTAGATTTGGATTATCTAATTCAGATATTTGAACTGTCTTTACTAATGCAGCATTACGGCATAAGGAAACCATATTGCTATCACTAATGTTTACACCTTCAAATTCAACACCAAGAATATTCATTAAGGATCCGATTCCTTTTTTGGCTACCCATGATGTACCTCTACATTCAAGGTATTTTTCTCTAACATGGATAATATATTCACATCGACCTTGTGAGTAGACTACTTGAGTCACAAGTTCGCCGTCTTTCATTCTTTGAACATTAATTGGCTGTCCAATAGTATACATTACACTAATCATGCTGCCATTTGAATCTACGTCATCAAAACCTTCGTAGTAGTTTCGTTCCTTAAATTCAATTGGAACGTCTTTTAGTTTGTTTACTATTGTATTTGCACTGCCCATAGATCCACCATTGATTTGATATAATCTCAAAGGTAGAACCATTCCTCTAGGTATAATTAAACCATTAGTTTGGAGAGCCATTTCTTTATTTCACCTTATATTTCACTCGTATGAGACAAGCGCCAACTGACCTCATTTTCTAGTGGAAATAACATTAAGAAACCAATTCCTTATAAACTTTACTCACCTCACCTTCTAGTGGAACTAGTTCTTGATAATATCTCGGTAACACAGTATTAAAGCTGATTATAGCGACAGAAGCAAAAATGGAATTCTTAAAAGGACAACCTTTTATGACTGAATGTCCAATAAATTGTAGTGAGGAATCTCTAATGGCATTAAAAAAATTGAAAGGAATTATTTGGGGTCGTGTAATAACCCTATTCTTGTTAATTGCTATTCCGTTATTTTATGTTCTTTTAGTAGTGGGTTCATTACCAACAATAAATTGGTTTAATCCCGCTATAATAACTTTTGAAGATTTCACCCGTTTAGGACCTGAATCATGGGGAATACCATTTATGAACGCTGTATGGGCAAAAGTATTCGTTTATGGTTTTCTACCACTTTTCTTCAGTTTACCTTGGGTTGTATTTCTTTTTGTAGATAGAAATAGAGTTGCAGAAACCTTTGATAATATGGGTAGAGCAATGAGAAAAGTTAGTCTTGGATTAAATCTATTCTATAGTGTAAGCGCACTTATTGTCTTTGTTTTCTTTGTCTTACCATTTGGATCTCCAATAATTGGTGTCATCGCATCATTTGGTTTGGTTCCTTGGGTGATAAAGAAAAAAACTGGTCGGAAACTGCCTTGGTGGTTAGTCATGATTCCGAGTTTACTCCTGTCAGCAATACCTATAATTTTGGCAGTAGGATTCTGTACAAATTATGGGGCAATTTGGACTAATCTTTGGACATTTTGGTCAGGTATTGGAGAAACTGGAATAACAGTATTACAACAACTTGGTTTTGTACATTATATGTGGGGCTTTGGATACTCAGTAGCTATAGGAGCTGTCTTTGCTGGTTTTGCTAGCTTTGTTTACGAAGGTGCTTCCTATATGGATCGCTTCACAAAGAAACCTAAAGGTTTTCTCTATATAGTTGAGTTCATCGTTGCTGCAGTTGTATTTGCACTTTACATGATCTTCCCAGTAAATCAGCCAACAGGAAGAATTATGTTCTACATCATAAGTGGTATTGCAGTTTTTGTAGGTATAACAGAATTCATCTTGCGCTTCTTTAGAAAGAGAAGACGAAGTGATGAGGATAATGTTCCAATTGGTGCTTATGTAATGGTACCATTATTTATCGCTGTTGATCTCGTTCGACTTGCCGGAACTGGTGCTGAAGGAATTGCAATCAGAAATGCTGCAATAACAGCTGCATTAGCATTGGTCTGTATTGTATACTTGGTACTCTTCCTAATGGCGTACTCATATGCCGGCGAAGCATATCCTTCCCGATGGACCAAAGATGACGATGATGAAGAAGCTGAAAGCGCTGAAGAAGCTGAAAGCGCTGAAGAAGATTGGACTAATGATTAATTAGTCCCCTTTGTATTTTTTTTATTAAGCTCTTTAAGAAGGAAATTATCTTATAATTTACTAGATAATTCATATTATACACGAGTTGAAATGATTACATGACTTGGCTTGAGAATTACTCCGAATCGTATACTGATACTTTGAAAGCATTGAAAACAATTGATGGTATTGCTGTTGGTTTCAATACTAATGTTGATGCTATAATTGAATTTAGATCAAGCAAAATACGTGAACTTATCTCTCATTTACGATTCGATACTGTTACCTTAATGAGTAAAATACTCAAGTGGAAAGGAGTAATAGAACAACCAGAGGATTTCATAGTTGGACTCTGTGGCTGTTTTGAGAAGGGAAAAGCAAGTGAATGGATAATCCAGAATGAAGAAACATATCAATTTCTTCTACGTAATCTCCCATCTGATCGAGTCATTAGTATGGGTGGGCAAGCAGGTAATATGGCTCATACTTTATCTGAATTAGGCATTCCTCGGGTAATTGTTCATAGTGCAACTTTACCAAAAGAGCTCAAGAATCTCTTTCTGAAAAATAAGAATATACAAATTCCTGTTTACAACAAAAAAGGCAAGCTTGAGTTTCCTCACCCAAGAAAAGCAAAGAATTTCGATGATAGATTATTTTTACATATCATTTCTGAAGTAAGGAAAAATGATCAATTAAATATTGATAACAACATTCGCTGGAAATGTCCACGTGATAATCGATTTATTGCAACTTATGATCCACCAAATGCTCAGATGGACATCATTGAGGGATTCTCTCGAGGTATTGAGGAAATTGCTGAAAAGATCAATGTACTTGTGCTTTCTGGATTTCATATGCTAAATGATGAAGGATTAGGTTTGGAAAAGATCGAAGAGAAAATAATTAGTGTAATTGAATTAATAGGTAGAGCGAAAACAGCAAATCCTGATCTTATAGTGCACCTTGAGCTTTGCAGTACAAAACAAAAAGAAATAATGAAATTACTACTGAAGTTATCAAAGGAACACCAATGTTGGGATAGCATTGGAGGTAATGAAAGAGAAATAGTAGAAGTATTAGAAGCAATCAATGAAAACAAACTAGCACGAGCAATAAAGAAAGGATTCTCTCAAGGAGACATTCTTGCCGGTTGTGTGAAGGTTTTAGAAAAATTATCCTTAAAACGAGTGCTCCTACATCAATATGGATGTTATCTACTAGTTGCCTCTTGGGATTATCAGGTTCCAAATGAAATCTTAAGAAAATCACTTTGTTTTGCTTCTTTGATCACGAGCCATAAAGCATTGGCTGTGAAATCAATCGGTGAAATAGAGTTCTCGTCTATCATTAATTTATCCAATATCTATTATGATTCCACTAAAACATTTTCCGAATTAAGAAAATTCATCGAAGAGAACTATCAAAATAGTGAACAATTTAGGATAACAGGAATCCTAGAAATAGAAGAAGCAAGAATTATCGCAATACCAACATTAATTGTTGATGATCCAATATACACTGTAGGTTTGGGTGATGGTATTTCTTCATCTACGTTAGCAGCTGAGGTTGCTCTACAAAAGAAACAAAACTAATTCCCTACAGTAATTCCCAATTGGTTTTTTGTAAACAGCATCTCTAAATATTATGTCAATATTATTTACTCTTTTAATAGGTAACGTTAGATATAACACTAGGTGATTATAATATGGAACCGCACAGTCCAGAACAAGATGTTAAAATTGTCGTAACTGGACCATATAATGCAGGTAAGTCCGAATTTGTAGGGAAGTTCGGAATAAAACCAATCAACGTTGCTGTTAATGGTACAACCGTTGGGTTAGATTTTACTCACGAAATGGTTGATGATTACCATGTCCATCTCTTTGGTACGCCGGGGCAAGATCATTTTAAAGATGTTCAACAATGTGTTGCTAGAGGAGCTTCAGGAATCATAATGGTTATAGATAGTACTGATCCAACCTCTTTCGCTCAAGTTGAAGCATTAACAAAAAGGATAAAGGCTGTATGCGGTCGAGTTCCTTTAGTTATATCTGCTAATAAGCAGGATAAGGAAGGAGCAATCCCTCCTGAAAGAATAAAGCAAATGATTGGTTTCAAGGGAAAAATTATCGGTACGTCTGCAATACGTGGTGAAGGTACAAAAACAACTTTGAACGAGGTATTAAAACAAATTAAAAACGAAAGGGGTCAATGAGTTAGTTCAGTAACTAAGCTCCCCTTTATTCATTTCTTTTCTTTATTTTTTATCAACTGTAAATGATTTTGAATAAAAGAAAAATAAGAAGCAAGAACTTTTGTGTTCTTTGCTTACGTTCGATTTTTACATATACATAATTTTGCTTGGGTCTATTTTAGCGTCGTCGTGAACTTCCCAAAGAGGTTCTTTTTGTCTTTTCTTTCCAGATTGGAAGATTTTGTCTTCTTCTTCAAGTCCCCTCATATGAGCTTTCAAAGTAAGATCATCAACAAGTTCAGACCAAGGTTTGTACCATTCAATACCACAAGTAAGATAGACTTCCTCCTTGATTTCATCAAAAGTGCTTGCGCCATTAGTTGTAAGATGAACAAGAATTGTTTCTTCAAAGGTTTTGTGTGCTTGTTTTGCTTGCCCAATTAATTCCTTGGCTTGAGCACCGAGATAAGCTCCATCATAAGCTGGGCATAACATATCCAAATTTGCTCTTTCAATAAAGGTTAAAGCTTTTTCACGCTCAGCAGCGCTTCCAGTTTTATCTATCAGATAATTACTGAATCTCATAGGATATATGTATAATTCAGCACCAGTGAAGATTGCTTTTTGTTTTGAGCTGAAGAACATAGAATGTCCCTGACTAAATCCAGGAAAAGCAACAGTATAGATAGTCGTATTTCCGAGTTGGAATTTATCATCACTTTCAAAAACGGCGTGAGGTTTGACACCTTTTAATTTCTCCCAAGGTTGATACCCCCAACGACCACTCTTTTTAGATGGCTCATAATGTCTTTCTGGTAAGTATAAATATGGCTTCCTTAGAGTGTCTTCTGCATCTTTGTGACAGAGTAATTCAGCATTTGGAAACATCTTCTTCAATTTATTAGCTCCACCAATAGCATCATGATGCTCTCGAGTCAAGAAAATAAATTTAACATCTTTTGCTTTCCGACCTGCATGGTCAATGCATTCCCCTATCTCAAATTGAATAGTATTTTGGATTCCGGTATCAATAATCGCAATATTATCATCCATTATGATATAAACAGAATTTCTTTCTCCACCTTGACCGTGTTCCCCATACACATTCCAAATACCATCATTGATCTCATTAAACGTCATTTTATTTTTCAACACCTACAAATTTACCAAGTAACTTTGTTATTATCATAAAATATTCTCATCTTCTAAAATAAGAACGTTTAGTTATTCAAACCTACTTTCAAAACTGATATAGAACTTGATAAAAATAAGAAAAAAGTTGAAAGAGCAATAAAGCTCTTAATACAACTCATAAGATCGATTAATGAAGCCACGCCAGATATCTGGCATTTTGTCTAATTGTACTTTTACGATTTCCTCTACTCTTCGTTTGGTTTTGCTATCATCGTTTCCACCAATCATAGCAACTTCAATTATTTGAGGTTCAGTAATTTTCTTACCGATTTTACTTACAAGATAACAATCAACATTTTCAACATTTAAATCATCAATGATTTTATCACAAATCTGTCTTGCAGCAATATTGTATGTTTTTCCTACGTGGCTTACAGGATTTTTTCCTGCTGCTGCTTCCAAGGTCATTGGACGGTATGGTGTAATTAGACCATTTACTCTATTTCCTCTGCCAACTTGTCCATCATCTCCTTGTTCTGCTGAGGTGCCAGTAGCAGTTAAGTATAAACAATCTTCATTTCCAGGAACGTCTGCAACATTAACGTCAATTGAAATATCACCATCCCAAATTTTTGAGGCTAAATCAAGTGTAAGATTTTTAACATCATCTTTTGTATTGAAATAATGATCAACATCAGCAAGTTCTGTGGAAATCATAGCACAGGCAATAGTTAAGTCAATTTCATTTTTATTTCGTACACCCATTACCTTAATGTCTTCACCAATAGCTGGATATTTCTTCTTTGTTTTTTCAGTATTTAGGAGAAGCTCTGTCTGTAAAGTTAATTCCTCAACCTTACTAAATGGTGCGAATCCGATCCCTATAGAAGTATCATTTGCACGTGGGATTTCGGAATCTTCCTCAAAATTTCCTACTAGATCAGTGCTACCTGATCTAATTTTGTAATCAATAATGATATCATGTTCAATATTTAAATGAGGTAAGTCTTTATGAAGCCAATTTTTAGTAGTTTCAATAACTAATTTTCCAATTGGAAGATACTTCTCTTTAAGTCTCATATTAACTCCCACAGCTCGACCAACTAAAAGAAGATAAATTGGTTCTAAAACTTCACCATAGCCAATACGTGTATCTGATTGCCCACCGCAAAGAACAGCTTTATCAACGTTATGATGCAAGATACGTCCAACATTTTCAAGATACCATTTACTCAATGCAATGCTCAATTCTTCAGATGCCTTATCACATAAATAATCAGGATGGCCTTTACCTTTACGCTCAACAATTTCTACAGGTAACTTTGAAGGATTAACATCACGATCATGACTTATAACTAAATGTTCCATATGTTAAACTTCCTTAAGAGAATTTTAGCAGTTTTTCTTTATATAGATATAAGCTAAAAAATCTTTGTAATAAATTGGATGAAAGTTAATAGTTAATTAACTTTGCGTGTGTTTACAAATCACTAGAAGATTTATATAATTTCGAACCTTAGAAATAGAAGAGTGGTGTATGGGAAATGAGTGGTAGAATAGTTTATCATCGATGTCCAAAATGCAAAAAAGATCTTGCAATCATGGATGGCATATATACAATTACCTGCAATGAATGTGGTGCAAATTTACGTTTCAATCCAAACACTGTCGCACTTGAGATTGTAGGAAAAAATGTCAAGATTTTTTCTGGAGAAGTAAAAGGAGACCTAAAACCAGTAGAATACCGGTCAAGCTTAGGGAAGAAAAGAATATACGTCTTATACTTACTCTTTGGTATTTTCACATTAGGCGTTGGTTTTATTGTGTATTTAAATCGTAATTTAAGAGATTTAGAACATCATGAAACTTTCAAAGAAGAAGAAGGTGCACAGCCAATTCTTGCTGAAGGGCAAGCTCTTAGAGGTTTTAAAGATATAATGAAAGATAGGGTTTACTATAGTCCCTGGTATCTTGGTCTTTTTGCTCTCATTACGATCATTTTTGATTTGTTAACTACTTCAGAAGAAAAATACTCAAGTTTGTACTATCATCTAAAAAAACAATCGAAAGAAACTGCACCATTTAAATCACCACATCCAAAATTTTATTTCGCATTTCTAATACTCTTAATTATTAGTGGTGTTGTAGTTATTGCTACTTCTATAACAGGATTCACATTAAACAATGATCCTGTGACATACGTATTTTATGCTTCATTGGGAGTACTTTGTCTTTGCTTCTTCATCATAGTGATTTGTGGAGCATTATGGCAAAGAGCATTTAATGAACATATAGAAGTAATGAGAAGTTTAGGTTACGAATAAAGAAAAAAATTAGTTGATCTAACACTTCTTCATTTCTTTTTGGTTTTTTCGCCCCAAAGATCTTTCAACTCACCAAAGAGTTCTTTCTCTCGAGACGATAATTTCTTAGGAGTTTCAATAGTGATAATTACGTGCATATCTCCTTTACCGTAACTACTTAATGATGGAAAGCCTTTCCCTTTTAATCGAAAAACATTACTTGTTTGAGTTCCTGCTGGAATTTTTAGTTTTGCTTTTTCATTTTTCACAAGTGTAGGTATAAAAACTGTATCACCTAAGGCTGCTTGAGCCATATTGATCTTCTGTTCGAATATTAATTCATTGCCTTCACGTTCGAAGTACTTGTGCTTCTTTAATTGAATGAAGATGTGTAGATCACCTGGAGGAGTACCTCTTGGACCGGGTTCACCTTGACCTGATAATCGTAATCTTTGACCATTATCTACTCCTGCTGGAATTGGCACCTTAACTTTCACTTGTTTTTCTGTCATTCCAGTACCACGACAAGTTGAGCAAGGAGTACTAATAGTTGACCCTTCGCCATTGCATCTTCTACAAACAGTATCACTTTGCATTATACCAAATGGCGTTCTTTGTTGTATTCTCTCTACTCCTGATCCTCTACAAGTTGAACATTGAATAGGTGTTGTTCCAGGACTAGCACCACTACCACTGCAAGTTTTACAAGTAACATTTTTTTTCATTTCAATGTTTTTCTCAACGCCAGCAGCTGCTTCCTCAAAAGTAACTGGTACAGCAACTCTGATATTTCGTCCTGTTCTTTGTCTTCTGCTTGTCCTTGACCCCATACCGAAAATATCGCCAAAAATGCTGCCAAAAATATCATTCATGTTTCCAAAACTACCGCCGCCGCCGAAAGGATCTCCACCGGTTCCACCAGCAGTAGCACTTAATCCTGACCAACCCATTCGGTCATAAGCAGCTTTCAAATCTGCATCACTTAGAATCGAATATGATTCAGAGATTTCCTTAAATCGTTTCTCAGCGTTTTCGTCACCTGGATTTGCATCTGGATGATTTTTTCGTGCCAATCGACGATATGCTTTCTTGATTTCTTCTGGAGTGGCATTTTTATTAACACCGAGAACTTGGTATGGATCTCTCTTTGAACTACTACTCAATTAATTCACCTTATTATATTTAGCAGAGCTTTAACGCATTCTTATTTAGTTACACAACTATGCTCCTATTTAAGCTAATCATTTTTCTGAAATTTCTTAAATAATATAAAACTATCCGTTAATTAAAATGACTTGGTCGTATTCTTATTTGTTCCTAAATGAGATTATTTGACAAAAACACGAAAAGTTTTTCTTTCCTAAATAAATATCTAGTGTATGAAAAAAGCAGTCAAAATAACACTAGTCGTAGCTTCAATTGTCATCGTACTTGGTGGAGTAGGAGCGTTTGTTGGAACATTACTTTATACAAAAAACAATGTTGATTATACCGTAGGGGAAGCAACATTAGCAGGATTTATTGTCCCCGGCTTTCCCGATTTTGCTGGGTATATTGAAGTTGAAATACCTTTTGAGTTAACAAATAATGGTTTGTATCCTATCCGAGATCTTGTTATAGGTTTAACAGTTTTCGGAACAGATTTCGTTATAACACCATTTCTAAATGGATTAAAGTTAGGAGAAGGAACCAATAGTATTGGGGATATCGCTGTTGGTGCAACTTGGTCTGGAACCTTGGCTATTAATATGTCAATAGAGATAGCTACATTAGCAATTCAAGACGGAACAATGGAAATTCATGTAGGTATAAGTCTATTACTAGATATTGGTTTAATCAATATGCCATTTACAGCAGATGAAGTACAGTTAGAACCTTGGAATGCTCCATATTAATTCTAACTTCCATTTTTCTTTTTTCTTCTTAGATACAAAAATCATAGGAAATGATTAATAGGAACAATGAATCTGTTATTTGATTCTATTTCACAAATAGATCAATTAGCAATAACAAAAAGAAACTTGGAGATTCTAAAAAAAATGGGTCAAACAGTTATCGAAAAAATATTCTCAGAGCACTCTAAGGATGAAGTCAAACCAGGGAACATCATCTGGTTAGACTTGGACGTTCGTAGTGCACGTGATTTTGCAGGAGCAAATGTAGTAGAAAATTTGCGCAAGCATTATCCAAATGAGGAAAAATTCGAGAATAAAGATAAAACGGCATTTACATTTGATTGTGTTATTCCAGCAAATAACCTTGGGTATGCTGAAAATCAACAAACAATTAGAGTTTTTGCACGTGAAGAAGGCATTAAAGTCTTTGATTCTGAATGGGGAATTGGTTCTCATATTCTTATTGAAGAAGGATACAGCTTACCTGGAACAACAGTCGTTGGAACAGATAGCCATCTTAACATCATGGGTTGTATTGGTGCTTTTGGTACTGGAATGGGTGATGCTGACATTGCTTTTGGTATGAAGGCTGGTAGAACTTGGTTTGAAGTTCCACCAACTATGAAAGTAATCATTGAAGGAGACTTGAAAGCTCCATGTTCTGCAAAGGACTTAACACTTGCAGTTATTAGACGATTAACTTCAAAGGGTGCATTAGGAAGAGCTATTGAATTCGAAGGAAAAGCAATAGACAAATTACCTTTAGCTGGAAGAATAACACTTTCATCCATGGTAACAGAAATGGGTGGGCTTGTAGGATTCGTAGCACCAAACGATGAGGTAATCAATTATTGTAAAACTAATGCAAGAACTGAATTTACTCCACAATATGCAGATGAAGATGCAAAGTATATCGAAGAAATTGTCATTGATATTTCAGATTTGAAACCACTAATTGCAAAACCATTCAAACCTGATAATGTTGTTGAAGTAGAATCACTTGAGAAGGATAATATCCATGTTGAATCAGCCTTCTTAGGATCTTGTACAAATGGACGATACGAAGACATGAAAGTAGCCATTGACATGTTGAAAGGCAAAGAAGTTGCTCCAGAAACTGTTATGAAAATCGTTCCAGCAACAAGAAGGGTTTTGGGTGAAATGATCGTCAATAACGATATAAAAACATTATTTGAGTCCAGAACCGTTGTAAGTAATCCTGGTTGTGCAGGATGTGCTTCTGGTCAAATAGGTATGACCGGAAAAGGTGAAGTTCAAGTTTCAACTGGAAACAGGAATTTCAAAGGAAAACAAGGTTCAGGATTAACCTACTTGTGCAGTCCAGAAACTGTCACTGCATCAGCAATTGCTGGAAAGATAATTAGTCCAGAGAATCTATAGGGAGGAAACAAAATGACAAAACCAACTATTTTGAAAGGTAGAGCAGTAGTAGTTCGTGATGAAAAAGGAATTCCAATTGATGATATAGATACAGATATGATTTTTCATAACAGATATCTTCACATCATAGACATCAATGAAATGGGTCAATATGCTTTTGATAATTTGGATGGCTGGAAAACTTATGCAAAAGATGCCAAGAAAGATGATATTTTGATTATTGGTGCCAATTTTGGATCTGGTTCTTCACGTCAACAAGCAGTAGATTGTTTCACAGCCTTAGGAGTACAGCTAATTGTAGCAAAATCATTTGGCT
>RCNB010001937.1_pt1 | contig 12820 bp, 9 predicted proteins | sample 2041321 | NCBI WGS metagenome assembly RCNB01 (sample SAMN09708232, study PRJNA481090) | Marine sediment metagenome, whole genome shotgun sequencing project. | reverse complement strand
GTATGTGTAGGATAACGATGTAGCCACTGCGCTTTACGACGTAGACTGCCTGTAGCAATAATGGCCTCTTTTCGAGATGTGAATTCTTCATTATCTCTATATACCAGCATATCATTATGGTTACCACGTTTTAAAACTGCGGCTTGCACAATGCCCTCTGGTAATATTGTGGGTACATCTTTTAGTGAATGAACTGCAATATCGATATCATTATTTAATAGTGCAATGTCTAAGTTTCTAGTAAAGATTCCTGTAATACCTAGCTCATATAACGGCTTGTTGAGCACAATATCTCCAGTTGATTTTATAGGCACCAATTCTATTTGATATCCGAGTTCCTCTAACTGACGCTTTACTGCATTTGCTTGCCACAAGGCTAACTCACTCTCGCGAGTTCCTAGTTTTATAATTTGGCTCATTGACTGGAGTTTTCTAATTGAAAAATTGTAGAAATGAGTTCAATACTTTCATTAGAAAATGTCTGCTCATCTTTTAAATGATTGGCAAAATGTTTGGTGATTTTTTGAATGATTCGATCTGATAAGATATCAGCCTGCACTTCGTTAAAATCGGAAGTTTTTTTACGTTGATAATCGATCTCTTCTAACTTAATTTTCTCAAGTTTTTGTTTCAAAGCTTTTATAGTAGGTGCAAATTTTCGTGTCTCTAACCATGCATTGAACTCTACTCTTACTTCCTCGATGATACTTTCTGCCATGGGTATGTGTGATCTTCGGTTCTCAATCGTGTCATCTGTAATTTGTGAGAGATAATCTAAGTGAACCAATTGTACATTGGATAACTCTTCCACATCACTAGATACATTTTTAGGAATTGATAAATCAAGGATTAAAAGTTCTTTCTTAGAATGGATTAAATCTTTTGAAATTGTAGGATGTTGCGCTCCTGTTGCTACAATCAGCACGTCAGCTTTTAAAATTTCTGTTTGAAGGTCACCATAATCCTTCACAATTAAGTCAAATTTTCCAGCAATTCTTTCAGCCTTATTTTTGGTTCTATTTATAAGCGTAATATGATTATTATCAGTATGTTTCACTAAATTATCACAGGTATTTCTGCCTATTTTACCGGTTCCAAATAGAAGAATATTTTTATGTGATATATTTTCAACAGTATTTAATATATATTGTACCGACGCAAATGATACCGAAGTGACGCCCGTAGAAATATTGGTTTCATTTTTTATACGCTTACTTGCCTGAATTACAGCATTTACCAAACGCTCTAAAAATGAATTAACTAAGTTATGCTTTCTTGATAAACCAAAACTTTTTTTAAGCTGACTTATGATTTCAAAATCTCCTAAAATCTGGCTATCTAAACCTGTTCCAACTTTAAACATGTGTGCAATTGCCTCACTATTTTTGCGTACATACGCCACTTGCTGAAATTCTTCAACAGTTCCGATAGTATTATCACAGAGTAATTTAATGAGTTGGAACGGATGCTCTGCAAAACCATAAATTTCAGTTCTGTTGCATGTAGATGTTATCATAACCTCATTAAAACCTTCTGAAACAGCCTGTTCTAGCACAGTATTTTTAGTAGCTATATCTACAGAGAACTTCCCTCTTATCTCAGCATTTGCTTTTTTATAACTTAAGCCTATGCAATAGAAAGTATTGTATTTTGAAATATTATAGCTCTTCATTCATTTTTTTAAATCGCTTACAAAAATATTATTCATAACGGACTAAAAACAACGCTCAAGGGATTTTTTATAACGCTATCGGTTTTTTTAAGTATTTTTAAAGGAATCTATGATATTTATCATATTTTCGTGGGAGAATAACGACCATTTAGTTATTTTATATAGAACAATTCTAAATAAGAGAAATGAAATCTAATTCTAATGCCTCCCAAAAAAGTATCGCTATAGGTTCATTTGAGGAAATCAAGATTGAGGAAGGATTCTTTGTATTAAAAATGTTAAATGAAAGTATTGATACTCAACAATTAATAAGAGAAATAGATAGTAGCTACATACAATTTCACTACTGCTTAAAGGGTGCTGCAAAATTTAATTTTAATAATGGAAACTATACATTTGATATTAAAGATGAGCACGCCTTACTACTCTATAACCCTCAGCGAGACTTACCATTAAATTTAGAATTATCGGCAAATTCATGGGTGATTTCATTGGTAATATCTATAGAAAAATTTCATTCTTTATTCTCGCTAGAAGCTAATTATATTCACTTTTTAAGTGATGAAAATAGGGATAAAAAGTATTATGATAACAAACAGATAACCCCGACAATGGCCGTGGTGTTGAATCAGATCATGAATTATAACCTACATGATTCAATTAAAAAACTTTACTTGAAAGGCAAGGCATACGAATTACTAAGCCTCTATTTTAATAGAAGTAAAGACACCGATATAGAGCAATGTCCTTTTTTGGTTGATGAGCAAAACGTACTTAAAATTAGAAAGGCAAAAGATATTATTATTTCAAAAATGACTGATCCGCCAAGTTTACAAGAACTAGCAAACGAAGTTGGGTTATCTTTAAAAAAATTGAAAGAAGGTTTTAAACAAATTTACGGTGATTCTGTATACAGTTTTTTATTCGATTACAAAATGGAATATGCACGTCAGTTGTTAAGCACTAACAAACATAATGTAAATGAAGTAGGTCATAGAATAGGTTATAGTACTTCTAGTCATTTCATTGCGGCATTCAAAAAAAAATACGGTACAACTCCTAAAAAATATATTGACAGCTAGTATGCGGTTTTATACCTGCGGCTCGGCACAATACGCTTTCTGTTTTTATATCTAATCTTTTCAAGCACTTCTTTAACAAGCACATCTTCTGTGGTTGTTTCGTCTAGTATCACACCTCTACTCATCGATACAAAATATGGTTTCATTATTAGATTAGCGTCTTTATTTTCTAAAGCGATATAATATAAGAAACTTGCATTATTGTATTGATTCACTTTTTTTAATTTGAAGAAATATACGGTAATATCCTTTTCTTGTATCTTCAAATGTTCTTTTTTAAAAAATGATACTTCATCTTTATCTTTCGCGTAATATACCTTATCAAAAAGTCTAGATTGCGCATATCTTCTTCTATACATACTTGTATTAAACTCGACGGGCAACAATTGATTAGTGCTTAATTTTTCAGCTAGTACATGAATGTTTTTCAACTCATTAAATACTTTATCTTTTAATTTTTTTGGTAGCGCTACCGAATTTTTCTTTAGAAGATATACGTACATAGCTAGCGCATGAGCATCATCAGACTCAATTAATTTATCAAAAAATTGCACGAACTCTCGCTCTTCTCGATAAGGAAATAATAGATTTACATAAGCATTTAAAAAAATATTTTTAAAGTTTCTGTTTGACCCATATAAATTTGATTTCTTATTGAGACTTCGCTTTAATTCAATTTTGGCATCATTAAAAATTTGATTCTTATATTTTTTATACAATCTTGGTTTTACAAGATCTTGCTCTTTTAGTTCAGAAAGTAATGCATAAATCGGTTTTTTATACGCTTGTATCGATGAGTATTTTAATAACTCAGGAAACAATTTTCTTTTTAGGGCCAACGAATCTATCTCTTTTGGTAATGAAAAGATCGAATTCTGTCTGTATGAACTGATTGGAAAGTCTATTGCTAATAGTTCTAACAAATACTGATATGATTGTAAGTCATTTTTAAGCACCAAACCCTTTAGTATACTAATCTGATTTTGTGGTTCATTATATGACCTTATATATAAACTTTTCAAAAATGGCAGCATTCTTTCATTCTCCAATTTCATTAATCTACCGATTAAAAATCCTTTAATATATTTTGTGTCTTCAGAAAATTTATGATTTGATAAAATATCAATAAGCGCGTCAATATCTTTATTCTTAAAGTCAATATAGGAATAAGATTGATAGACAATACTATCATTTCTTCGTAGCGCATCTAAAAACTGCGGTACTTTATCTTCAAAAGGTGTTTTTCCTAATAGCGTATCGATTACTCTAAACGTACTGTAGAATTCTTCCACAAACTTTGAGCTTTTAGATTTGGCATCTTCGAGTGTTTTTATTTCAAAAAGAGTCCCTTTTTTTATTATGTTCTTTATTCTAATTTGTTTCACACTTGTACTATTGCTAGCAATAAGTGAATAGGTAGACTGTCCCTCTTTGGTTTCTTTCTTTTCATCAGTAATGATAAAATTCTTTCGATACTTTCTATTGATAGCGCTCCATAGACTATCAACAGTCGTAAACATTTGTAAATCATGATACTTTGTTCTAATTATTTCGATCTGCTCATTAGTCTTGGAAGTATATTTTATCCTTTGTCGTTGTTCTTCATATTTCTTTTGTTTTTTTCTTCCGTAAAAACGATTAAAAACTGGAGGCTTTACACTTGTAGTTACCGAAAAATGTAATGATGTATCTTTTACTTTTTTAAATTCATCTTTATAAATAATGTCTTTGTGTTCGAAAGAGTTAAAATATGTGGCTGCCTTCACTGAGTCTTTACCGACGTAACCCAGCAAGAAATACAATTCATCTTTGACAATACTCTTTAGCATTAATTGTTTTTCGGTCAAAGAATCTAAAGTTACATGAGATTCATAAGAGACATACCTATCACTTTTAAAACTACCTGTGGGTTTATCGAGCTTCAAACTTTTACAGAAAGCTTCATTAATATACCGAGCTTCAAATGCGTCTTCTTCTATATACTTTGTATCATATAAAGGCACTTCTTGCAAAAAATAAAAGCTATCATCATCATATGACTGCAAAATTCTTTTGCCCGCGGTATTTAAATTTTCGGCAATGTAATTTTCTGGAAATGTTATACTATATTTTCCATAACTAGGGTTCATAGCCGTGTGAATATCGGAATTTACCTTTAGCGTTAATGAATCAAAAATTTCATCTCCATATTTTAAGACATAATTTTTTTTGCCACCTAATTTTAAGATAATAATTTCTAGTGGTGTTTTATAAATAAGGTAACGCTGATAATCATCCTTCTTCGTTCTATTTAAAATTTTGATACCTTCATAAGGTTCACTTACTATTTCTTTACTAACAATTTCTCCTGGTATATCTTCAAACAATAAATCATCAATCTCTTTTAAGTGATCTTTCGGTTTTTTTGCGAGATAATCAAAGGTATTTATTCTTGTAATTGCCAAGTATCCACCATTGGTCATGTCGGTTGCCACATAATATTTTTGGCCAAAAAAATTCATTTCGCGTAACTCTTCAAAGCTTTTAATAGCTAAAAAATTATCTTCAGTGTACCGTTTTTCTAACGTAGGTTTTATAAAAGTATCTTCTATTTTTTCTTTAATTTTTTTACCATAGCCACTTTGTTCTGATTTTAATGGGGTGACGGTATATCCCTTATCACGTAGCATCTCAATCATACCTTGATTTCCAGGCAAATGTGCTGCACCTACTCCAGAAAAAACAGATTTAAGCTGCATCATAGAATCTAAAACCTCGACCATGTTGGCATTACGCTCATATAACATATACTTTCTAAAATGAGCAGTATTCGAGGCTTCACCTATAGAATCTAATAAGTCTAAATTTCTGTTTCTATACGCATCTACCGTTAACATATAGTTATCACCTTCTTTATATTTCTTGCGCAGCCAAACATCCAATTTCTTTTTGACAGGATTGTAACTTGCCTTGGTAGTTAAATATCTTGATTCTCTAAAATTCTCTAATCCGACAATTTCTTTTTCTTGTTTTTTACCAGCCTGATAGATAAACATGTCTAAATAGGTCTCTTCCTCAAAATTATCAGCACCGCTATTCTTTCTATATAAATAACCATTAATGATCGAATTATCAAAACGAATAAAGGAACGGATCGCAAAATCATTTGGAAAATTCATTCCAAATAAATTTTCATAAAAATTGGTTTCATTATTATATTCATTGTAGTATGCCGCCATCGAATTCATACTTTTATAACTATTGGAAGACCATGTTGTAGGGTCTGACTCTAGAGCAATAACATCACTCTTCATCAACGCTTTGTAAAAAACATCGTCTAAGCGAAAGGCTACTTTGCTACTGACGTGCATGGTACCATAGAGGTACGAATCATTCGACAGATTCTTGCCCGAAACCTTCCATAGTAAGCTTTGGTATTTTTGCTGAGAAAATAGTTGTACAAAAAACAACAGAAAGAAAATACCGATCAGTTTTTTCATGAAATTCAATTTGTGATAAAGTAAATATATTTATTTCTTCAGTTATAGAACATCTCAAATGAGTAAAACCCTAACATGAATTCGTAAAAAAAATGAATTTTTAAGTAAGCGTTATATTATCTTTTTTTTTTAATGAATAATTGTATTTTTGTAACACATAATTTTTTAGATGAAAAAAGGAATATTACTTGTAAACTTAGGCTCACCAGACACTACCAAAACCAAAGACGTACGTAGGTATTTAGATGAGTTTTTGATGGATGAGCGTGTTATTGATATCCCATATTGGAAACGCTACATATTAATAAAAGGTATCATTTTAAATGTGCGTCCAAAAAAATCTGCAATGGCATATAAAAAAATCTGGTGGGACGAAGGTTCACCTCTTATTGTCATTTCAGAGCGCTTTACAAAAAAAGTAGCCGAAAAATTACATATACCCGTAGCGCTGGGTATGCGTTATGGTTCAATAAGTATCAAAAAAGGAATTCAACAATTGCATGATCAAGGAGTTGAAGAGATTTTATTAATTCCACTATACCCGCATTACGCGATGTCTTCTTATGAAACTGTGGTTGAAAAAGCCAAAGAAGTAAATCGCGATCATTTCCCTAATCTAAAAATAGATACATTACCTGTTTTCTATAATAACGAGAAGTATATCAAGGCCATGAGCAACAACATAAAAAATCATTTAGATGGATTTGATTATGACCATGTATTGTTTTCTTATCATGGAATTCCAGAAAGACATATATACAAATCAGACACAACCAAATCACATTGTAAATTAGATAAAAGTTGTTGTAAAACACCTTCTAAAGCACATAGAACCTGTTATAGACATCAATGCTTTGAGACGACAAGATTGATCGTAGAGCAATTAGAATTAAAAGAAGGTACCTATAGCAATTCATTTCAATCGAGGTTATTAAAAGATCCTTGGTTAAAGCCATATACCGATTTTGAGCTAGAAAAATTTCCTGAAGAAGGTAAAAAGAAATTAGCGGTAGTAACCCCAGCATTTGTTGCTGATTGCTTAGAAACCTTAGAAGAAATTGCCATGGAAGGTAAAGAAGATTTTTTAGAAGCCGGAGGCGAAACATATAAGCATATTGCTTGTATGAATGATAATGATGAATGGGTAGACGTGATGGTAAATTGGGTCGAAGAATGGCAAGAAAACACCGTACTCGTATAGGATGGATTTTTTAAATCTAAAAGCACTACATATAATTTTCGTCATTACTTGGTTTGCCGGACTATTTTATATTGTGCGTTTGTTTATTTATCATGTTGAAGCTGAAGAAAAGCCAGATTTAGAGAAAAAAATTCTACAAACCCAATATAAACTAATGAGTAAACGCTTGTGGTTTATTATTACCTGGCCTTCAGCAATATTGGCAAGTATTTTTGCCTTCTGGATGCTCTATCAGAATCCCGTCTATCTAGAGTTGCCCTGGATGCATATAAAACTAGGTTTTGTTGGATTACTTTATATATATCATATTATTTGTCATAAAATTTATTCAGAGCTACAGAACGACATCATTAAGTACTCTTCAAACAAACTGCGAATTTGGAATGAAGTATCAACTATTATCTTATTTTCAACGGTCTTTTTAGTCGTACTAAAAAATTCTATAAACTGGATTTATGGCGTCGTTGGAATTGTTTTATTTTCATTTATTTTAATGCTCGCAGTGAAATTATATAAGCGATTTCGTGCTAAAAAAGGTTGGGAACAAAGAAACTAATCTAAATTCAATAACGAAGAAACTACAGCTGCAATTAGAACAATATCTTGGTTTGGTTTATCTTATTTTTGCTTTTATTTGCAGGCTATAATTCAACCATGAAAAAAGATAAAAAACAAGCAGCCATTGGGTTTATTTTTATTACCATGCTGATTGATGTGATTGGTTGGGGTATTATCATTCCGGTGATTCCGGCACTCATTGAACAATTAATTGATGGAGATATTAGTGAAGCTGCAAAAATTGGTGGTTGGCTTACGTTTGCATACGCTATTACGCAATTTATCTTTGCTCCTGTTGTTGGTAATTTAAGTGATAAATATGGAAGACGACCGATTATTTTACTATCACTTTTTGGATTTTCACTAGACTACTTACTTTTAGCCTTTGCTCCTACCATTACATGGTTATTTATAGGACGTATTCTTGCGGGAATCACTGGTGCTAGCATTACGACTGCCACGGCTTATATTGCAGATATAAGTACACCCGAAAACAGAGCCAAAAATTTTGGTTTGATCGGTGCTGCTTTTGGCTTGGGTTTTATTATCGGCCCTGTTATTGGCGGTTTATTAGGGCAATATGGACCTAGAGTACCCTTTTATGCAACCGCAATTTTATGTATGCTCAACTTTTTATATGGCTACTTTATCCTACCAGAATCACTATCAAAAGAAAATAGAAGAGGGTTCGATATCAGGCGCGCAAATCCTATGGGTAGCTTAGTACATTTAAAAAAATATCCTCAATTGTTTGGTTTAGTTTTCGCAATTTTTTTACTGTATACTGCATCACATGCCGTACAAAGTAATTGGAGTTATTTTACGATGTACCAATTTAATTGGGATGAAAAAATGGTTGGTATCTCCTTGGGTGTCATAGGCCTATTAGTGGGTCTTGTACAAGGTGTATTGATACGGTGGGTAAATCCGATTCTAGGTAACGAAAAAAGTATTTATATAGGCATGGCACTGTATACCATTGGTATGTTTCTTTTCGCATTCGCAACTCAAGAGTGGATGCTCTTCGTATTTTTGATACCTTATTGCTTAGGTGGTATTGCCGGCCCTGCACTGCAAGCAGTTATTTCGATACAAGTACCTGCGAATGAGCAGGGTGAAATACAAGGAACACTGACAAGTTTAATGAGTGCTTCCGCCATTGTTGGTCCTCCCGTAATGACAGGTATTTTCTATTATTTTACAAATTCAGAAGCTCCATATATTTTCGGTGGTGCTCCTTTTGTATTAGGCGGTTTCTTAATGTTAGCAAGCACTATCATAGCCTTTTATACACTCAGAAAAAAAAGTTTTAAGTAATCTATTAGGCCTTTAAACTATTTTCAAAAGGTATTCTGTTTAAAATACTTCTACCTAAAGTCACCTCATCAGCATATTCTAATTCATCTCCAACCGAGATCCCCCGTGCAATTGTAGACACCTTAACATCACAATCCTCCAAGCGTCGATAGATATAAAAATTGGTCGTATCGCCTTCCATCGTAGAGCTAAGTGCAAAAATAATTTCTTTGATACTTCCACTTTTCACCTTATGTACCAAACTCTCTATTGTTAGATTTTGAGGCCCAATACCGTCGATAGGTGAAATTTTTCCACCCAACACGTGGTACATCCCTCTAAATTGTGATGTGCTTTCTATGGCCATGACATCTCGAATATCTTCAACGACACAGATAAGCTCTGCATTTCGGTTTTTATTCGAACAGATTTCACAAATAGCAACATCAGAAATATTATGACAGTTTTGGCATAACTTTATCTCGCCACGTAAAGTATCTAGCGCAACTGTCAATTGTTTTGTTTGGCTTAATGGCTGCTTTAATAAATGCAATACTAAACGTAGTGCTGTACGCTTTCCAATACCCGGTAACTGCGATACTTCATCAACCGCTTTTTCTAATAATTTGGAAGAAAAATTCATTGCTGCGAATTTACAATTTTAGAACGATGAATCTAGATTTTTGATGAAAAACTGCGCACATATTTTACTTGCTAATAACTCTAACAAATTTAAGTATATTCGCTTCGCTAATTATTTTCTTAACTTGTTTTTAACGAATAACATTTTTTCAAAATACTTAATAAAAATCTATTTAATATAATAATTGACACGTCAATAATTGTAAATCTAAACCATGCAACCCAGAGATATTTTACTACTTATACTCGCTTATTTTGGTGTTCTTATTTTCATCTCTTTTCTCACTGGGAAAAATGACTCGAATGAAACGTTTTTTAAAGCCAACAAACAATCACCTTGGTATGTGGTTGCCTTTGGTATGATTGGTGCCTCCCTGTCTGGCGTTACCTTCATTTCGGTACCCGGCTTAGTAGGCAGTGAACAATTTGCTTATATGCAAGGTGTTTTTGGTTTCTTTATTGGCTATTTGATCATTGCATTTGTTTTATTACCGATTTATTACAAGCTTAATGTAACTTCTATATATCAATATTTAGAGCAGCGTTTCGGTTTTACAAGTTATAAAACCGGCGCTTTTTTCTTTTTACTTTCGCGCGTAACTGGCGCTTCTTTTCGCCTGTTCTTAGTAGCCATTGCCATGCAATACATCGTTTTTGAGCAAATGGGCGTTCCTTTTTGGCTTACGGTTGTGATTTCTATTTTACTCATTTGGATATACACGTTTAGAGGTGGTATCAAAACGATAGTTTGGACTGACACCTTGCAAACCCTCACAATGCTTACCGCAGTCGGATTGGCAATTTATCTCATTAATGAACAATTAGATTGGTCGTATATCGAATTATTAACCTCTGAAGACTTTAGTGAAAAAGGACAGATTTTCTTTTTCGATGACCCCAATGCAAAGACCTATTTTTGGAAATATTTTATCGGTGGTATTTTTATTGCTGTTGCCATGACAGGATTAGATCAAGACATGATGCAGAAAAATCTCACCTGTAAGAATAAAAAAGATGCGCAAAAAAATATGCTCACTATGTCGACTTTACTGGTTGTTGTGAATTTTGTGTTTTTATCATTAGGCGCCTTATTATTTATTTACGCCGAAAAATTAGGCCTTGAAATTCCGGTAATAGATAATAGAACACGAACAGATCTGTTATTTCCTGAAATAGCCATGAATCAGAACTTGGGAAAACCACTAGCAGTCGTCTTTATCATAGGCCTCATTGCTGCCGCTTATTCAAGTGCAGATAGCGCGTTAACTTCGTTGACGACATCTTTTTCTGTCGATTTTTTAAATATTGAAAAGCGACCAAAAGCAAGCCAAAAACCGCTGCGCAAAAAAGTACACGTAGGCGTATCGTTATTACTCATAGTGGTTGTTATTATTTTTAATAACCTTGACGGGAATGTCGTTGGTAACCTTTTTAAATTTGCAACGTTTACCTACGGACCCTTGCTTGGTTTATTCGCTTTCGGTATTTTGACGACATATAAAATTAAAGATAAGTTTGCATGGATTGTAGCAATCGCTGCAATGACCACCAGCTTTGCAATTACATATTTACCAGAAAGTGTCATTGGAACCTATAAGTTTCACTGGGAGATACTCCCGTTAAACGGATTGCTTACCTTTGTAGGCTTATGGATTATTAGAAAGTAAAAATAGAAATTCCTCACGCAAGTGAAGGAGGCAGGACGAGAATGGAAAAAGACCTAAGCAATTATAGAAAAAATTACGAGAGAGATGCTTTGTTAGAGGCAAACACCCCTGAGAATCCTATTGAACTATTTAGAGATTGGTTTTTAGAGGCCGATACTTCAGAGAGTGTTACAGAAGCCAATGCCATGAATCTAGCTACGATTGGCTTAGATGGGTTTCCTAAGAACAGAATTGTACTGTTAAAAAGATTCACGTATGAAGGTTTTATTTTTTACACCAATTATAATTCCGAAAAAGGAAAAGCGATTTCCAAAAACCCAAATGTTTGCTTATCGTTTTTTTGGCAGAGCCTAGAACGACAAATCATTATTAAAGGCAAGGTAGAAAAGTTAGCAGAAAACTTATCTGACGGTTATTTTGAGTCACGTCCTGATGGTAGTAAATTAGGCGCCTGGGCATCGAATCAAAGTGAAATCGTCAGCTCACGTGATGCACTAGATAACAGTCTAAAAGCATTTGAAGAAAAATTCCACGAAAGCGAAATACCAAGACCAAAACACTGGGGTGGTTTTTTAATTAAACCTGTTACGATTGAGTATTGGCAGGGCCGACCGAATCGAATGCATGACAGAATACGGTATACATTGCAGCCTGATTTCAATTGGAAAAAAGAACGTCTAGCGCCGTAATACTTATTTTAAAAACGTTTATATTTGAATAGATAACAAAATTGTCTCGCTAGTCAAATGAAAACACTCTATATTGTACGTCATGCTAAATCTTCATGGCAATATGACGGTATTAAAGATATTGATAGACCTTTAAAAAAGCGAGGTATTAATGATGCTTATTTAGTCTCAAAGGTGCTACAAAAAAAAGTTGACACACCGAATCTTTTTGTGTCTAGCTGTGCGAACCGAGCCTTACACACTGCAATGATCTTTAGCTACGCCTTTAACTTCCCACTAGCAACCTTAAGAGTAAGTAAGGCGCTTTATAGCTTTAGTGATGGTTATTTAATTAAAACAGTAAAAGCTTTTGATGACGGTTTTGAATCTGCTATTGTTTTTAGTCATGACCACGGCATCAATTCATTTGTAAATAAATTTGGAAATAAATTCATAGGCCATGTACCAACTTGCGGTGTCATCGGAATTAAATTTAACGAAAAGCACTGGAAGAATATTAAAAAAGGAGAAACCTTTTTAGTAGAATTTCCGATA
>RCNB010001936.1_pt1 | contig 12822 bp, 8 predicted proteins | sample 2041321 | NCBI WGS metagenome assembly RCNB01 (sample SAMN09708232, study PRJNA481090) | Marine sediment metagenome, whole genome shotgun sequencing project. | reverse complement strand
CCGCAGGTCCTGAACCTATTATTAATGTTTTTAATCGTTCTATCGTATCAGACATAGTGTTGAATTTCAATCAAATTATATAGTACAAAAGTAGGATTTTGAAGCAAAACCTTACACTCAAGTTATTAAAAGTTTTTAGCTATTTCATTAAAACCGATAGTCCATATGATTACTTAAGCATATCAACTGAAGTAACTGTCCTAAATCCGGTATGTTCCAGAGACGAATCTGTACTAGAACCCATCTTGGCAGAAACTCGATAACTGGCGCAGTAGGAAGCACTGCACAAAAAAGAGCCTCCTTTAATTATTTTTTCCTTCGCATAGGGATTATTTTCCGTGTAAGGTGTTCCTGCTCCTTTCGGATTCTGTCTCACCTGATTCTGGCCAGCTGCATCTTTATAGTAATTGGTATTATACCAATCGCTAGTCCATTCCCAAACATTACCGGCCATATCGTATAATCCATAGGCATTTGCTGCATAGGTTTTTACGGGTGCTCTTAGTTCAAAACCATCTACTTTAGTATTTGCTACCGGAAACTCGCCTTCCCATGTGTTTGCTTGTTCCTTAAGTAGGTTAGCATCATCTCCCCAAAAATAGGTCGTGCTGTAATTACCTGCTCGTGCTGCCAATTCCCATTCGGCTTCGGTGGGTAAACGTTTTCCTGCCCATTCGCAATAGGCCATAGCATCCTCGAAAGATACCTGAACCACAGGATACATATCTTTTCCTTTGATACTGCTTTCGGGTCCGTTTGGATGTTGCCAACTTGCACCGATGGTCCATTTCCACCATTGGGAAAAATCATACAGATTAGCAACCGAGCTTTTGGTCTTTTTAAAGGTTAATGATCCGGGCTGTAAAATAGAATCATGGGGTTTTGGTGTACCTTCTGGAACCTGCTTTTTCATTTCCTCCCAATCGATTTTTCTTTCAGATGTAGTCATGTAACCCGTTTCTTTTACAAACTTTGCGAATTGGGCATTGGTTACCTCTGTAACATCCATAAAAAAGCCATCAACGGCGACTTCAATTGCTGGTTTTTCGTGGTCCATGGCCATTTGGTCCTGTGGCACGGCACCTTGCAAAAAGGTAGCCCCAGACACCCAAACCATCCCTTCAGGAGCTGTGGTATTTTCCGGTTGATTAACCACTACTGGTGTCAGCTTCTGTGCTAACACCTTCGGTTTTTCGATTACCTTCTCCACTGTTTTTTCCTCTTCTTTACAGGAAACCAGCATCAACAAAAGGGTGGCAACGAACATTATTTTTTTAATTAAATTTAATTTCATTGAACTGCTATTTAAAACTCAAATTTACTTTGTTTCACTTAATAAACCCTGTTCCAATAGGGGAATCTGAAAGCGTTCAAATTCAGATTTTGTGTGTTCTTGTTCAAAAATCGATGCTGCTTTTTTAAGAATGTCTGGGTGTTCGCTAGCTACATTATTGCTTTCTGTGGGGTCTTTGACTAAATTGTATAATTCTAAGGTAGGGGTTTGGGTATCCTTTAAATGTTGACGAACTACTTTCCAATCACCCATTCTAATAGCTATTTGCCCACCATATTCGGGAAATTCCCAATACAGAAACTCATGTTGTTTTTGATTGGTTTCACCCAATAAAGTGGGTAAAAGACTTATACCATCAGTATTTTCTGGAGCGTCATACCCTGCAATGGCGCCAAACGTGACCAACATATCATAATGTGCAGATGGGAGGTCGCTTTTTGTACCTGATTTAATTTTAGAAGGCCATGTAAAAAATGTGGGGACCCGGATACCGCCCTCGTAAACAAACCCCTTACCCTTTCCAAAATTTTCTTGAAACGGACCCGCACTATTAAACCACTCTGGCTGTACCCCGCCCGCAAAAGTAGGGCCGTTATCCGAGGTAAACACTATTAATGTATTGTCGTAAATTCCTTGGTCTTTAAGCTGTTGCACTAGTTTACCTATATTTTCATCTAAGTAGGAAATCATAGCGGCATACCCAGCCCTAGGGTTCCTATGTGGAAAATATCCATTGCCTTTTTTATTAGCCAAATAGGGCGCTTCGTCCCCAAATTTTGCGATGTAATAATCAACCCATTTTTGAGGCGCTTGAATGGCTACATGAGGAATTGGCGTGGCCCAATATAGAAAGAATGGATTCTCTTTCTGAGCTGCTACAAAAGTGCTTATTTCTTTGAACATAAGGTCTGGCGCATAGTCTGGCTGTGTAAATTTTGCATAACTAGCAGGATCTAAGGAATCCAATTCCATAGAAAAAGAGGTGTGCGGAGCAATGGTATCATTCTTTAGACGTACGCGTTTCCTATTCTTATATAAATGCAAAGGGTAATAAGTATGTGCCTGGCGTTGACCGTTAAAACCATAGAAAAAATCGAAGCCCATATCGTTGGGAATTGAATGTGTGTGTGGTGCTCCTAAGCCCCATTTTCCGACCATACCTGTGGTATACCCTGCTTTCTGTAACCGATGCCCAAGGGTTAAAGTTTCTTTGGGCATTGGATGCTGCCCCTCTAATGTAGAATCTTTTGCCATCTCTCGATAATCCCAAACATTACCGCGTTCTCGCCATTCATGATTTCCTCGAATATACGCGTTACCAGAATGCTTACCGGTCAAAAACATATACCGAGCTGGGGCACATACGGGGGCACTGGTATAATGCTGGGTAAATAACATCCCCTGATTGGCCAAGGCATCTATATGTGGTGTTTCAATCTTTTCTTGACCAAAAACCCCCAACTCACCGTACCCAAGATCATCAGCGAGAATGTAAATAATATTGGGTTTCCCGTGTTCGGTATCCACTACTTTAGCTTCTTTTTCCCCGCAGGAAACAAAAGAAATTAAGGTCGTTATTACAAAGAGATATTTCAACGGATTCATAATGCGGAATTTTACATGGAAAAGATACCAATTATCAAGAAAACCTGTCGTCCTATTTTCTAAAATGTGTACTTTAGTTTTCTGATTTTTATCTGAACTAAATACGCTTTGCCTATTACCTAAGCGTTATCAATCTGAAAAAGAATACCTTTTACTATGAATGTTCCGCTTAAAAAGAATTCAATTAAAATATTCAGCCTTCTGGTCAGTATTTTAATAATAGGCTCATGCAAGGAATCCTCCCAAAATGCTAGCGAGCAACATCAATATACAAATGCACTAATAAACGAAACGAGTCCGTATTTACTCCAACATGCTCATAATCCGGTAGACTGGCGTCCTTGGAGTCAGGCCGCATTAGATGAAGCAAAAGAAAAGAACAAACTCGTATTAGTAAGTATTGGCTACTCTTCCTGTCATTGGTGCCATGTAATGGAGGAAGAAACTTTTGAAAACGACTCTATTGCTCATCTTATGAACGAAAACTTCATCAATATAAAAGTAGATCGTGAAGAACGACCAGATATAGACCAAATTTATATGACGGCCGTGCAATTAATGCAAGGCAATGGTGGCTGGCCTTTAAATGTCATTACCCTACCCAATGGCAAACCCTTGTATGGCGGAACCTACCACACCAAAGACCAATGGCAACAAGTACTAACAGAAATCAGTAAACTGTATAAAGAAGACCCTAAAAAAGCCGAAGAATACTCAGATATGGTAGCGGAAGGCGTACAGGAAATGAACATCATATCTCCTTCAACCGATTTTGAACTATTAAATAAAGAATTGCTTACCGAAAATTTGCAACACTGGAAACCAAATTGGGATACGGTTTGGGGAGGAGATAAACGGGAGGAGAAATTTATGTTGCCTGTAAATCTGGATTTTTTAATGGATTATGCCCTATTAGCCGATGATTCAGAAACCTTAAAACAAGTGGAACTAACATTGGACAAAATGGCCATGGGTGGTATTTACGATCACGTGGCAGGCGGTTTCTATCGATACAGTACCGATGCCGAATGGAAAGTCCCTCATTTTGAAAAAATGCTCTACGACAATGCGCAGGCTATAAGTCTCTATGCCAAAGCCTACAAGATATTCCATAAGCCGGAATACAAAAATATAATCCTAGGTACGATTTCATTTTTAGAACGGGAAATGAAAAATCCAGAAGGCGCATACCATGCAGCGCTAGACGCCCAAAGCGAGGGAAAGGAAGGGAAGTTTTATGTATGGACGGAAACAGAATTGAAAGAAATTTTACAAGAGGACTTTACACTATTTTCCGCATACTATGCGATTCAAAAAGAAAATGTATGGGAGGACGACAGCTATGTACTCAGCAAATCTTTGGATGACGACACATTTTCAGATGAACACTCGATTCCGCTTTCCCAACTGTATACCCTGAAGTCTAAATGGCACGAAAAATTACTTACGGCAAGAACTAAAAGAGTACGACCACGTACCGATGACAAGATACTGATATCTTGGAATGCACTCTTAATCAATGGATATGTTGATGCTTACACAGCATTGGGAACACCGGCCTATTTAGATGCTGCAACAGACATACTCCATACGCTACGTTCACAAGGATACACCAATGGCGAACTTGGCCATTCCTATAAAAAAGACAGTAAACATATACCTGGATTCCTAGAAGATTACAGTCTTTTAGCCAATGCAGCGTTGAACCTGTACAGCGCATCACTTGATATAGAATTTCTGGAATTAGCGGAAGTACTTACCGAAACTGCGCAAGAAAAATTCGATGACCCTGCCTCTGGAATGTACACCTACAATCAAGGAAATGAGCTTATAGCTAAGATCATAAAGACCGATGACGGCGTAATCCCCTCACCTAATGCTATTATGGCGCAAAATCTACTGTTATTAGGCCATATAAAATATGATAAAACTGCTCAGAAAAAAGCGAAAACAATGTTGACTTCTATGATAAAATTTACTTCGGAAACTCCGTATTCCTATGCCAAATGGAATAGCCTTCTACTGCAAACCACCTATCCTTTTTATGAAGTAGCGATTGTAGGTGACAAGGCAAAAAATCTTGTGGCAGTAATGGGTAACCAATACGTTCCTAATATTTTATTGGTAGGAAGTACGGTCGAAAGCGAGCTTGCTCTTTTTGAAGGAAGGTATGCGGAAGACGAGACATATATCTATGTCTGTAGGGACAATACCTGTAAACTACCTGTAAAAACGGTAAAGGAAGCTATTGGACTTTTAGGCGGAAAAGTAAATGACAAACATATTCCATCCATAGGATTTGATGGGTTAAACTAACAAGATTTAGATACACACCAAAAATTTAGATTATGCTTTTAGTTCTATTGATCATAAGTGTTTTAATCATCGTACTGCTTACCGCTAAATTGAATGTTCATCCGTTTTTAGCACTGTTGACTGCATCTATATTCTTTGGTATCACCAGTGGAATGGAATTATCGCTGCTACTGACCTCCATAGAAGAGGGATTTGGAGGTACGCTCGGCAAAATAGGATTAGTCATCTTACTTGGAGTCTTAATAGGAGCTTTTTTAGAACAAACTGGAGCTGCTTATAAAATGGCGGAACTAGTTTTGCGCATCATTGGAAAAAAGAACGTACATGCCGCTATGGGAATTCTTGGCTATATTGTTTCTATTCCGGTTTTTGCTGATAGTGGTTTTATTATTTTAAATCCCCTGAACAAATCGCTATCAAAAAAAGCAAAATTATCTATTACGGGTACTAGTATTGCTTTAATTCTTGGTCTAATGCTTACCCATGTAATGGTGCCTCCAACCCCAGGACCTATTGCCGCAGCTGGTATTTTGGATGCAGATATAGGTTTGGTCATGATTTTAGGGATTGTTGTGAGCGCCCTATCGCTAGTTGTTGCGATTATTTATGCTAAAAGAGTAGCAAGTAAAACCTACATAGACCCTAATCCGGAACTCACTGAAGAAGACATTATCGAAAAAACAAAAACAGCGCCAAGTACCTTCAAATCTTTTTTACCCATTGTCATACCAATCTTATTAATCATAAGTAAGTCGTTAGTTCTGTTTTTTGCAAAAGATGCGCTTGAAGGTAGTTTTTTATTACAACTCATCTCTTTTGTAGGTTCCCCGTTAATCGCATTGATTATTGGCTTATTATTGGCTTTTACCCTACCTAAAAAATTTGATGTAGCTATGCTTTCTGAAGCTGGCTGGACAGGAAAAGCACTACAAAGCGCATCGACTATCCTATTGATTACGGGAGCTGGTGGTGTTTTTGGAAAAATACTTCAATACTCAGGCATTGGAGATACTATGGCTGATATGTTTGACGGTATAACCATAGGTATTTGGCTTCCATTTTTATTGAGTGCAGCTATTAAAACCGCACAAGGATCGTCAACCGTTGCTTTAATTACAACTGCTTCCATCATGGCTCCTTTAATGACGAGTATGGGTTTTGATTCCGAAATGCTAAAAGCACTTGTGGTTATTGCTATTGGAGCAGGTGGCTTGGTTGTTCCTCATGCCAACGATAGTTCTTTCTGGGTAGTGACTCAGCTAACCGGAATGAATGTAAAAACCGGGTATAAACTATACACTAGAGGCGCATTACTAATAGGGGTTTTTGCTGCGATAGTGGTTTTTTGTATCTCTCTGTTTGTTTAAATTATTTAATCTTTTAAAGTTAAATTTCGTGTTTTTAGAACCAAAAAATGCATCTAACCACTATTTATGGCAGATGCATTTTTTTATACTTGAACCTTTAGGAGGGCTATTTAATTCCCTTTCTTATAATCCGCTAAGAATTTCGCTAAACCACTATCCGTCAATGGATGTTTTAACAAGCCTTTGATGGCAGATAGAGGTCCAGTCATTACGTCTGCACCAATTTTTGCACAGTCAATAATATGCATAACGTGACGTACGGATGCTGCCAATATTTCGGTTTCATACCCGTAGTTGTCATAAATCAATCGGATATCGGCGATAAGCCCTAAACCATCGGTTGAAATATCATCTAACCTTCCAATAAATGGAGATACATAAGTTGCTCCAGCTTTAGCCGCCAATAATGCCTGACCTGCAGAAAATACGAGAGTCACGTTGGTCTTAATTCCTTTATCTGAAAAGTACTTACAAGCTTTTACACCGTCCGCAATCATAGGAAGTTTAACCACAATTTGCGGGTTAAGAGCTGCCAGTTTTTCTCCTTCGGCAACCATACCTTTAAAATCGGTAGAAATAACCTCTGCGCTCACATGACCATCAACGGCACTACATATTTTCTTGTAGTGCTCTATAATATTATCCGCTCCGGTAATACCTTCTTTCGCCATCAAGGAAGGATTAGTGGTTACCCCGTCCAAAACACCCATATCTTGGGCTTCTGTTATATCTGCTAAATTTGCTGTATCTATAAAAAATTTCATGTGCTATGTTTTAAATTGTTTCGTTATTTTAAAAAATCGACCACTTGTTTAAACACCTGTTCTCCGGTAAAACCGAATTTCTCGTCCAACACTTTTGCTGGTGCAGAGTAGCCAAAATGCTCCAATCCAAACACTTTCCCATTTGGTCCCGCCAAGCCTTCTAAGTTAACCGGTAAGCCTGCTGTAAGTCCGAAAATAGGTTTGTTCGTTGGAATTACCTTATGTTGGTATTGTTTGGACTGCTGTCTAAAAATACCTTCTGATGGGATAGAAGCAATGTTTACTTTTAATCCTTCCTTGCTCTCTAACAACTTTGCCGCTTCTACCAAAGTAGCAACTTCAGAACCATTAGCGATTAAAACCACATCAGCATCAGTAACTTCTTGTACCAAATACCCTCCTTTTTCTGCACCTAAAGCTTCTTTATATCTATTGCCAGATTTCGCAGGAATATCTTTAATACCCTGCCTAGAAAGAATTAGTCCTGTTGGCGTCTTACTGTTTTCTATAGCCATTTTCCAAGCCACATTGGTTTCCATAGAATCTGCAGGCCGCAAAGCAACAAAACTTTGTTCGTGGCTATGATTCTTTAATTTTTCTAATAATCGTATTTGTGCTTCTTGTTCTACAGGCTGGTGTGTAGGACCGTCCTCACCTACTCTAAAAGCATCATGAGTCCAAACAAACTTCACCGGAAGCTCTTGAATACAGCTTAAACGAATGGCAGGTTTCATATAATCAGAAAATACGAAGAATGTAGCTACCACCGGAATAATACCTCCGTGTAGTGCAATCCCGTTTGCTATCGCGGCCATCGTCAATTCCGCTACGCCCGCTTGCAAGAAAGCACCGGAAAAATCTCCTTTTTTAAGTATCTTGGTTTTCTTTAAGAAACCATCTGTTTTATCACTGTTAGATAAATCTGCGGAAGAAACAATCATATTCTCCACATTATCCGCTAAGTAGCCTAACACCGCCGAGGAGGCTGCTCTCGTGGCCAAACCTTCTTTTTGAGCAATGGAACCAAAATCTAGTTCTGGTAATTTACCGGAAAGGAAGGTATCTAGTTTGGTAGCCAATGTCCCATTAGAGCTTCTCCATGCCGCTATCTCTTTCTTCTTTTCTGCCGCCGCCTTGGTTTTGTTGGATAAGATATCGGCATAAAAAGTGGCAACTTTACCATATATATTAAAAGGATTAGAAACATCGGCACCAAGGTTTTCCATGGTTTTAGCATAATCCGCACCGGTATCGCCAATGGGTTTACCATGAAGTTCCGTATAGCCTTCATACATTGATCCATCTGCAGTAACGCAACCTTTCCCCATTATGGTTTCACCAATAATCAGTGTAGGTTTTTCTGTTTCTGCATTGGCATCTTTAAGTGCTTTCCTTATCTGTTCATGGTCGTGACCATCTATGGTAACCACTTTCCATCCCCATGCTTCATATTTCATAGCGGTATCCTCTGAGGTAACGTCAGCCGTTTTAGAAGATAATTGCACATCATTAGAATCGTAGAACATAATAAAATTATTCAATCCTAGATGTCCTGCTATTCTGCCTGCTCCTTGAGAAATCTCTTCCTGTACGCCACCATCACTAATGAAACCATAAATCTTATGGTTCATCCAATCGCCAAAACGGGCTTGTAGAAATTTAGCAGCTATCGCAGCACCAACTCCCATGGTATGCCCTTGTCCTAATGGACCTGAAGTATTTTCTATTCCCCTTGCCACATCTACCTCCGGATGTCCGGGTGTGATAGAACCCCATTGTCTAAAACTAGCAACGTCCTCCTTTTTATAATTCCCAAGTAAATAATACTGCGAATACATCAAAGAAGACAAATGACCTGCATCCATAAAAAAACGATCACGAAAAGACCATTGCATATCTGATGGGTCAAAATTGAAAAATTCCGAATACAAAATATGCATATAATCCGCTCCTCCCATGGGTCCTCCCGGATGTCCAGAATTCGCTTTTTCTACCATTGAAATGGCCAATGCCCTTATGTTATCGGCTGCTAATTGATCTAATTCCTTGTTCATTTTTACTTATGGTTACGTTTTGCAGGATTAATTGAATATGTTCCTCTATTTCTAAAATCAAAGATACCTGATTTATAATGCTATCAAAAATTTAAATCAAATTTGAGAGAAAGCAGTTTCAATATATCTAAAAATGACCTTTAGAATTAAAGATATTTTATCGAAGGGCTTTTCGGAGTATAAACCAAATACTTGCACTAGAGGTAATTCACTAGTAATCTATATGCTGAATATTCTTAAAAATCTAAAAGAATATTATAAGGAATTTAGATACCTAAAATATCTTTTTGAAGGCTCAAAAGGAGGCAAATATAGCGTTACATGTGTTCTAAAAATAATAGACTCGGCAGAAATAAAAGCTGGCATTACTAAGAAAATCACTCCCCATATACTTAAACATAGCTTTGCAACACATCTTCTGGAAAACGGAACGGACCTAAGACATATTAAGCTTCTTTTAGAGCATAGTTCAACCAAAACGACTGAAATTTACACCCATGTTGCAAATAAATCGTTCATGGATATAAAGGATTTGTTATCTTAGTTTTTGCAAGTGAGATATAGTTAATACTTATATCTAATTGTTATCTCTCATTTAATGAAACTTTCGGAAAAACAAATAAAACGTGGATACTGGTATTTTAGACCTGACGAAAATTTTCCCCCTAACGGAAAATTACTTGAGGAATATAATGGAGAAAAGCTATTAAGTTTAGCCCTAACGAAAGGTAATGAAACAGCTTCTCAAATAAAAAAAAGAGAGAAAGTATATGCTTCTGAAATCCCAATGAAATTGGACACTTTAAAAGTTCTTTGGGTTTATAACATAAATCAAGAAACGTTTGATGCTATTTGTCAATTACAAAATCTTGAATCGCTATATGTTCAATCCAACAAAGAAGCTTGAACCACTTTGTAAAGGAATATAACCATATCAGACCACATGAAGCTTTGGGGATGGAAACACCTGCTTCTATCCATAATTTCTCCAACAGGCCTTTTCCCGAAAGAATACCTAAATTCGAGTATAGGAGCAATATGAAAATAATGAAGGTTTGCCAAAACGGATCCGTAAGATGGAAATCATATTATTGGGTATATCTGACCGCAGCACTCAAAGGTAAATACGTGGCTATAGAGGATATGGGAAAAGGCATTTGGAAGGTGTTTTATAGAAACGTATTTTTAGGTTTCTTTGATCAAAGTAATATAAGAGATAAACAAGTATCAATAAGGTTAAGGCAAAATATGGTGTAAACTATGTGCCTTTAACTTTGTAAACTATCTGCCTTAACGAACATAAGTAGTATACATACTAAAATAATATTTCAGTGAAATCTCTTTATCAATTGAAAAATTTAGAACCCTCTATAATCCCTTTTTATGAGAAGTAAACTTACCCCTCTATTCTTATTGTTAGTTTTTTTAATCGGCACTAAAGCACAGGCACAAAGTGTAAGAATCTTTACAAATTCCGATTATGAACGAGCAGCAACAATGTTGTCTGGAAATACGAGCAAATTAATTGATAATGATATCCGCGCACAATGGCTGCCAGATGGAAGACTTTGGTATAGATCATTGAAGGAAAACCGAACAGAATTCAAATTATTTGACCCTAGTAATAAGAGGCAAGTAGTAGCAGATTCTAAAAAAGATTTATTTGAGAAAGGTGCTTTTAAGTCAGATTTAAGTAGAGCATTACCAAGTGAAGTATTGTCTCCTGATGGTAGTTATTCCGCTTTTATTCGCGATTGGAACCTGTGGGTAAGGGACGTAGATACTGGCAATGAAAGAGCTTTAACTACAGATGGAATCAAGGATTTTGGTTATGCTACCGATAATGCAGGGTGGAAACAAAGTGACCGCCCTATTCTAAGTTGGTCGCCTGACTCTAAAAAAATCGCAACATTTCAACAAGATCAACGCCATGTAAGCGATATGTATTTGGTGAAGACAAAAGTAGGTGCCCCCGAGCTGAAACAATGGAAATATCCTATTCCTGGCGATTCAGATATTATTCGTATTCATAGGGTTATTATTAATGTAAGTGAAGTGCCTAAAATTATTAAACTACAAATGAATGCCGATGCGAGACGTGGAACATTATGTGATGACATTTCATGTGAGGGTGGATTTGACGATGTGGCGTGGAGTGGAGATAGCCAGCAACTTGTTTTTGTATCTACAAGCCGCGATCACAAACAAGAAAATATTAGGATAGCCAACACCGAAACCGGGGAAGTCAAAGACATCTTCGAAGAAATAGTGGATACACAATATGAATCTGGACAAGGCGGAATAAATTGGAGATACTTTTCAAAGACAAATGAAATTATCTGGTATTCTGAAAGAAGTGATTGGGGTCACTTGTATTTGTATAATGCAAGTACTGGCGTGGTTAAAAACCAGATCACCTCTGGCAACTATTTGGTGCGGAATATTTTAAATATCGATGAGAAAAATCGTGTAATTTATTTTGTGGGGAGCCAAAATGAAGGGAAGGGCAATCCCTATTTTAATTATTTATACAGCGTTGACTTTGATGGGGAAAATCTGAAAATGTTAACACCTGCAGTAGGTGATCACACAATTAATTTATCGCCCAATGAAACCTATTTTATTGATTCATATTCGCAAGCTGACGTGCCTGCTGTACATGAAGTTAGAGACATCAAGGGCAAGCTTATCAGCACCTTGGAGAAGACTGATGTTTCTAGGCTGAGAGCAACAGGATGGAAACCACCTACTCCTTTTACTGTGAAATCAGCTGATGCCCAATGGGATTTATATGGCCTTTTATATACTCCTAAAGAAATGAAGCCTGACGAGAAGTTACCGGTGATTGTTTATATCTATCCAGGACCTCAGGGTGGCAGTGTTGGCTCATGGAGTTTTAGGGCATCACGGAGTGATAACCAAGCACTTGCCGAGCTAGGTTTTGTTGTGGTTCAAATTGAGGGCAGTTGCAATCCAAATAGATCTAAATCATTTCATGATACATGCTATGGTGACATGGGAGAAAATACATTGCCTGATCAGATTTCAGGCTTAAAACAATTGCAAGAGAAATACAAATTTCTTGATTTGGATAAATTAGGGATTTGGGGGCACTCAGGGGGTGGATTTGCCACTGCAGCAGCTATGTTTAAGCACCCTGATCTTTTCAAAGTAGGGATTTCAGAATCTGGAAATCATGACAATAGAAATTACGAAGACGACTGGGGAGAACGATATATCGGATTAGAAACTAAAGACAATAACGGTGTATCGAACTATGAACAACAAGCCAATCAGATTTTTGCTAAAGACTTAAAAGGAAAACTATTACTAATACATGGTGGAATGGACGATAATGTACCTCCTTATAACTCCTATTTGGTAGCCGATGCATTGATCAAAGCAAACAAAGATTTTGATTT
>RCNB010001935.1_pt1 | contig 12824 bp, 12 predicted proteins | sample 2041321 | NCBI WGS metagenome assembly RCNB01 (sample SAMN09708232, study PRJNA481090) | Marine sediment metagenome, whole genome shotgun sequencing project. | reverse complement strand
AGGAAATTTACAAGCACAAAAAATTATTTCTGAAGCATTTGATATCTCAGATGCCGTTTGGAGAGGAATAGGTTTAGTAGAAAATAGTGGTCTTAACATATCAACTAAAATTGAAGAATTTGATGCTTCTAAGAAATTTGACATATCTATTGAAGAAAGCATTGATATTCATCCTGGATGCAAGTGTCATGAAGTAATGCTTGGGAATATACTTCCTCCCGACTGTAAGTTATATTTGAAAAAATGTACTCCAGATCGACCTATTGGCCCATGTATGGTTTCTCATGAAGGAACGTGTTCAATATATGCACGATACGGTGCGGCACACTTTATTGGCAAAAAACCTGCTTAGTGAATTATAAATTTTATTAGAAATATTTACAAATCATATATATTACAAATTAAAGTATAATGTCAAACTCAATAGAATTTTATTTGGCTGATATCTACTCAAATTTATCTTTTGAAAATTATCAACTAAAAAATGATATTAGTTTGAATTTTTTCGAACCTATTCCCCTAAATTTTATGCCTCCTACTACAAGTGATATCTATCTTAGTATTATTTCAGCACTTTTTGGTTTTACTATGCTTTTATTACTCTTAACATTAAGAAATTCGTCTTTACCTTCATGGGGTGTTCGGAAAATTGTCCACATGGTAGGTGGAGTATATGTTGCCATAATTGTTTTTTGTTTTAAAACAATGCTAGGTATATTAGTGGCAATTTGTTTGTTTATTTTGATCTTTCTTATACTGTTAATTTTTTCAAGACTAAAGATCCTGAAAGAATTTTTTATGTTGAATTGTCGTAATGGTGAAAATAAATTTACATTTTTAGTAAACACAACTGTTACATTACTAGTTTTATTTTCACTAGTGATAATCTTTCATGATTACCCTGTATGTTATACTGCAGGTGCACTAGCTATATCCTTAGCAGATACCGCTGGAGAAGTATTTGGACGAAAAATACCTATTGTAAAATACAAAATATTTAATGAAAAGTCATTAATTGGTTCATTATCCGTAATGATTTTCAGTATACTATCATTAATAATTGCCGCATTAATTTACGGTTATTCAATGGATATTAATTGGCTATGGAAATTACTGATCGGTGGTATAGTATGTTCAATAATAGAAGCAGTGAGTTGGAAATGGACAGATAATTTGTTTTTACCAATAACTAGTTGTTTGTTTATGTTTTGGTTAATAGTGTAAACACAATCGTTATTTCTTTATAATCAATAAATACAAAAACCCTTAGAATAACTCTTCATTGAATAATAATGAAACTTAAATCAGAGCATTTTATCATCTTAACATTTATCTTTCCAGTAATTGGTGTTATAATTTGGTTTATTTTAGATACTGTTAATGTAGAAATTGCTAAAGAAGTAGCAATCTTAGTTACAATAATTCTTTACTCTGGTTTAATTGCAAGTGCTTTACATGGTAAAGGTATTTTACCATCACCAAGTAAAGTTCGATTTAGAGTAAAAAATGGGTTGCCAAAATATCGAAGAAAAATCTTTCTCAATACAAAAGCATATGAACGCATCACACACAAAAAAGGTCCTTATGTAAGAAGTACTTACAGAAGTAAAAATAAATAATCATCTATTTTTCTCTTTGTAATAATCCAATTCTTCAGATAGTAATTCTTCAATAGCCTGCCTTAATACATCACTTCTATTACCATATACGTTATTTTCCTTAACGAGTTTATCAATTTCATCTAAAATAATATCAGGGATTCCTAAAGAAATTGTTCTCATAAAATTTATCCTCTACATTAATTTCACATAGGTTGTTTTTGAAGATTTTGTCGATCTTTTTTCTTTTTCCATAATACTTTCGGTTATCTCTTAGGAGCTTTTTTAATAACATAGTTGCATATGTATACTTAGAACTTTAATCTGAAACCTCAAACGAAACTCAAAGAAAACAAATATCTTATTTAGCATTCAAAATAATAATGTCAAATAATAAGCTATTTTTCAGTAATGCTAAAGTTCTACCTGATATGAAATTAAGTTTGAAGCTTAAATACTCAATTTCATATAACCATATAAAACAGAATGGGAAGAACAAAATATGACCCTAAATATGCCATACGATGAAGTTGTGAAACGCATCGTCACTGAGTCAAAAATGACTAAGGATGAAGTTACACAACGCATCAATGAAAAGGTAGAAGAATTGGGTGGATTAATCACCCTAGAAGGAGCAGCTCACATTGTTGCTCGTGAAATGGACATAAATCTTTATGATTCACAACAAATACCTAAACCCAAACCAATCAAAATCAAAGATTTGATTGACGGGATGAATAATGTTACTATAACAGCACTTGTTAAGAACATTTACCAACCAAAGACATTCTCAAAAAAGGATGGAACACAAGGTGCAGTACAGAATGTCCACTTAGTGGATAATACCGGCACTTGTCGATTAGTTATCTGGGATGATCAAATACGGCAATTTCAAGAAGCTAATTTATCTCAAGGCGATTTAATTCGCATCAATAACGCCTACGCTAAAGAAAGCAAATATGACGGGGTAAAAGAATTAGGTTTAAATTCGCGAACCCACATTGAACCATCTCCTACTGATGTAGATAAAAAAGATTTTCCTGATAAATTACTTGAATTGGGTAAAATTTCTGATTTAACCCTAAATCAATCTGATGTTGAAATAATTGGTCAAATTATTTCTATAAGGCCATTATCAACTTTTACTAAAAAGGATAATACAGAAGGACAAGTAGCATCTATAGAAATTGCAGATGAGACAGGAAAAACAAGAGTAACACTATGGGACACAATGGCTGAAGAAGTCACTAAATACAAAGTTGATGATGTCATTAAAATAATTGGTGGATATATAAGATCTGGAATGAATAATGAGATTGAAGTACATCTTGGTAAAAATGCATTGATTGAGAAGAAATCAAAGATCACAATAGATGTCCCAAAAGAAATTTTGGAAAGTTCAACACCAACAAATTATGATTCATCGTCACAGTCAAAAGAACCAAGTAAAGAGGTACGTCTTAGTGATTTGGATGAATCAATGAAAAATATTTCAATTATTGCTAGAGTAATGGGAATTAGCAATATTAGAAAATTCCAAAGAAAAGATGGAACCGAAAGTGAGGTTGGTTCATTACTTGTTAAAGATAATTCATCAGATGGTCGAATTACTTTTTGGAATAGTATGACTGATTATATCAAACAAGTTGATATTGGTGATGTTATACGTGTAGAGAAAGCTTACGTTAGAAAAGGATTAAGAGGAGAAGCTGAAGTTCATGTTGGGAAAATTGCCAATGTGGAAATAAATCCTGAATATTTAGATGATGCAGTACCCTCTTTAGATTTGCAATATTCCAAAATCTCCGAACTTGAGCCAAGACAACGTGATGTCAATGTTAAGGCTATAATTATGCGTGTTCAAGAAATACGTACTTTTTCAAAATCTTCTGGTGAAGAAGGTCAAGTATTAAATATTGGAATAGGTGATTCAACCGGTTCAACAAGGTTAGTTGCATGGAATGAAAAAGCTGTGGAATTAGAATCAATAGAAGAAATGACTTCTATTGAAGTATTACATGGCTATACAAAAGAAGGACAAAATGGTGTTGAAGTGCATCTAGGTTCGCTTTCATCCGTGAGACCAATTGAACCAGATGAAGAATTAGATGTTTCTAAAATAAAACAACAAAATCCTCAAAGCACACCTGCAAAAGCGCAAAGAGTGGATATGGTTGACTTAGAAGATGGATCATTTTCCGAAATTCGAGGTACTATAATGAAAGTATATGAAGGAAATCTATACTACAATTCTTGCCCCGAATGCAGGAAAAAAGTTGAAGAGACAGAAGGAAATTGGAAGTGTTTAGAACACGGAGAAATTACTCCTGAACAAGTAATCTTCTTTTCACTGGCACTAGATGACGGAACCGGATGTGTTAGAGTTACCTTTTTCAGAGAACATGCTGAAGAAATATTGGATCAAACACCTGCTAATATAATTGATGAAATCGAACAAGTCGGTATACAAGCAATTATTACTAAATTTGAACAAAGATTGAAAGGCAGAGAATACATTGTTCGCGGTAAGGCTAGAAAGAACAAATTTGATGACGGAATGGATCTAATTGTCTCATCTTTTTCAGAAATGGATGCAAAATCCGAAATTGAATTGGTTAAAAGCACATTAAAAGTTTAATTGAAATCATAAACCCACTATTTGGGTTTATATTCTTTTTTTTATACTCTTTTATATTATATGAGGGTAAATTCAAGATGCTAAAATCAATCAAGTTAAACAAGAATTATTTTCTCTATGGGGTACTTTCTGTCAATATCATTTTATTTATCTCGTTTATAACTTACATCTTATTTTTATACAATTTATTACCAAATAATCTAGCAATACTAGTTTATCCATTCTTTTTATTATCTAATAATACATTTGTTGTTGTCATTACTCTTGTTATAGAATCCCTTTTGATTGGATTGTATTATACAAAATCGAGAAAACCAAAACCGGAACCAATTGAAGAAGAAAATATCAAATTTAAAATTGAACATTCATATAATGAATCAATTGAAGATGAACTAATAGATCAAAGAAATGAGCAAGAATTAGTGCGTAGTATAGTTGATCCAGGATTCAATGAAGAATCTAGAGATGTTGAAATACCTTCTGTAATTGATTTTCATACAATAAGCAATGAACTAGAAAATAACGTTGAAAATGATGAGGTAGTAATTCCTGATAAAGACGATTTTGATTTATCACCACAGTTTCTAGAAACTAATGATGAATTAATTCAAGATGAGTTGGACATCAATACTGATCAAGAATCAGAACAAGTATTACAAAAAATCAAAAAAGAAACCAAAAAATTCGATAATATATTGAATGATTTTCAATTTGCGTTTTATAAAAATATAATAGAAAATGACTGGTTATACGAAAAGGCCTCTGATAGAGAAAGAATTGGTTTTGACAAGTATGCTATAGATGAATCAAAAATTTCTTTAGCTGACTTAGAAGTATTGCAAAACTCTAAAGCTATCTATAGAGAACAAATTCATCATCCAACAGGACAATTTTATGTTTATTCTGCAATAAAAAATATCGAAAAAAGTATTATCTTTGAATCAATTCGAAGAATAACAAGAAAAAAGAGGTTAAAATTTACAAAACGAAAAATATCTTTTCCTAATTGGAAGGAATTTGGCTTAGCAAAACAAACATGGCAATTTGATTTTGAAGTACCACAACTCAATATTATTGGTTGTATTTGGTCAAAAGATAGTTTCTTAACTTTAGATAAAAAATCAGGAGAAAAAAAACTATTATCTGATAGAAAAAATGAGTTGAAAGCCATAATTGCTGCAGTTACATTAAAATTAAAAGAAGAAGGTAAGGCGCTAATCATCACAAGTGTGAAGGAAGATGTAAATTTCATAAAGAGGTTAGTAAAAGCTACCGGTTGGGGAGATGTTAAGGTTCTCTACTTTTCAAATCATGGTTTCTTCAATGAATTTGAGAAGCTTCTCAAGCATAATGACTAAAACATAAACAACTTTGTCTAAAAGTTTGGGTTTTTAAATTATGATTTGTAATATTCTTTGAAAATCGATTATCGATATAACACACTAGGGATGAATAATTTTGTTATATAATAACAAAAGCTTAACAAAAACTGCTGTAGAAAATAGGAAATCAAAAATTGACTTTCGAGAAATACTCTGTCCTAATACATTATTGAGTTTAAATAGTTCAAACTGTAGTAAATGTCAATATTGTAAAATGACTGCAAGTGGACATAACTCTGGAAGAACATTATCCACTTTAGTTTGCTTGTATGGATCTGAGAAAGAGTGTGATGAAAAATGACTATGAATTCACATCAAATTGGATTTAATAATAATAATATTCAACAAAATGAGATTTCGGTTTGTTTTGTTACCTTTGATGATGCAATTGGGCCTATAAGTGCATATCATAAAAATTTAAGTGAACCAATAGCAAACGAAATTGCTGTAAAAGTTATGATCGGGTCTTTATCCATTCATACTGATAATAATCAAGCTTTATGTGGCGAATCTATAATTCCATTTAGTAAACAGAACAAGATTGCTTTTTCATATCTATTTGCTATTCCTGCACCTAAACTTAGAGGTGGTATGCGATCATGTTCGTTAGTTGTGTTAATGAATGCTAAGGAACAACTACAAATGTACCGTTTAGCACCTATTTTATCGACACAATGTAAACGAATTAGTAAATTAATCATGGAAAAATATGTTTTTGGACGTCCTTTACCTGGTATAATAAAACAAAGAATAGAAACCTTGATGGATATTCAATCATTTAAAATGGAAGTAGAAGAATTCTACGCAGCTAGAAAAATCACCATTTCAAAATCAAAAACAAAAGGAAGTATACAATTCTTAAATAAGGTTGTTAAAAAAGATCTAGATAAAGCAATTTTAGCAATTTTAGTTGGTAAACCTGTTGTTGTAACAGGAGATGAAGTAATGACTGAAATAGCCATTGCTAGTCTCGAGATATTTTCTCCTCACAAAGAATTGCGAAAGGTATTTTGGACGAACCAAATTGTAGATGCTGATTTGATTGGTACAAAGAAAAATTTAGCTAAAGCATATGAAGATGCTGTTGTTGTTGATTTGATTAAAGGAAAAGTGAGTGGTGGAGAACAAAGTAAATTCTGCAAAAGTCTCTTATCAAGTTTGAAAGGGTTAAATGAGGAAAGAGTTATTGATACTGTGAATGATCGAATCAACGAAATAATCACTAGTGCAAATATACTTGCGGATTTAGCTATGAAAAGAGAAGTTAGTAGAAGTGAGATAAGTGATATCGCATCTCAGTTTAATAGTGAGAAAATGGGTATCATTGTTGTTATTGCTAAAAGCATGAATCCAATATTCTCAAAGAAGATTGAAGTTCTTGCACCTATGATTGCAAGAGAAGCAAGCACATATGATGTCTTTGCATAACAAAAACAAGCTATGAAGTAAATAATGATCTTAAATACTCTATGTTTTCTTGATCATTACGAATTTCATTAACTGGCGTTTCACAAATGTAAGGAATATTTCTTAATTTTTTATGATTTATAAGATTAAGAAATCCCTCATTCCCTATTTTCCCCAAACCTATATGTTCGTGTCGATCTCGTCCTTCACCTAAGTCAAATTTGCAATCATTACTATGAATGAGTTTTATTGCATTATTTTCTAAATACGAATCAATTTTGTTTACTATTTCTTCAACTATTTCAGATTGACGAATATCATATCCAGACGCAAAAGCATGACAGGTATCAAAACAAATCCCAAGTTTATCTTGATAATCTGTTTTTGTAATGATTTCACAAATATCCTCAATATTTGAACCAAAATTTCCTGTTTTGCTAGTTGTATTTTCCAATAATAAGGTTACATCAGAATTTGTTTTGTTCATTGCCTCATTAATTGCTGACACGACACTATCTATTCCTTCTTGTATAGATCCGCCTTTTGGACTACCGAGATGTGTTACGATATAAGGTATTGAAAGAATCCTGCATCTAGATAATTCCTCTTTTAGAGCATTTACTGATTTCTCTAGGATAATTGGATCAGGGGTTGCCAAATTTGCTAAGTAAGGCATATGTGAAAATACAAGATCAAGATTGGCATTATTGCGCTTCTTAATGAAATTAGCAGCGATATCAAAGTCTATTTCTTTAGCCTTCCAACCTCTTGGATTTCTTGTGAAAATCTGAAAAGTATCACACCCAAGAAATATTGCTCTATCTACCGCTAATTCTAAAGATCCTTTGATGGAAACGTGTGCTCCAATTTTCATAGTTCAATAGATCCTACTTTACTATTATCTTAGTAAACAAGCTATTCTTCTTCTTTTTGTTCAAGTCGCTCAGTTTTATCTCCAAATTTGCGTTCTTCACCATTTCTTAATCTCTTTATATTTTCTCGATGTGAAAACAGAACAAATAATCCCGCAATTAATCCCCCTATAGGAAGAAGATACCAATTATCTGTTAATTTCATAATGAAATATGCTTCAAAAAAGAAGAATATTGAAGATATAGGAGTAGCAATTATATTTGCTAAAGAAGTGTAATGAGTTGTTTTTACTATAGTTAACCAAACAATTGTTAGACCAGCACATGTTGCCGGTGCTATGGCGAAGAAGACTCCAGCAGTTGTTGCCATCCCTTTTCCACCTTTGAAACCAAACCAAATTGGCCAATTATGACCTGCGATTGCCACTAATCCTGATAACACGATCATTCCTTGTGATAATGGTGTTGTTAAACCCATTCTGTATATCTCTAAAGCATTCGTTGGTGGTTGTTTTAGAACCAAATATGCCACAATTAAGCGGACTGCCCATACAACTACAAATCCTTTAACAAATATATCACCAATTAAAGTAATAATGGCCGGTCCTTTACCAAGAATTCTGTAGACATTAGAGAAGCCAGTATTACCACTGCCAAAGTCTCTTATGTCAATTTGTTTTATAATCTTTCCAAGAAACCAACCTGTTTGTAAACTGCCTATCAAATAACTCCCTATAACCAAGGAAGCATAAGCAATCATTTGTATCCACCATTCCATAGTAACTCAACCGATTTAGTGCTAATTAATCTACATATTATAAGGTTTGTCATTTTTTACTGTTATTTTATATAACCGAAATAAATACTTCCAGGACCAAGATGTGCACCAACAACTGGACCAACTAAACCAGTAAATTGTATTTCACATTTAAATTCCATTCTTATTAAATTTGAGAATTTTATTGCTAATTGCTTATCATTACCATGAGTTAATGATACCATCGAATTAGCATTTAGTCCTTCATCTTTTAAAAACTGAATAATCCAAGCAATAGCATTATCCAAGCCATTAACAGTTGTAAGGCTAGATGTTTCTCCCATATATACAGTAAGAACTGGAACCAATCCTAATAGATTACCAATTAGGCCTCTAGCTCGACCTATTCTTCCTCCTTTTACTAAAAACTTGAGCGTTTCAGGAATACCAACAACTCTTGTATTGTCAATAGCTTCCTCGACTATAACGTTGATTTCATCAATATTTTTTCCCTCTTTAGCAGCAATTGCTGCTTTCATTACTACTAAACCTAAAGATGCACCTGTTGTATAGGAATCAAAAATACGAATGTCGATATGTGGTAGCATTTTACGTGCTTCCTCAGCGGATATGATCGTTTCACTCATTAATCTCGAGATATGTATAGAAATTATGTTTTCAGACAACTCTGCTGCATCTTCATATGCCTCATAAAATTTACTAAATGAAGGTGGTTCAGTGGAAGGTGTATCTTTAAGAGAAACCATTTTTTCATAAAATTCTTCAGAAGTAAGATCAATTCCTGCGGTAAAAACGTCTTCATCCATATAGACCTTTAATGGAACAACAATTATTCCAAGATTAGCAATAATTTCATCCGGTATATCACATGTACTGTCTGTGACAATAGCAACTTTTTGCAAGAACAATCACTTAAACTACAAAAAAACATAACTATTTGAGCATTACTGAAAGAATTGAAAATAAATAAGAAAAATCCCCCAATTTAAGGGAGATCTGTTTGAATCTAACTTAAGATGCTTCGCTATCAACAAAGAGAAATTCTCTATGTTGTTTCGTCATATCATCGATTTTTAATCTCGAGATAGCACCATATTGTTTGCAGTTTTTAATAGTGCTTTTTGGATCATTAGTGTGAATGTGTACTCGAATTAAGTCATCGTTCTTTGCGACAACTAAGGAACCACCATAAGCACTAAGCATTTCTCTAGCAATTTCTGCGGTTAGCTCTTCAGCTTGAATTATAAATTCAGTACAGAATTGATATTCGTCGTCTTCTTCTGTGTCTAATGCAATAGCTTCGACAACTGTTTCTTCTACGAGATCATCAATTGATTCGTTCTTTAGGGTTTTAATCCACCCTTCCATAATGTAAACAAATCCTTGACCTCCAGCATCAACAACTCCTGCTTTTTTAAGAACAGGCAAAAGTTCAGGTGTTTTTTCAAGAGTTCCTTGAGCAGCATCATAAGAAGTATCTAACATATCAATTAAGTTTTGACCATTTTTAGCTGCCATTGCAGCTGCTTCAGCAGATTTGCGAATTACTGTTAGAATAGTTCCTTCTTGTGGATTTAAAACTGCCTGATATGCCTTTGCTGCGCCATCAACAAAAGCTTGCGAAAATTCTTCAGGACCAACGTTTTCGAATTTATTTATAGAATTACTAAAACCACCGAAAAATTGTGAAAGTATTACTCCAGAATTACCTGTTGCGCCCATAAATGAGCCTCTTTTTATATAATTAGCAATTTCTTTGAGGGAGTTGCCATCATTGTTGTTTAATTCTTCTATAATTGATTCCACAGTAAGGTACATGTTAGCTCCTGTATCGCCATCAGCAACTGGAAAAACATTGATTGCATTTAAGTGTCTGCGGTATTTTTTTAACAAACTAGCAGATGCTTTCATCATATCTGAAAGCATTTCACCAGAGAATAATTGTAGTGTTGCCATTATTTACTGTCTCCTGTAATTTATTTAGTATAAATATGCCATTCTACTAAATTACTAAGATTAATTTGACTACGACCCATTTAAACATTTCTTTTACGACTAAAAAATACTGCGAAACAGTTGTTTTTCATTCGAAAAAATGATTATTTTAATCGATTTTCGATTATAAACACTAGCAAAATCGCTAATAATTACGTTTTTCGTTAAAATTGTTCATTTTTCGTAATTCAATAAACAATGGATTTTTTAATAAAATGATTCTTTAATAAATAAAACTCCTAATTAATTAGAAATAAACTGAATTATAAAATAAAAAAAATGAATATTTGTGGTAAATAAATTTGATAAAATAACCTTTGGAATAATTCTTGTATTTTTACTGAATAATTGCAAAAAATATAGGTGTTCATATATGAAACACTTAACTTTGAATTGGGTTTGAAAATTGTACGAAGATAAAACAGTAAATGAACCAAAATTCTCTCGAGTTAAGGATCTTTTTTCTCACAAATATACTTCTTGGATAATATTTGGAATAATAATACTTGCAGGAATTATTGTTCGAATATTTCTCTGGGATTATACGTCATCTGATATTTTTGTTTGGAAAGAAGCAGCAGAATTACTACTAAGTGGTGAAAATCCATATCTTCGCACAATAGAGAGCTTCCAAATACCGGGATCAACTCACTTCTATGCTTATTTTCCACTTTGGATGTATATTTGTTCATTAATTCTGCTAATTTTTCCCCAAAGTTGGTTTTTTGTCATAATAAAAGGCTTAATTCTCTTTTTTGATATCCAAGTTATTATATTATTATACGTAATTTTACAAAATAAAGTTGAGAACAAATGGAGATTAAAAATTCCTATTGCAATATGGTTTATTACGCCAATGGTAATAATGACTGGAGCAATGCATGGGAAATTTGACTCCCTAATGTTTGTATTTATTCTACTAGCTTGTTTATTTAATGAAAGAGATTCTTTGATTCCGGAAGCAATATTTCTCTCATTAGGAATACTAATCAAACCAATAACGCTAATAATAGTTCCATTTTTCTTTCTAAAAGAAGTAAGAGAAAGGAATTTCAAAAAAATATTATTGAAAATTGGCTTAATCGTTTTACCAATTATTTTATTCAGCATACCTTTCTTAGCAAATCCAATAATATACTTTCAAGGGGTGTTAGGGGTTCATATCACTCGAGAGCATGACCTGGGATTTGTATATGCATTAATTTCTATGGCTTTATCAACTGCAAAAGGAGAAAATATTCTGAAAATATGTTTAACAGTAATAATAGCAATTCTATGGGTTACTATTATTATTATAGCATATCTGAAAAAATTGGATATATACTCAAGTTGTTTCTACACATTTACTATGTTTAATTCATTGTATTGGGTATTTCTAATCCAATATACAACATGGATTTATACATTTTATATTATATTTACATCAAAATCAAAATTAAAACACTGGGCATTAGGATCAATAACGTCATTTCTAATAATACTGAGCACAGTGCTTATGGCGTTACTAGGACTATTCGTTAAAAATGGACTTTAATCAATTGAAAATATAATTTAGGGGTTTTTATTTCCTAATTTGAATAACTTTTTGATTAATTATGGACTTTCGAATAAATCCAACAAGTTTCCACGGAATAAATGGCATTGTTGATAACATAACAGAAATACCTACTCATATAGAGAGAATTCTGAGTAATGCGATAGCTTTTCTAGTAGCAATTTGTTTTTCTCTGGGATTAATTCTAGCAATAATAGGTATAATTCAATGGGCAACAGGCTGGGATGAACGAGCTGGTAAAAAAACTGTAGTGAAGGGTATTGTCTTGATAGCAATTTCATTATTATCAGGTGGAGGAGTGCTAGCAGGTTATATGTTAGCTTGAACTCACTAGTAAAATGCAAAAGATAATACGAAAGATTATTAGAGAACAATTATACCCATGAATTAGAGAAGTTGAGTGAGTTTTCAAAAATGAGTAAAGATATTAAGCTTAAAGGAAGCGATGTTGTAGCTACGATAGTAGGAATTTCCACACCTGTAGAAGTGGAGTTGGTTGTAGATCCAAAAATCGCTCGAATTAATCCTTTAGAAATGGGTGAATTTGTTGTTATTGAGTATCCAAAGGAAGTAATAGCTCAACCTGTGATTGCAATGAT
>RCNB010001934.1_pt1 | contig 12828 bp, 8 predicted proteins | sample 2041321 | NCBI WGS metagenome assembly RCNB01 (sample SAMN09708232, study PRJNA481090) | Marine sediment metagenome, whole genome shotgun sequencing project. | reverse complement strand
ACTCATATGAATAGTATGCTAACAAGTAATCCTGTTAGCTCATGGTTTGGAAGCCTAGGCATTGGGCTTATGGCCGAATTTGAAGATGAAAAATGGTTTGGAAAACTCGGTATTCATGATGCTACAGCAATAGAGGAACTAGATTTTAAGACGCTTGGGGATGGTGATTTTTTATACATAACTGAACTTGGATTGAAACAGAAAATTGGTGATAAAGAAAACAGATTTTCCGTTCTTTATTCATATACGGATGAATTAACAAATAAAACCGCAGAGCAAGGGGTATCATTGGGAGGCGTCTATTATTTTGGTGCAGACCAATTATGGGGCACCTATGCCAGATATTCGTTTAGAGATGGTGGAAGAGGAAAAGATGAGGCCTCAGCTGCTGAGGAAAATACTGTGAAAAACGGAGGGTTTATAGGAATATCAAGATCAGCCCCATGGCGCCTAGCAAAATCAGAAATTGGTGGAAGTTATTTCATTGGGCAGCCTTCTAATTATCAAATGAGTATAGGAAGTAAAACTCAACATGGTATTGAAACCTATTTTAAATATAATTTTAAACCCTTGATTCAGGCAGCTTTTGATTTTCAATTAGTCAATACAGGGAATGAGTTTGTGCCAATAATTGGTGCTAGATTAAAAGCGGGATGGAGTACATTATTCTAAGTTTTGTATGATGCTGTAGCGTTATTTCAAAATGCTTTTTTTCCTTTAATCGTTTGAATTCCCGGAGGCTCAGCCTCGGGCTTGACGTGCAGGTTCGTGTTTAAAAGAAGGAAGCAAGAAGAAAGGAAGAGGAAAAGTCTTTTTTCTTGCAGCGAAGCGGTCTTGTCTCTGATACCTCGAAGGCTCTGCCTCCGAGGTTGTTCATTTTTTGAATTGTAATTATGAAAAAAATACTATTGGTGATCTTCTTCAGTTGTTTTCTGTTTAGTTGTAAGCAGAATGATAAATATGTAACCAAGTTAGAAAATCAGATAAAAGAATTAAAACAAGAACTTGATAATTCCTACAAGCCAGGCTTCGGCTTACTAATGGGGAATATCCAAACCCATCATTCTAAGCTTTGGTTTTCAGGAAAAAATAAAAATTGGAAGTTAGCTGAATTTAACCTTCATGAAATACATGAAAGGTTTGAAGACCTTGAAAAATATCAAGCAGACAAGAAAGAGGTTAAGTTTATTCCTATGATTGAACCCGTTTTGGATAGTTTAAAAAATGATATTCAAGAAAAGGACTTTGTCAAGTTTGAAAAAAACTTTCTATTGCTTACAAACACATGTAATAGTTGTCATGGCCTATCAAAACATGAATACATAGAAATTAAAATACCTGATTTTGAATCGAATTTTAACCAAGAGTTTAAACCTAATGAATAGATAGTAACTCCTTTATTTGGGAGCATCATGATTTTTATGAGAGATTTTGTTGGGCACTTTAATTAATAATAGTAAAAAAACAAAATGATAGACTTTATAAGATTTTCAGTAGTCCTTTTACTTTTTAGTTTAAGTATCAATAAGTCGATTGCACAAGAAATTAACTCTTCCAATGAAAAAGAGGAATCGACTTCTAGAAAAATTAAAAAAACGGATACGTCTTATGTGATAAAATATTATGACAGAATTATTTTAAAAACCAATTTATCATCAGAAACTCCTAATTTTATTTTCGTTGATAATGAAACAGGATCAGAATTGGAGATTAAGCCAGTAGCAGAATATAAGCAGGGATTTTCATTTATTTATAGATGGTTCACTTTGGCGCTTAGTTTTACCCCAAGTTATCTAATAAGTGCTGATGAAATTGAAGAACTAAACAATAGTAAAACATTTGGACTAGACCTTAATGTTGTACTTTCCGACAGATGGAGGCAAGAATTGGGATATAAATATTATGAAGGGTTTTTTAATAACGGTCCTTTAATAGAGGAAGGAGAATTTGCTAATACGACATTAAATATATTTGAGGGAAGTACGGTATTTACAGTAAATAGAAATTTTTCTTACCGAGCGCATTTAGATCAAACACAAAGACAATTAAAAAGTGCAGGGAGTCTAATTCCAAGATTAACGTATGATTATAGCAAATCCTCGCTTAATTTTGTCGATGCAAATCAAGATACTAATGTTGATAAAATTAGCGGTATAAATATATATGGACAAGTTGGGTATCTATATACGTTTGTACTTAATAGAAAGTGGTTCGCAACATTTGGAGCACATCCTGGTATAGGATATAACTATTCAAGGTCCGAATACATTACTTTAATAGATGGTAGTGAAACATCAAGTAAGGAAAATTATCATAACGTATCTTTTGCCCTTGAAGCGGAAACGAGTTTAGGATATAATAGTGATCGCTGGTTTTTTGGAACAGCTTATAATTGGAGAACTTACGAATACACTAATAAGGAGGATGACCTGTTTATTTCAAATGATAATTATTTTAATGTTTATTTAGGCTATCGCTTAAACGGTAATCCACCAATGCGAAAGTTTTTTGGATGGTTTGAAGAAAAGTTGGGTTTTGAAGTTGACTAATACGACATTTAAAAATTAATTTGGCATAACTTAAAACCTTTAATTTCTATAAGAAAATAGCTGCACCAATCCACGTCAATTAAAAACCCAATGTAGAACTACATTGGGTTTTTTTATTTTTTAACCTGCAAATTTGCTTGTCAAGATGAAAAAATGAAAAAGACTTTAATCTTCAATAATCATTGGAATTTGTTTTGCTATATAAGCAGCTACCATAGCTTCAATTTTATTTTCAGCTTGGAAGTATTTTGCAGCTTTGGCAGCAGGTAATATTTTTTTGAATTTTTTATAATATTCTTTCTCAAGTTTAATAGATGCCGTCTTAAAATCCATTACTTGATTCCAAATTGCATCTGCTTTTTCATTAGTTAATATACCATACTCTTCTACATATTCTTTTATCGCTTTAACTCTTATATTTTGAACCAAAGTTAATTCATAATCATATTCATTATATAGTAACCAAAATGGTTCAGACTCTGATTCAGTTAAATCCATTGCTTCAGCAATAGCAGCTTTTTTCTCTGTTTTTAATAGTGATCGAACAATCTCAATATAATCATTATCTGTTTGAGCGTAAAGACTAATTGAAATTACAGATAAGAATAGGGTTATAATTGTTTTTTTCATCATAATTTATTTTAATTAGTTAGAATTCATTAATTACAAGAATACAATTAATCAGAATATTTTCAACAACAATCTCACAATTTATCTCATTGTTTTACTTTTTAGGCTAATTGAAAGACTGTTGAGGGAATTCCCTAAAATAACGAGTCATCTTTTTCCACCATCCTCAATCCATTAAAAAACAAAACTTGGATGAATTTGTACAGTATAAAAACGTGCACAACCTATTTCCTTTTAAGACATTTGGCTTATAGAAATCACCTAATAGCCTAATTAAATGAGCTAACTTTATACAATCGTCTCCATTTAATCAATTTTGAATTGACACCAATTATAAAAAAACTATTAAAGCGAATTGCTCAAGGATTAATTCTATTAACCATGATAGCACTGGTCTTAAGATTGTTTAAGATATGATATTCAAGAAAATAGCTTTGTCAAGTTTGAAAAAACTTTTTATTGCTTACAAACACATGTAATAGTTGTCATGACTTATCAAAACATGAATACATAAAAATTAAAATACCAGCTTTTGAATCGAGTTTTAACCTAATGAATAGAAACTAATACTAACTCCTTTATTTAGCGGGCAACATAATTTTATATTCATTGAGAATGAAACAGGATCAGAATTAGAGATTAAAGCAGTAGCAGAATATAATCAGGGATTTTGCTGTTAATTGCAAAACCCCTGTTTATTATATGGTCAATAAAAATAACATCCTCTATTTTGCTGGTTGTATGGGATATTTCGCCATTATTTTTGCAACAGCTGCATTTATCTTTTTTTCTGGGCTACTTGGATTATCATCCACTGTTTTGGTGGCAACAGCTTCCCAAACTAATTCTTTTTTCTTAGCATCATATACCGATACAACTAAAGTACCTACATTATAATCATACTGAGAATAGGTGGTGGTAGAATTAGAGAAACCAGATCCCCATCCATAACCTGGACCATATCCGTAATAACCGCCATAACCATAACCGCCCATGCCTCCTCCTACATAATCTGTAGTTGTATTAGCAACTGTTTTTGTCTTTGTTTCACTGACTACATAAAGACTAACGATTATGTCACCTGAACCTTTTTCCGCCAATTTAAGTCCTCTATTTTGGAATTCAGTACCGAAGGCTTTTTCAATTCGAGTCTTATCGAAAGAACTTAAAATCTTATCGCTATTATCTGCCCATCCGTAATATTCAAGTGTTTTATAATTAGCGAAATCAGCCTTTGGATCTTTGTCACTCGCTACCGTAATTGTATTACATGAATACAACATAATTCCCATTAATAAGTATACTATTTTTTTCATTACACTTTGTTTTTTGATTAAACTAATTTTTCGGTTTAAAGGTAAAGTAAAAAGATCAAAAAATAGTCAAAAAAGGGGGCGTACGTTGGTTAAAAAGACTCATTCTTAAGGTGGTTATTTAACAAACAATTCCGTTTAATCGTGTAGTTGTTTAGTCGTTTAGTCGTTTAGTATGAAATGTTACTTTTAAACTACGTTACACGCATCAACTTTTTGAACTTCCCTGATTAGTGTTGGCCGTTTTTTACATTTTACATTCACTTTTCACTTTCCACTTTTTACATCCTATTTCTTGCAACACAGCAGTCTTGTTTCTTAACCGGACAATAGTGTTCTTCGCTTATAATTAGGGCAATAATCTAACGAATATAGGTCGTCTCTTCTAATTAAAATTCAGTATCTTCGATAAACAAAAACACCAACTTATGACTCCTTTTAATCAACCGATGTTATTGAAGAAAGTTTTTATTCTTGTTTTAGCATTATCATTTTCTTCCGTAGTGTTTGCTCAAGAAGATAACACCTCACAAGATGACACTTCTCAGCAGAAGAAAGAGAAAAAGGCAAGAAGTTCTTTTAAGGTGTCTGCTGGTGTTAACCTTAATAATTTGAGCATTGATTCTGACGATGAAATTGAGTCAAAAGTGGGAGTTGGCTATAATCTTGGTTTATCCTATAAACGAGGTCGTTTTTTTTACTATGAAATTGGCGTAAGATATAATAATAGATCTTTTGATTTCAACGACCTAACCGATCAGACAAAGAGTTCATTGTCTGTATCTGCTATTGACATACCTTTAACTGGTGGGATTAACATTACATCTTTTGCAGATAGATTGATTGGTGTTAGAGTATTTGTAAGTGCTATTCCTTCTTTTTCTTTAAATAAAGATGTTGATAAACTTCCCCTAGAAAAAGATGACATTAGCAACTTTGTGTTTTATGGTCAAGGAGGCGTAGGTGTTGATATTGCCTTCTTCTTTATTGAAGCGGGGTTTAATTACGGCTTTAGTAATATTGTAAATGATATAGATGATGAAAGCATTAAGTCTAACCCAAGTCAGGGCTTTGTTAACATTGGCTTTAGGTTTTAAAATAATATAAAGAATTAGAATCTAAAAAATGGATTCATTTGGGATAGTTTCCTAATTAATCAAATTGATATTGAAATAAAAGCAGTTACAACCCTATCGCTTTTTAAGACATTTCACTCATGTAAATTACATAATAGACTAACTAAATGGGCTACCTTTATGCAGTCGTCTATCTTTAATCAACTTTGATTTGACACCGATTATAAAAACACTTTCAAAACGATTTGGTCAAGGTTTAATTCTATTAACGATTATATTACTGGTCATAAGATTATTTTTCTATGGTGATATAAAAAATTGGGTATCCACAGAGGTTGAAGCTTATATAACTGAATTAGACGCTGGTGATTTACAAATTGACAATTTAGAACTCTCGGTATTCAGTCACTTTCCAAATATTTCTGTACAACTAAATAAGGTACAATTTTACGAGGAAAAGGATTCAATTAGGCCAGATGATGCACAGCCAATACTCTATGCGGAACAACTTAATTTAGCCTTCAGTTCTTGGAAACTTATAATACATAGAAGTCTTGTTGTTACTAGTCTAGTATCAGAAAATGGGGTGTTAAATCTTTTGACTTATGAAGATGACACTACAAACTTAGAGAGAGCATTTAATACAACTGTTAAGAACAATGGACTTGATGTAAACTCGGATAAATCCAATTCTGAAGAGGAACTTATATCAATCGCTCTTAACTCAGTTTATTTCAATAATTTCATTTTAACCTATACTAATCCTTGTGAGAACTATACATCTCAAGTCAAACTAGAATCGTTATCTGGTAAATTATTACTGAATGAGGCCGGGCTATCCTGCGATCTAAATTCGTCTTTTGAAATAACTAAGAGTTCTGAATTCCCTATGATTGCCGATTTGGGACCAGCAGTGCTAAGACTTAATTTGGATTTTATTGACGCAACACAAGAAATCAACATACATGATGGTAGTATTCGCTTTGAAACTGTTTCAGTAGATGTAAATGGTTCATATAATAATAGTTACGAGAAATATATAGATATAAATTTTGATGCATCCTCTAATGATTTCGCCTTCTTGTCAAAATTAATAAAAGAGGATGTTCTACTTGAAAATCGTGCTTTAATTGAGAAGGCTGATATTGTCTTAGAAGGCCATCTTAAAGGGAAAATGGGAGATAACATCCCTAAGATAGATTTAAATTTTAACGTTAATGATTTGAGTTTAATTATCCCACAGAGCAAAGGTGAATTCTCTAATATTGGTTTTGACGGTGAGCTACATACTGGAGAATCTGATGATTTTTCAGGAGGAAAATTTATTGTAAGAAACCTAAGAGGTGAACTACCCGGAGGTTCAATGTCGGGAGGTTTCTCTGTACACAATTTCAAAGATCCGAATTTGAAAAGCACTATGAATTTTGCTTTAGATTTGGATGGCTTTGATAACATATTGAATTTATCCAGTATCGATTCCCTTAAAGGAAAGCTGCATTTTACTTCAAACATTGATGGCAAGATTAATAATGAAGACCAACATGACTTGGATTCTATAAGCCACTGGTCACTTGACTTAGAGGGCATAGGATTTAAATATATTCCTGCTAACAAATATATAGATGAGCTCCATGGAAACATAGGCGAGACCAATAACGAAGTAGCACTGCAGAATGTGAGTATGCGCTATGACAATAGTGATATTAGCATCAATGGTAGAATAAAAAACCTATATCACTTTGTTTTTAGCAAAGAGCAAAATATCGAAGCGGAGTTAGAATTAAACTCAGATCAATTTTACACTTCTCATTTTATTTTAGACTCGGAGGCAATTCCTTTAGTAGATGATCGCATAACTAATTTACTTATGAAAGCAAAAATAACAATGACGGATAATAATAGTTACGACTCATATTTTCCGAAAATAAATGCAGAAGTAACAAAGCTTTCATTCGATTTGGACACACTGCCAGGTGTTAAAGAATTAACCGGGAAAGTAGCGTTTGAACAAACTCCAAATGGCTATGTTTTTGACATCAAGGATAACATCGCAGAATTAGCTTATGGCAAGGCTTCATTGAATGGAAGGGTTTCGATTCCTGAAGATTTTCAGACTTTAGATGTAAAGGTTAATATGGACTTATCAGATTTACCCTTGGTCTATGTAGAGGACCTGGTTAATGAAATGATTGACCTTGAGTTTTTAGATGCAAAGCATAGAAAGAAAGAAGAATTGACTTTAGTTAATGGGGCCTTATCTATTTCTGGTATTCTAGACCTTTTTCCATTTGCAACCCATAATGCAGAGATAATATCTAACTTACTCTCATTTAAACAAGCAGATTCGAGTGAGTACAAATTTGAAAATCTAAATATTCAATTAGATAGTCTTTATTTCCATCATGACACAATTTCAAAATCTATTACAGGTATAAAAAAAACACAGGGAAAACTAAATATCGCATCCCTGGATTTGGCAAGTATAAAGAATATTCCAATCTATAGTAATTTTGAGGGAATTAATGATAAATTCAAGGTCGACTTTACAACTTCTAGAGATACCATAACCAATCACGAAGGAAATTTTAACTTTGATCTATCAGAGGATGCTTTAGTTTTTGATTTATTTTATAATAGAAATGACATTGCTACCAAACCACTGATAGATGATTATGAATCTGAAATAGTTATTAATGGAGACATAAACGCAGCCTTAAAAATTTCTGGAGTTGGCTCTAACATTAAAGACATTACTTCTAGTCTCAAAGGAGGTATTGAAATATCCAGTGATTCTTTGATTTTTGATGGGATAGATTTGGACAATATTCTTAAAAAATACAACAGAAGTCAAAGGTTTAATTTAGCAGATTTAAGCGCCTATGTGATTGTAGGCCCTTTTGCTGTTGTGGTGACTAAAGGCGTGGACTTTACGAGTCTTATTTCGGCAGATCTTAAACCAGAAGATAAAACCATCGTTTCAAAGGCACTCGCGCGTTGGAGTATAAATGATGGAGTGTTGCAAACTGAAGATGTAGCGTTTCGTACTAACTTAAGCCGTGTAGCTTTTGATGGAAGCTTAGATTTTGTAAAAGATAGCATTCCAGGATTTACTGTTTATGTTGTAGATAAAAAAGGTTGTAGCGTAATGAGACAAACCATAAGTGGAAAAACTGATAGTCTTGAAATAGGTAAATTGAAAATCGCTCAAACGCTTTTGGGCTCAGTTATCAATGCTATAAAAGTTGTAGTAGGATCAAATTGTGAAGTTGTTTATGATGGAGAAATTGAACATCCTATTTCAAATAAATAAAAACTCAAATAGATAGTCTTAGTTAATTGCGTTTTTGTTTAGGTTTTTTCTTTTTTGTAACCGAATTGTTTTTACTTGTTAAATTAAATAAAAGTGCATTTTTTAAATTCTTAGCTTTCCAATAATTATTTCAACATTTATAAACTAATCCGAATAACTAATATTTCCAATCAGCAAGGGTTTCATTTCTAATTGGATATGGATAAAGGAACTGTCTTTAACTTTGATCAATAGTGCAGGTTCTTTTATAGAAACAGTACCTCCTAAAACTATAGCTATGTCTTAGCTTTACGTTGAATTAAATGTAAAAGTTGTTTAATAATCTTATTATCGCAATTAGTCACTTACTATTTTACTACAACAGGACTACAACATTTCTTAATTTGTATAAGTTAGGCTATTATAGCTTCTGAATTTTATTATTCAGTTAAGTCTTTGATAGTCAACGTTAGCGTTGGTAATTATATAGGATATTTAAGATTGTTAAAGTGTATGCTTTTTGTAGGGTTCAACTTTACAGAAGAATCAAACAATTAATATTATGTTTGTAATAGCGATTTCATAGTTTGTTAATAATCATATAAATTAATTTCAGAATTATGAATTTCTTTGAGAATTTATTTAATATAAAATTATTTTATGATGAGAAAAATTATCCTTTTATGTAGTTTAATGATTGTGTCTTTTGGATACTCCCAATCGTTCCCAATTGACTTTGAAGATCCGTTGGATGCAAATATGGTAGGTGGAGATAGCGGTGTTTTCAATGTTATCGCTGACCCTGATACACCTGGGGAAAATGTTGGTGAATTCACAAATTGTTGTGATGACTTTAGTAATATGCAATTAGTTCTTGCCGAGTTTATAGATCTATCGGATGATAATAATAATACTATCACATTTCGGATTAAGCCTTTATTTGGAACAGGAACCAATGGAAATACAGGTGGCGGAAAACATTTATTGAAGTTTGAAGATGGTACGACTGGTAATCAAGAATTCGAATTTACAACGTCAGGTACCGATTGGCAGACTATTACGGCAGATTTTGGACCAGGATTAGGTAATTATGCTAAATTGGTTGTAATTCCGGATGCCTTCCAAAGCGCATTGAACGATACCTACTTGGTAGATGACTTCGAGGGCGCAACAAATATTGCAGCACCTATAGCCATTTTACCTTTTGATTTTAGTAATCCTGACCAGATTTTTACTGGTGGAGGTTCTGTTGTGACTATGGAAGTTGATCCTGATGATCCGACAAACGATGTAATGCAGATTGTTGTTGGGTCTGGACCCTTTGATAATGCTTCTATAGTCTTGAGTCAATTAGTAGATCTTTCGGATGACAGTAACAACACTATATCTTTTAGAATGAGACCTTTAAATGGTACAGGTAGTAATGCACATCAATTTAAAGTTGAAAATGGAACTTCAATTCCTAATGAATTTGCAATTGACTTCTTTACCGATGGAACTACCAATTGGCAAACTATCGATATAGATTTCCCTGCTGGTGTAGGGAATTTTGGTAAACTGGTTATAATACCAGATTTGAATACTAGTTTGGTGGATACTTATTTAATTGATGATATGATGGGTGGTACCAATTTCGTGCCTCCAGCAGACCCAACAATTGCTTCGCCAACTCCAAATGTTCCAGATGCAGAAGTCTTAAGTATTTATGGAGATACCGGTGGATTTACAAATATTTGGACCCCAGATTATTCTTTTGGTGCTTTCGTAGCTGAAATAGATTTGGATCCGAGTGCAGCAGAAAATTTTGCTCTTAAAATGGATTTTAATGAACAAGGTTATGGACAAGGGACGAATGGAGTTACAGACATCTCTGCTTATAATTATTTGCATATTGACTATTATACCTCGTATGCAACTCAGTTAAGAATAATACTTATAGAGAACGATGGAGGAGTGATAACAGAGTACTTTTATGAATTACCAACGGATGAGCCATTTGTTTATGATACTTGGGTAGGAGTGGACATTGATATGTCATTCTTTGAAAACCTTGGATTTAGCAAGGATCAGTTTTTTCAGTATAAAATTGGTACAGAATCTAATCTGAACCCAGGGATTGTATTTTATGATAACCTTTATTTTCATGAGAATGTCTTAGGTACGAGCGATTTTGAAATATCAGAAGTTAGCGTTTATCCGAACCCTACATCAGATGTTTGGAATATCAGTACAGTTAGCCGGGAAATAGTATCTATAGTAGTTTATGATATATTAGGGAAGAACATGTTGTCTATTTCACCTAATTCAACTGAAGCTTTAATTGATGGAGCTGGACTTAATTCCGGATTGTATTTTGCACAAATTAAGACTAACAGTGGTGTTAGAACTTTCAAACTGCTGAAACAATAGAATATTTTTTTATAGTTAGTTTTTGATAAAAAGGGTGCGTTGAAAAACGGATCCTTTTTTTTTGTCTTTACGAGAAAGTGAAAAGTGAAAAGTGAAAGTGAAAAGAAAAAATAATAAACAATAATCCAGAACCCAGAACCCATCACCCACTCGTCCTCCGTAGCTTCAGCGAAGGAGGAGAACACAAAGCACCTTCACTAAGTTTAACTTTTATGTAATAATTATAGAAGGTCCAAAACCCTTTCTAAGGCCATTCCACGTGACGCTTTTATGAGGATAAGACTATTTACTGGCGGATTTTCTTTAATTTGATTCTTTAACTCTTCAAAAGATTGAAACTGATGAATATGAGTCGAATTGGACTTAATTTTGCAGAAATTTCCCCCAATTAAATAAGTGAGTCCAATTTTGTTCTTTTCTATATATGATGCAATATATTGATGCTCCTTTATTGCTTCAGAGCCTAATTCAAACATATCTCCGAGAACTAAAACTTTGTTTTTTCCCTCCGCCTGTTTAAAATTTTCCAATGCTGCGAGCATACTGGTCGGATTGGCGTTATAAGCATCTAATATGATTTTATTAGTACCTACTTCAAGTAGTTGCGACCGGTTGTTTTCAGGTGTATAAGATTCTATTGCACTTTTTATATTTTTAATAGAAACTCCAAAGTAGTCACCAATAGCAATAGCCGCGGCTATATTACTGAAATTGTAAATTCCAATTAAATTACTTTGGATACTGGTATTTTTGAATTTAACTTTAAGTTTGTTTGTTGATTTAAGAAGTTGGACATGTTTGTCTTGTTCTTTGTTTCCAAAGCTAATTCTATTGAGATCTTTAGAATGTTTTAATTGTATTGGATCATTTGCATTTACAAATACCAATTTATTGTACTTCTTTAGATGTCTGTAAAGTTCGGTTTTCGCTTTTATCACACCATTTAAACTTCCAAACCCTTCTAAATGAGCTTTGCCAAAGTTGGTTATATATCCAAAATCGGGCATGACTAAGTCACTCAACTGGTCTATTTCATTGGGATTATTGGCGCCCATTTCAACAATACCCATTTCCGTATCTCTTGTCATGGAGAGAAGGGTAAGTGGAACCCCAATATGATTATTTAGATTTCCTTGAGTAGCTACCGTTTTGAATTTTTGTTTCAGCACGGTGTTAATAAGTTCTTTGGTTGTAGTTTTACCATTACTCCCAGTTATTGCTATTATAGGAAGTTTTAAAAACAATCTATGATATGTTGCCAGCTTTTGTAGCATTTTCAAGCTATCGGAGGTTAGAATAGTTTCTCCAGTATTCTTATGAGAGCCTATTTCGTCAATTATAACACGTCTTGCACCTTTGTCGAGAGCTTCTTGAGTAAACTTATTTCCATTGAAATTATCACCTTTCAGGGCAAAGAAAAGGCACCCTTCTTGGATTTTTCTAGTGTCTGTACAGACACCTGTACTTTCTAAGAAATAATTATGGAGTGTTTCAATTTTCATTTAAATAAAAATACTAAAAAACCCTTCTTAGCACAATGCCACGAAGGGTTAAATTATAAT
>RCNB010001932.1_pt1 | contig 12833 bp, 16 predicted proteins | sample 2041321 | NCBI WGS metagenome assembly RCNB01 (sample SAMN09708232, study PRJNA481090) | Marine sediment metagenome, whole genome shotgun sequencing project. | reverse complement strand
GCTTTTTTATTTTCCGGCTTATTTTTTGGCATGTTTATTGAATACTTCTTTATTTAATATTTTGTTATTTAACAGTCAATATAAAAGGAGGATAAAATGGCACAAATAACTTTTAAGGGTGACCCGGTTCATACCATAGGCGAATTGCCAAAAATCGGGGATAAAGCACCTGATTTTCTTCTCACTAAAACTGATCTGTCAGATATATCTTTAAAAGATGTATCAGGGAAAAAAGTAATCTTAAATATTTTTCCAAGCATAGATACACCGGTATGCTCTATTTCAGTGGCCAGATTTAATGAGGAAATAAGTAAATTTGATAATGCGATTGTCATTGGCGCATCTTTGGATCTGCCTTTTGCTCATGCCCGATTCTGCGAAGCCGAAGGGATAAAAAATGTGACTACAGCATCCGAATTGCGTAACAGAGAATTTGGCAGCAACTACGGGGTGAGGATGGTGGATGGCCCATTGGCCGGACTCCTCGCAAGAGCAATCGTTGTGATCGACGAAAATTCAAAGGTGATTTATACTCAACTGGTTGGAGAAATAACCGAAGAGCCGGACTATGACAAGGCTTTGAATATGCTTAAAAATGCCTCGGATATCGCTGAAACCCCCGATACCTGTGTCCAGAGCTCTACCGCAGAACATGCAAGGGCTGATGACATAGATGAACCGTGCGATGATGGAAGGGCAGGATAGTTCATGAATACCGACAGTATAATTATCAAGTGTACAAATTGTGGTGCAAAAAACCGAATTCCTAAAATCCGGATAAATGACAAGCCTGTTTGTGGCCGATGTCATTCCTCACTCCCGGAAGCCGGGGTCTTTGACAGTCCTGTGATTGTTTCAGATAAAACCTTTAACCATGAGATTGTTTCTGCCACAGTTCCTGTGCTACTCGATTGCTGGGCGCCCTGGTGTGGCCCGTGCCGTACGATTGGACCGATAATTGACCAATTGGCCAAAGAATTTACAGGAAAGGTCAAATTCGCCAAGCTGAATGTAGATGAAAATCCAGCTACCTCGACAAAGTATAACATTATGAGTATTCCCACCATGCTTCTATTTAAAGATGGGAAAATGGTAAATTCACTTGTTGGAGCTCTGCCCAAAGCTGAAATTGAAAATCATCTTCGCTCCCTCATATAGAATGGAGAAACAAACTCATGAAAATATTCATTACAGGCGGATCAGGCTTTGTCGGCACTGATCTTTCACGCTATCTGTTGAAAGAAGGACACAGGGTTATTGCAGTCGGCAGATCCCCAAGCCATAAACTAGACGGCAAGGAAAATTTTCAATATATTTCTGCTGACACCACTGAAAAGGGAGACTGGCAAAATGCTCTTCATAAGGTGGATGCGGCTGTGAATCTGGCAGGAATAAATATATTTAGGCTCTGGACCGACAGCTACAAAACCCAAATTTATGATAGTCGTATTTTGACTACGCGCAATCTTGTCGAAGCAATGCCGGAAGACAAGGGACTAACACTTTGCAGCACCTCTGCAGCAGGGTATTACGGCAACCGGGGTGATGAAATTTTAAAGGAAGATGCGCGACCAGGTGATGATTTTTTGGCTAAAGTATGTATTGACTGGGAAAAGGAAGCTTATCAGGCAAAAGCAAAGGGAATCAGGGTTGTAACCACGCGTTTTGGTGTGGTTCTGGGGAAAAGCGGGGGCCCTATTAAAAAGATGCTTCCGGCATTTAAATTTTTTGTAGGAGGTCCCATGGGAAACGGAAAACACTGGTTCCCCTGGATTCATATGGATGACCTTATTTCTGCAATTCTCTTTATTCTTGAAAACCGGGAAATAAAAGGACCGGTGAATTTCTGTGCTTCTGAGCCGGTGAGAAACATAGATTTTGCCAAGGCGCTCGGAAATGCTCTAAACAGACCATCTTTTATGACCGCACCTGCATTTATGATCCGGCTTATTATGGGTAAATTAGGGGCATCACTTCTAAATAGTCAAAGGGTCTCTTCAGACAAACTTACAAAATATGGCTTTAAATTTCAGCATCCCGATGTTAACAGTGCTTTAAGTGAAATATTGATGGCTAAGTAGAAAGTCCCATCTACGCCCCGCAGGAAGTGCCCTTGGGGTGCAAGTTGCAGCGGTTTTTCCGACACTCGGCATACTACTTGTATTGCCTTGTCCCTGAAAAACCACTACGCCTTTTTATCCCGCTGATTTTTAGCGGGGGTATATGGAATTTTCTACTTAGCCATCTGGCGATTATTCAAAAAGGTTTGCAAGTGCCTCAAGGAGGAAATCCATGAATCTTAACCAGTACAAAGAAATTATACAATTTGCGATAGCCGGCGAAATAGAAGCCCAGGAATTTTACAAGGCTGCGGCTAATAAAATTAATGATCCGTATCTTAAAAAAATGTTTGAACAATTTGCCAAAGAAGAGAAAGGGCATGAAAAGATTCTCAAAAGCATCCTGTCCAAAGATACTATTAATCAATATTTTAAGGAAAGCACGGATTATAAAGTAGCTGAAACAGTAGAGAAACCCAAGCTTTCAACCGATATGAAGCCGGCAGATGCCATCGCTTTAGCTATGAAAAATGAGGAAGAGGCAATGAAGCAGTATACCGATTTAGCAGAGGCCTGCTTAGATCCCGGCCAGAAAAAAGTATTTCTCGATCTTGCAGCCATGGAACGTGGACACAAGCTTATAATGGAAAAGGCTTTCGTGGATATCGGCTATGCGGAGTTATGGTAGGCATGCCTTTGTCCGTTGTCGATCTTTATAGAGATATACTTCCTAAAAATAATTGCAAAGACTGTGGATTCCCTACTTGTCTTGCCTTTGCAGGCATGGTGGTGTCTGAAAAACATCCAATTGAAAACTGCCCCCACCTGTCAGCGGATGTTATAGAAAAATGCAAATCCGAGCTTCAAGAGCAATATTCATCAGGCAAGTGGCTCAAAAGAGACATGGCTGAAGATGCGCTGAAATGGGCAAGGGAACGATCTGCATCCATGAAAATAGAAGACCTGCCGGACAGGATCGGCGGAAGGTTGATTCAAAAAGGAGACAGTTTTTCTCTTGAACTGCCATATTTTACGGATTTCATCATCATTTCCAAAGACAGCATCACAAATAAAGACGGTTCGGATCTTACCCGATGGGAACAGGTTTTTATCTATAATCACATGGCCCAGGGAGGAAGCAAACTCCCCACCGGAAAATGGAAAGGCCTTGTAGAGTTTCCCAATACTGTCTCAAAGATAAAATCTATGGTAGAGCATGTTGAAAAACCCCTTATTGAAAGGTTTAAGGGAAAACCCGGCGAATTGCTTGGTGCGGCTAAACAACTTGGCGGGCTTGATATGACTGATGAAATCCAATCTGCTGACCGGGCACTTTTTTTCAGACCCCTTCCCAGAATCCCGATCATGCTTATGTTCTGGGATGAAGATTTAGATGACGACTTCGAAGCTGAAGTTAAACTCTTGTTTGACGAGAGTATTTTGGACCATCTTGATATCGAATCAATCATGTTTTTAAGCGAAAGATTAAGACAACTTCTCTGTGAGACTTAGTTAAAAAATGAAGAATTCCTTATTTGGTAACGACAAACAATCCACTGTCAACAGACAATTGAACATTTTTTTGCCAATTAAAGTTATTACTCTTTTGTTGGTAGTCTCCCTTATTTATGCGTGTAGTACAATAAACTCTGAGGATTACTCTACCATGTCAAATAATAATAAATTGCTTCAAAAAGGTGATGAAGCTCCTGAATTTACTGCCAATACATATAACGATACCAGTATCAATTTCGCACAACTGCGAAAATCCGGCCCGGTTGTTCTTATTTTTATCCGCGGGTTCAGCTGACCATATACGCGCAGACATCTGGGCCAGATGAAACAGGATTATAATAAATTTGTTGCTAAAAACACCTCAGTTGTAGTTGTAACTCCGCACGATGCTGAAAAAACTTCAAAATATTTCTTAAAAAACAACCTCCCGTTTTACGGCATCCCGGACCCTGATCATAAAGTTGCCGATTTATATAAGCAACAGTGGAAACTCATCAAACTAGGACTCATGCCTGCTCTGTTTGTAATAGACAGGGCAGGAAAAATCGTATTCTCATACTATTCAAAGAGTATGAAAGATATCCCTGCCAATGATATTGTTACTGGTATGTTGGAAAAAGAGGATAACACCTGAGACAATGTCACATGGAGAATAATAGAGGAAGAAAATCACATTGATCGAAGATAAATTCAAGATAAAAAAACCTTTGTGAACATCGGCTATTTTAAGATATGGTAAAATATGATTTTAAACTTTAAACCTATAAGTCTGGAACAACAATCGGAATACTCAAAGTGTTTTGCTAAATGCCCTCAGAAAACTTCTGACTATAGCTTTGTCAATCTGTGGGGATGGGCTAAGGAGTACGGGCTTGAGTGGGCATGGACAGATAATCTTGTCTGGGTAAGGCAGACCATTCCAGAAATACAATACTGGGCTCCCATAGGGCCTTGGGAAGAAATCGACTGGAAGAGCTGTTTTGATGAATTTAGCGAGAGACAAAACCAGTTTATCCGTATTCCCGAAAAACTGCTCCGAGTCTGGAAAGAGAGTTATGGAGACCGCTTCGCTATAGAAGAAGAAAGGGGCAATTGGGATTATATTTACTCAATTTCGGAACTAATCGAACTTACGGGCAAACGTTTCCATAAAAAAAAGAACCTGCTTAATCAGTTCAGAAAAAATTACAACTTTCAGTTTATTCCTTTTGGTACAGAAACGATCCATATGGCGTTGGCAATGCAGGAAGACTGGTGCACCTGGCGAGACTGCGAGTCATCGGACGTACTTACAGCTGAAAATAATGCGATTTCCAGGGTTCTAAATAGCTGGGAAAAGTTAGGCGGCCTTATTGGCGGTGCAATCATAGTAAATGAGACAATGGCAGCATACACAGTCGCGGAAAGCCTTTCAGCAGACATGCTTCTTATCCATTTTGAAAAAGGAAATACGGATTTTAAGGGAATTTATCAGGCGATTAATCAGATATTTCTTGAGAATTCAGATAAGAAATATGAAATTGTCAATCGCGAACAGGACCTGGGCGATGAAGGCCTTCGAAAGGCGAAACTATCCTATCATCCGACAGATTTTCTTAAAAAGTACCGTGTAAATCTATTATGATACCTTTGCAATTAGAAGATTCGCTGATGGGAATGAAGAAATAAAAAAAGATTAGGCCGGATACAAAAAGCGTGCAATAAGTCAAAAGGTCTAATAAGTTTGACGAACTCGTAAAAAGGAGGATAACTCATGAACAATAAAATATTAGTAGCATTTGACGATTCTGAGAACGCTATGCGAGCGGTGGAATATATAGAAAAATTTTTCACCACAGATAATAAAATTACATTGTTTAATATAGCCCAGGACACTGCGGCCCTGTGCAATATGAACAGCCCGGCATTGACTCCATATTTTAAATCTCAGCAAAGCTCCTTTTGTACACTTGAAGATAAAAAAAAGAGCCTGGTTGACAGCGCACTGCAAAAAGCTCGGAAAAAATTAATAGCTGCCGGGTTTGAAGAAAAGAATATAACTATAAAAGCAGAAAGCAAAAAAAAGGGTGTTGCAAGAGATATCGTTAAAGAAGCACAATCCGGCTATAACATCATTGTCCTGGGGAGAAGGGGGCAATCCGGGATTAAGGATTTTATCCTCGGCAGTGTTTCACACAAAGTATTTCAACTGGTTAAGGATATATCGGTGCTGGTCGTTAATTAGTGTCCATTTTCTTTTTTTTTAAGGAAGCATATGGAAAAGCATAACGTTACTATATTTAAACCATACACGTTTTATGAGGGCCAAAAGATACACATCGACGGAGGCCCGCGAAATGGTGACTGGGAAGTTATAGGCGTTACTGATCACAAAGTCACCCTCCGCTGTCCGGTCAGTTTCAAAGAATTCAAGTGGAACCGCTTCTGTTATTTCGTTGAAGATGTCCCTGGAGTAAAGTGGCCTGACATTGATTAACTTTTAATGTGCAGGATTTTCCGAAAGGGGTCAAATGTAGGGTTGACCCCATTTTATTTGTTTTATTCATAAACATTTAAAATTATTATAGTAGTTCTCATAAATATGTTCCATTTTAAAAGAGGAAACTGTCTGAGTGTATTAGAGATCGTTAAGAAAGAACTTAAATGCAATATTGTGTATTTTTTAAGATAGTTCTAATGCCAAGATCAATTATAATATAGTCGGTCTGTTCTTTCTTTACGACCTCTTATATACGAGTTTTTCATCGTTTAAAACGGAATATATTTATGGGAAACAGTATAGAAAGGCTGAGAAAAAAATATGAGCTTTGAAAATTTGGATTTAATTGACGAGTTATTAAAGGCGGTTAATGAACTCGGGTTTGTTGAACCCACGCCCATCCAGACAGACGCAATTCCTGAAATTATTGGAGGAGACAGAGACCTTGTAGGGCTTGCCCAGACCGGAACAGGTAAAACAGCAGCTTTTGGTTTACCTATGATCCAGCTAATTGATTTTAACCTGACACATACTCAAGGGTTGGTGATTTGCCCCACCAGGGAACTCTGTTTACAGATTTCTGATGATATTAAAAAATTATGTAAATATGTAAAAGGTGCAAAGGTTGCTGCCGTTTATGGCGGTGCCAGCATTGAGAATCAGAGAAATAAGATCAAAAAAGGTGTTCAGATTATTGTGGCGACACCAGGGAGATTGCTTGATCTTATTAATAGAAAAATAGCAAAACTTTCTAAAGTCTCATATTTGGTTCTTGATGAAGCGGATGAAATGCTCAATATGGGTTTTCAGGAAGATATAGATGCCATTTTAAAAAATACACCATCTCAGAAAAGAACCTGGCTGTTTTCCGCAACAATGCCCAAAGAAGTTGCAAGAATTGCAAAAAAATATATGGAAAACCCGGTTGAGATAACCGTAGGGAAGAAAAATAGTGGCGCGGAAAATATTGTGCATGTGAATTATATCGTTAACGAAAAAGACAGGTATCAGGCGTTAAAACGAATTATTGATTATTACCCGGATATTCATGGCCTTGTGTTTTGTCGCACGCGAAAAGATACACAGGAAATAGCAGATAAACTAATCAAAGACAGCTATAATGCGGAAGCCCTTCATGGTGACCTTTCTCAGGCGCTGCGAGATAAAGTCATGAGCAGATTTAAAACCAAATCTGTTCAGATTCTTATTGCAACAGATGTTGCTGCCCGCGGGATAGATGTTGCCGATATCACCCATGTCATTAACTATAAACTCCCCGATGAGGCGGGAAACTATACTCACAGGAGCGGCAGAACGGCAAGAGCGGGCAAATCAGGAACATCCATAGTCATCATCAATTCCCGGGAAAAAAGCAAACTTCAGTTTGTAGAAAGAAAAGTAGGGGTTAAATTTAATTATGCAAAAGTCCCTCAAGGATATGAAATTTGTGAGAAACAGCTCTATTCCATGATTAGCAAAATAGTAAAAGTTGAAGTGGATCAGGAAGAAATCAGGCGTTTCCTGCCGCTTGTTTATAATACACTAAACGGTCTTTCAAAAGAAGAGCTCATTTGCAAGTTTGTTTCGATTGAATTTAACCGCTTTCTTAATTATTATAAAGATTCCAAAGATATAAATGTATCCTTGAATAAAAAGGAATATGCTCATCGTTCTGTAAAAAAAGATCGACAACAAAAAAATTTAGAGCCCGGAAAATCGAAACGGTTTTTCTTAAATACAGGATCTATAGACAATCTAAAAAAAGGCGCTGTCATAAGAACTCTATGCAGCAAAGCTGGCATCAGCTCTGAAAAGATTGGTCCAATAGAAATCATGCGGGAATTTTCTTTTTTTGAAGTTGAAAAAAGTGTTGCGGCTAAAGTGTTAAAATCCATGAAAGGTGCGAAAATGGATGGTCGAAATATTCGGGTTCAATATGCCGAAAACAAGCAACCGCAAACCAAACGATCTAAAAAAACTAAAAAGAGAAACAAAAGTTAAAATACGGAGTCGAATTGGGTTCGTGAGCCCGACCCCATCTCCCGACCTCAGTGCGAAGCCAAAATGTCTTTGGCAGGGAGGAAAACATGGGATTCTTTTCTTTTGTGAAGAAATTGAGAAAAATTTTTGCTCAAAGACCCAACATTCCTGCGGCCTTTGACAAAAATCAATTGGTCACGACTATTCTGAATCGTCGAAGTGTCCGGAAGTTCCTTAAACAGGATATAAAGGACGATGAAATGGCCCTCATTCTGGAGGCAGGGAGACTGGCGCCTTCTACGGTGAACATGCAGACATGGTCTTTTGGTGTTTTCTCGGAACAAACCTGGAAGGAAACCTTTGGTCATTCCATCCCATTCGGGGCCAAGAGAGCCGTCATGGTGCTGGGTGACATTACGCGGATGAAGCGTGTAACAGGTATCTTCCCGGATGTGCCGCTCATCGAGTACACGGTGAGCGTTATTAACTCATCTTTGGCTGCCATGAACATGGCCAATATGGCTGAGGCTTTAGGTGTTGGGAGCGTTATGCTGTCAGATACAGGAAAAACAGGCTTTTTCAGTACTGCCCATTTGAGGAAAGCTCTAAGGCTTCCTTCCGGCGTCTACCCCCTTATGACCGTGGTGTTTGGATATGCAAGACAGGAAAACCCTCCAATGCCGCCGAAGTTGGCCATAGAGGATATTACCTTTTGTGAGACATATAAACAGACAGAAGTTGCCAGGATTCAAGAGTGGTTCTCCCTGATGGAGGCAGGATACAAAGCCGGCCATTTTTTTTCGTCCTTTAAGGCAAAGCTCGGGTACTATAGAGACAACCTGAGTCGAGCCGAAGGAGAGCTGCGAGATAGCATTCTGGGTGAGAAAAACAGGTGAATGGCGCCCCTAACGTTCCTCTTACAGTGCCCGCAAATATTCGGGTTTGAGAGGAACGCCACCTTGTAGGGCCTCATCAATGAGACTGATAGTTGCCTCTTTGTCTCTGGGTAGTCTTGCCTTGATGGGGAGATAGTTGGAGGCATGATTGGCATAGAATAGTCCTCCAGAAAGGTCGGTGTTGGCTATCATGCCTTTGAGTTCCATCAGCATTTCCAGGGGGCTTATGAGATTGAAGCGTCCTTTCATATGGTCGCGTCCCAGCGGAGTATTTGGAAGGAGCATAAGGCTTAGGGCCCCAACATAATTAGGGTCCATGGCGCTCAACGATTGGCCCGTGGTTTCGGCGTGGACCACAGAGCGTTCCGCTCCTGCCAAACCGAGCAGGACGGTTACAGAAAGCTTGATTCCAACCTTTCTGACCCTTCGCCCCATCTCAACAATCGTATCTGCACTGACACCCTTGTGGACGTTTTTCAGAGTTACGTCATCTCCGCTTTCAAGACCCATGTAAACGATGCCGAGTCCGGCCTCATTGAGGTCCCTCAAGTCTTCCAATGTCTTCGTTCGTATGCTTTTTGCATTGCCGTACAGGCCAACGCGGGTGACCCAGGGAAGTCGTCGTCGAATCGTTTTGAGCAGCTTTAACAACCTGGCCTGGGGAAGAATAAGGGCATCGCCATCAGTGATAAAGACGCGGCGCTGACGTTTGCAATGAGAGGCAGCGAACTCAATATCCTTTTCAACAACCGACTCAGGCTTGAACCCGAAGCGCACACCTTTGTATGTGCCGCAGAAGGCGCACTTGTTATGGGAACATCCTCTCGTAACTTGTAAGATGATGCTATTTGCCTCACTGGGAGGCCTAATGATTATCCCTTGATAGTCCATTTGAACCATTTTATGTCTTGCAGGCTTTTGCAACGTTAATGGTTGATCCCTGCTGACGCCTTTTCTCTCCCCTTTTCTCTCTGCAATATCAGCAATTAGTTCAACCCTAAGCCAACCACTAAACCCACAGCAATACCTAAACCAACAAACATAGACCCTATAACCATACCAATGGCGACATTACCCTCGCCTAACTGCTTCGACGTATCAAAAGGTGTAATCCAGTCCAGTATTTTATAACCCAATACCATAAATAAAATGGTCAATAACGCGCCTAAAATCGCATATGTAAAATTTGATACAACAATGGCTATTTCCATGATTCACACCTATCTTAATATCTGTTTAATGGATTTAATTTTCGCTACATAGTCCAAGGTTTCCTTACTATGGCTACCTGTAACCTTAGGCAAGGTTTGTTCTATAGAACTCCATAAATCAGGATTTATACCTGAACGTTTTGCGCTTTTTTGCGCTTTAATAATATTCCCCTTACCTGCATTATAAGCGCCAAATGTGAAATTCAGGCGGTCTTGAAAAGGGCGATCTGCCTTAAATAAATTCCAAATAGAACGGTTATAGGAAATACCCGCGGCAATATTCCACTGCGGGCTATTACCACTGCCTTTAATATACCGATGGCGTTTAATAATTTCTTCATAAGTAGTCGGCATAATCTGCATAAGCCCAATAGCACCCACATGGGATTTAGCATTTTTATTAAGTCTCGATTCCGCTATTGCCTGCGCCTTAAAATGATGCCAGTTGAAAGCCGGGCCAAAATTATGTTTGGTGTATTTTGAGAAGTAATTATCATAACGGGTGAAGTTATTGTAACGGTGGAAGTCTTCTCCATAAGCCGTCGAAGTCATCATAAAAAACAAGATAAGCATGAGCCTTGTCACGAATATTACCTCACTATTAATCTTTGTAGTTTCTTTATTCCGAACGCCGAGTTCACCTACATTTTGGAGCGAAGTGAAAAAATGTCAGGTGGAACGATTAGTTGTTTGCCGGGCATGGCCCGGCTGCTAAATGGTACTGTTCGATATTATGACACAGGTATCGGGCAAAGTCGAGACCCAGCCCGACGGAGGCGGCTCGAAGCGAGCGCAGAGGCGAACCGCTAGGCGAGAGCGACCAAAGGGAGTGGCAACGGTAGCCAAAGACAAGGGTGGTTGCAGCGATGCACGGAAAGTAGCCGGAGCTTACCCCGGGAGACCCGTTGCGTGTCCTGGGAAGGTGAATTCACCGTATGTCCCGAAAGAACAGGCCGGTTTTGTCAAATGTGTGGGTTTGACCCCGGAGCCCCTACCAACCCTCTTCTTGCAGGTTGTACGGTGACCGAGGCAGTTTGAAATACAATCGTCGCGCCGGTGGGCTTTTATAAAAATTATTAGCCAACCGGTGAAGCAGTTGCTGAATCAGGGTGCTGCGAAACGCCTGCATCGGGATTCATCTTACTTTCTCGCAAGGCTTTGTTACTCAGGGCATAGAAACCGGTCAGCATATAGATAATACCGCCAGTGACATAGATCATGCGGATGGACACAAAATCAGCAAGCCAGGCAAAGAAAAGGCCGGCAAACATAAACACCACATTCCGTAACATTTCCCGCGTCGCATAAACCCGCCCCAATTGTCCCACCTCAACTGTGCCCTGCAGCAGTGAATCCTGCGCCACATCCCGAATGGCAGCCGGTGGGCCAAACACAAAGGCCAACGTTACCGCCATCCACACAGTCTGGCTGCCTGCATAGGCCAGTGTCAGTAAGCCGGCAGCGCAAGCATTCACCACAATAATACGGCCAGGGTAGCGGCGCAGCCAATCACTAATGGCTAGTACCCCAAGGGAGCCCAGGATCATACCCGTAAAATAACTCGTCGCCTGATAGCCCCAATCTGATGCATCACCTTGCAGGGCCTTGGTGGTAAAAGCCAACATCAAGGCCCCGGTCCAAATACCGTGCGGCAGATGTTCTACCGTTTCCATGACAGTCAATGGTCTGGCGATGGGATGCTGGCGTAAATAATGCCAGCCGGAAACCAACGAATACCAGAATGATTCCTTTTCGCTGAGATTCTCTTCCTCCTGAAGTTTGGGCACATTTATGAGCACGGCAGTCAGGATGCTAATGATAAATAAAACCACCACGCCCAAAGCAATGTGACGTAAGGGAACGGCTAAAATGAGCCAGCCGCCAACTGTATAAGAAACAGCCATCGAGATCTGGTTGGATACCAGAATAAAACTGTTGGCTGAGACCAACTGCTGCTGAGAAACCAACGAAGGTATGAGCGCCAACCGAGCAGGGCGATGAAAGACATCAGCAGTGGAGAGACCAAACAGAATGAGATAAACGCCTACAACCGGCACATTTCCATCCCCCCGTAAAAACCAAACCGCAATAGCGATCAGCACAACCCGAATCAGATCCATGGTAATGAGCACATTTTTCCGGGGGAAGCGATCCACCAACACACCTGCAATAGGACCCAGCAAAAAGGCCGGCAACGTACGAAACACCATCGTGCCAGCTGCCTGCAAAGTAGAATCTGTTTGTTTAAAAATCGCTACCAAAATCGTGACCGTAAACAATTCTATGGCCAGAGTAGTGGTGAGGTTGACAAACCACAGGAAAAGGAAATGTCGATTGCGTAACATTGGCACGGTTGGAATGGTACTAGCTTGTACAGAACTCATAAGGCACAGCCTAACTGAAAAACCTTGAAGTGAAAACCAGGTTTTGGTCTTAGGGCTAACGGCTGGAATGATTGGTTAGGGAAGCTTCCCGGACGTACAATAGTTTATAATTTACTGTTAAGCTTGACGGTTTCGTAAAAAGGCCACAAACAGACGACACAGTAAAAAGTTCCAGATGCAAGGCGCGCGTACTGTCCTCAAGCCACTTTAGTGGCGCTATCTTGAGGACTGAGGCGTACTTATCGTACCCCCCAGTGACGAAAGACGAAGCGAACCGCCGCAGATGAAATTTTTATGAAGTCGTCAAG
>RCNB010001931.1_pt1 | contig 12835 bp, 12 predicted proteins | sample 2041321 | NCBI WGS metagenome assembly RCNB01 (sample SAMN09708232, study PRJNA481090) | Marine sediment metagenome, whole genome shotgun sequencing project. | reverse complement strand
GTTTACTATCAATATTTCAATTAAAATGTAAATTTGTTTCTTAATAATAGCACCTTGAAGCAAGCAGACAATATAAAGAAACAAGAAATTGTAAAAAATGTATTCACAAAATTTCTTGAGAATAATGCGCATAGAAAAACACCTGAGCGTTATGCTATTCTCCAAGAGATTTATGACCATGATGAGCATTTTGACATTGAATCTTTGTATATATACATGAAGAACAAAAACTATCGTGTAAGTAGAGCAACACTTTATAACACCATAGAATTATTATTAGAATGTGGTTTGGTTAGAAGACATCAATTTGGTCAAAATCAATCACATTATGAAAAATCATACTTTGACAAACAACACGATCATATTATATTAACAGATACAGGTGAGGTCATTGAGTTTTGTGACCCAAGAATTCAAACAATCAAAAAAAGCATAGAAGAAGTTTTTAATATTACCGTTGAGAAACATTCACTCTACTTCTATGGTACCAAAAATAAAGAAAATTAAATGGCTGTAGATTTATTATTAGGACTACAATGGGGAGATGAAGGAAAAGGTAAAATTGTAGATGTTCTAACGAAGAACTATGATATTATTGCACGTTTTCAAGGTGGGCCGAATGCCGGACACACACTGATTTTCGACGGAAATAAACATGTACTGCATACCATACCATCTGGTATTTTTCATAAAAGCGCAGTAAATATTGTTGGTAATGGTGTTGTGATAGATCCAGTAATTTTTAAAAAAGAGATCGATAACCTCGCTAAATATAATATTGACTTCAAATCAAAATTATTAATATCGCGTAAAGCTCATTTAATTTTGCCAACACATCGCTTATTAGACGCAGCCTCTGAAACTTCTAAAGGCAAAGCTAAGATTGGTTCTACTTTAAAAGGGATTGGTCCAACGTATATGGATAAAACAGGTAGAAATGGAATGCGTGTTGGTGATTTAGAATTAGATAATTGGAAAGAAAAGTACCATGCCTTGACTCAAAAGCATATTAAGATGATCAATTTTTTTGATGTTGAGATTGAATATGATCTGAATGAGTTAGAAAAAGAGTTTTGTAATGCAATTGATGAATTAAAAAAACTATCGTTTATTGATAGTGAAGAATATTTAAATCAAGCTATCAAAAGCGGCAAATCTATTTTAGCAGAAGGCGCCCAAGGCTCTCTTTTAGATATTGACTTTGGAACCTATCCTTTTGTGACTTCTTCAAATACAACGGCTGCTGGAGCCTGTACAGGCCTGGGTATTGCCCCGACTACAATAGGTGAAGTATTTGGTATTTTTAAAGCTTATACCACTCGCGTTGGTTCAGGTCCTTTCCCTACCGAATTATTTGATAATGATGGCGAAACAATGGGACGTATAGGTCATGAATTTGGAGCAACAACCGGTAGATCAAGACGCTGTGGATGGTTAGATTTAATCGCCTTAAAATATGCGGTACAGGTCAATGGAGTTACACAATTAATGATGATGAAAGGTGACGTATTATCGGGTTTTGATACCCTAAAAATATGTACTTCATATACCTATAAAGGCAAAGAAATAACACATCTACCCTATAATATTGAACCAGAAAATGTTTCTGTAAATTATACTGAATTTAAAGGTTGGCAGCCTGATTTGACAAAGATGACGACTAATGATGAGCTGCCGAAGAATTTGAATGACTATATTGATTTTATTGAAAAGCACTTAGAGGTTCCAATTAAAATTGTCTCGGTGGGTCCAGATAGAAAGCAAACGATTCACAGATAGGTCATAAACTATTCTTAAAAATTTAATATCAAGAATTTCTTTGGTCTTTTTCCTTAGTTTTGTAGCAAATAATTCGATTTGAAGAATATTCTCTTAATAGTTGTATTTACTTTTTGTGCTTTTTCTCTTTTCGCTCAGCAAAAACGGATTAAAATAGTGCATGCTGACAATTCTAATATCGACGAGGTCAAGTATCCAGGAGCAACTATTTTATTAGGCAATGTATATGTTGAGCATGAGGGTATTACACTACGAAGTAAAAAAGCTATTTATTATAAAAGTCGCAATTTTTTAAAAGCTTTTGGGAATGTCTATCTAAATCAAGGTGACACTATAACACAAACAAGCAACTATGTAGATTATAATGGCGATACAAAAAAGGCCTTATCATGGGGTAATGTTGTACTAAAAGACCCCATTATGACACTGACTACAGATTCATTGAGATTTGACAGATTACAGCAAAAACTATATTACCGAAACGGTGCGACCATAAAAGACACTACCAATGTGTTAGTGAGTATAATAGGTAATTACTCTTTAAAAACGAATAAGTTTCAAGCTTTATCAGAAGTAACACTAACAAACCCCGATTATGTTTTAGAATCTAACAATTTAGTTTATTTCACAAATACAGGCAAATCATATTTAGAGGGACCTTCAACGATCACGGGTGAAGACAACTTTATTTATACTGAAAGCGGTTATTATGATACCAAAGCGAACACGTCACATTTTACTAAAAATTCAAGAATTGAATATAATAATAAAGAAATCAAAGCCGATAGCCTTTATTATGACCGTAATTTAGGCTTTGCTTCAGCGACACAAAATATTCAAATAAAAGACACCACCAACAACTCGGTGATTAGAGGTGGCTACGCAGAAATATTTCAACAATTAGATTCAGCATTTGTTACTAAAAGAGCCGTTGCTATAACGGAAATCGAAAAAGACTCTATGTATATTCATGGCGACACTTTGCTTGTTACTGGTAAAGGTAAAAATAGAATTTTACGTGCCTTTCATAGAGTAAAATTTTTTAAAAGTAATCTAAGTGGTAAATGTGACTCGATACATTCGAATCAAGCAAAAGGTTTAACAATACTATATAAAAATCCGGTACTTTGGTCAGAAGACAATCAAATTACTGGAGATACCATTCAACTATTATCCAATACCCAGACAGAAAAATTAGATAGCTTAAAAGTATTAAATAATGCCTTCATTATTCAAAAAGATTCTATAGGTTTTAATCAAATTAAAGGCAGAAATCTATTGGGTAAATTTATAGATAACGATCTGCGAGATGTTACCTTCATTGGTAACGGCGAAGTCATTAATTATTTGCGTAATGATGAAACAAAAGAATTAATTGGTGTTGAGAAATTAGCTTGTAGCTCAATGAATTTTATATTTGAAAATAGTAAAATAATAAGTTCAAAATTTCTAACTAATGCAGATGGTGATACATATCCATTGTCAGAATTTCCAGAAAACGTTCGCAAGTTCAGAGGTTTTGTGTGGCGCGAAGATGAAAGACCATTAACAAAAGAAATGATTTTTATAAAAGATGCAGTATCAAAGACAAATGATAGAGCTCTCAATGACCGAAGAAGGCCAAATAAAATCAACAAGCAAGAATTACTGAAAGAGAAGATAAAAGAAGCGACCTTAATATCAAATGACTCACTTGTTAAAAAAACAACAGCTATTAAAAGTCCAACAATAGTAAAAAAAGAAAATAAGGAATAGCTTATGCAGTCGGATTTTTTTAAATACCAAGCCCAAACTACTTCAAACCCTCTTGCCATTGAAATTTCTCACGCCATCGGTTCATATATCTATAGCATGAACGGCAAAAAATATCTAGATTTTGTTGCTGGTGTTTCCGCAAATAGCTTAGGTCATAGCCCAAAAGAAGTGTCAATTGCAGTTCAAAAACAATTAGAGAAGTATTCACATGTAATGGTTTATGGTGAGTTTGTACAGAAGCCACAGGCAGCATTATGCAAGACACTAGCCCTACTTTCTCCGAAAGATTTAGATGCCGTTTATTTAACAAATTCAGGTACAGAGGCCATAGAAGGTGCTCTAAAGTTGGCAAAAAGAAAAACTGGGCGATATGAAATGATTGCAGCTAACAATGCTTATCACGGTAATACACAAGGAGCGATGAGTGTATCTGGTGCTGAAAGTCAGAATGGTGCTTTTAGGCCCTTAATACCAGGAACTAAATTCATAACATTTAATAATGAAAATGATATTCAAAAAATAACTACAAAAACTGCAGCTGTTATTTTAGAAACAATTCAAGGAGGTGCTGGTTTTATTTTACCTGTAAAAGACTATCTAAAAAAAATTAGATTACGTTGTGATGAAGTTGGTGCAATGTTGATATTAGATGAAATACAGGCTGGCATTGGAAGAACTGGGAAATTTTGGGGTTTCGATAATTATCATGTAATTCCAGATATTATTGTTGCCGGAAAAGGCCTTGGTGGTGGGATGCCAATAGGCGCTTTTATATCCAAATATTCGGTAATGAAGTTATTGTCACACAATCCAACGTTAGGTCATATCACAACATTCGGTGGACATCCAGTAATCGCTGCAGCTGCACTAGCGACGGTGCAAAGAATTACTACCTCTGATTTAATGGCTAAAGCAATTCTTAAAGAAGAGTTATTTCGTAAGCTACTTATAAACCCAAATATCAAAGAAATTAGAGGTAAGGGGCTTATGTTGACGCTGATTATGGAATCACCCGAAATGGCGTCTAAAATAATTTTAAAATGCTTAGAAAAGGGATTGATTCTTTTTTGGCTATTATTTGAAAAAAGAGCTATTCGTATCACACCGCCATTAACTATATCTAATGATGAGATAAAAGAAGGCTGTACATTACTACTAAACGTTATTGATGAATGCAATTAATTATTTAACACGGTGTTAAAGACCGTTAAATAATATTAAAAATAGTTAAACTCTAGATTTACTTGTAACAATACCCTGTATGATCAAGTCTTATGTGTATATATTTAATCTAATTTAACTTATTATGAAAAACTTAAAAATTATTTCTGCGATCGTAGCACTAGCCTTCTTATCGCTATCGTTTACCAGCACCACCGAAACAAAAGAAGAGCTTCATCAACAAATTGTCAAACTTATTGGGGATTCTAGTGAATCACTTAGTAAAGTAAATTTAGAGGTCAATGTTACCTTTACGCTAAACAACAAAAGCGAAATTGTTGTGATTTCAATAAATTCAGACAATGATGTTGTAGATCAGTTTGTAAAGTCTAAACTGAACTATAAAAAAGTGTCAGTAAAAGATTTAAATCCAGGAGAATTGTATCATATTCCTTTAGTTATTAAAAGTGAATAAAAAACAATCTTCTACCACGCTTTCAAAAATCCATTTTCTGTAAATAGTAAATGGATTTTTTATTGCTCTAATAATTCGTCTAACATTTCTCGCACTTTGTTACTATTCCAATCTGCCGGCCCGAATTCTTTCAAAAACAGGTTTCCCTCTTTGTCAAGAATAAAAGTAGCCGGAATACTGGTCGTATTTATTTGAGGCGGCAGTGCAGATGAAATTCTGTATGTAGGAAAGTCAAAATTATTTGCTGTGTAATAAATATCAACAGCTTTTTTAGGATCAGTCGTTAAAAAAACGAATGCTATTTTACTGGCATAATCTTTATATAAACCATCCAGCGATGGCATTTCTGCTCTGCAAGGAGGGCACCAAGTTGCCCAGTGATTTATAAATACTACTTTACCTTTTAAAGCAGATAAATTAACGTCTTGAGCATTCGATATTGCCTTAAAACTTACTTTGGTTGAATTTAGTGAAATGCGCTCTGATACTTTTATAGCAGATGGCGACGCTACGAACCCTTTTAGGTAGATTACTCCTTGAGTGAGTTTAGCACGCGTACTAAGTCCATATGGTGTAAACAAAAAAAGAATAAATCCAAAAAATACAATATTGTAGATGTGTTTCTTCTTAATGACCATAAATTGTTATATTTCCTATTTAGAGATTCTATTCTCCTACTCCTTACAAATTTAGCATAAATAAAGTGTGATTACTAGAATCACACTTTCAATTGATGTTTTTTATTTTATGTTTTTATCTAGAAACGCTTCCTGATGGGAAAGACGCATTACTAAAAATTAAAGAATACGTAGCAGGTGCCGTATCATCTCCTGCTGTTCCCGTCATTGGTTTCAATAAAAATGGTGCAGCTGAATTATCTGGAAATGGTTCAATAGAAATTACAACATTTCTTCCTCTAATATCCAAAGGAAACATAAATCCAGTTGGCGCATTATTAAAAAAGTCTTCACCTGGTATAGAGGGGCCCACTTTTTGTGTTCCACTAAAAGAAGTAGCAGCTCCTGAATTATCATCTACGGTATCAAAAGTTGTAAATGTGCCTGTAGATAAAGGTCCTAATCCATCTACTACGACCCAACCTTCATATTTCCATCCTGCCTCAAGGGAAGGCAAAGTCAAAGCTGGTAATGGCGGCATTCCAGGAGTACCGAACCAAATTCCGTTTTCATCATTTCCATTATTTGCAGTTCCTGGAGCTTCATCTGTTGGTGCTCTTAGAAAGAAGGTTCCTGCCGGCGTCAATGAATTAAAATCAGCAACAGTTCCAATTGAGATCGATGCTGAATCTCCAGAGAAATTTCCGACTACTAATTTTGTTTCAGATGGTGCCAATGCAGCAGCTCCTGTCTCCCCAACTGGCTCAATAGATAAAACAAAACTAGTTGCTGATGCTAATGTAGCAGCATCCACATTGAAAGTTTGGCCTACAACTATACTTGTAAAAGTACCGGTACTTACAGGTGCACCGTTTTCAATTAGCCATCCTTCGTATACATAGTCTGCTCCTAAATCTTCTAGTCCATTAATATTTAATGTAAGATTCTTAGTTGAAGGTCCGTCATCATCATTTGAACACGATGTGAAAATCAATCCGAAAGCTACTAGAGCAATGCTTAAAACTTTTTTTACCATAATTTTTTTATTCTTATTTTAAATTATAAAATCTTCTACAATTAATCCAAAACAAAAATACTATGGGTAAATGACATGAAATGTTAGCTAGCTAACATTAGGCTATTTTTTTTAAAAAGCGAATTTCCTTTCTATTAAAACTGATTATTTTATCTGCCTTAAGTTCGTTCAATAAGGTATTCAACGTAGGCCTAGAAGTACCAATTAATGAAGCAATATCCTTTTGAGTATATGGATGATTTATGACTTGATCCCCAGTTTTTTCGCAATCGTAACCGTACTCTTCACATAGTTCATTAAGAAATTCTAGCAATCGCGTCTTGGTATCTTTAAACAATAACAATTCTAACCGACGCTCTAATTTTTTGATTCTAATTCCTATGAACTTATAAATTTTAAAACTTACCGAAACATTCTCACGCATTAGATCGTACATCGTATCGCGAGAAACAGGGCATATTGAAGTAGCATTATCTATAGATTGCGCAAATTCATTTCGTTTATCAATTCCTAGGATTACTTTTTCTCCGAAAATTTCACCTTTGGTTAAAATGGCCTTTATTATTTCGTTTCCATCTTCTGTATAATACCCAATTTTTACCTTTCCTTCATTTATAAGGTACATTTTATTTGCAGTATCCTCTTCGAAATAAATATAATCGCTTTTTTTATAGATATTAAATAAATGGTCTTCGGCATGTGCTTCGTACTTATGTGGACATAATAATTTAAAGAGATTTACATTCTCAAAATACCAGAAATTTTCCATGCTAAACCTTTTATAACTAAGTCGGAAAATGATCAGAATCTTACATGAAATTAAAAAAGTAGGTCATAAGCCGGATTCTGTTCATTCAAATAGAATGTCCTTACCATTTATCTGAATTATAAATTACTCTATAATTTTAGCTGCTTACCCTTTGAAATCGAACGAGTAGTTCTCAAGCTTCAATATACATAACATTGCACCTCATAGAGTTTACCTGGTTTCACTACAGCCGAACTGTACTTGCTTTCTGTTGCACTGGTCCTCGACTTCCGTCGGGCGGATGTTATCCGCTATGATACTCTTTGGTGTCCGGACTTTCCTCTACACCCTAAAACAAGTTCAGGATACAGCGATAAGGCGACCTACTTTGGTGTAAAAGTAATTTATTATAATCTAGGATATAAAGTAATTGATAAAAAAATCCCACTCTCTAAAAAGGGAGTGGGAAAATTGCTATGAAAAAGAAATATTACTGTACTATTCCAGTAATACAAAGATTAAACGGAACCTTTCTCGTTTTATTATATCCTAAAAACAATGAAATATATATAAAAATATAATTTATTGATAAATAGTACTTTATATTCAAATTTTAACATAAAAAAACCCACTCTAAATAGAGTGGGAAAATTGCTATGAAAAAGAAAAAGTTGTTGAAAATTAATTCAACACGTCAAATATAAAGAATTTTTAACAAATTGACATATGATTTTTACAGATTCCTTAAATTTTAGAGAATATTTAACGTTTATGAAAACATATCCTTCACCTTTTCAAAGAAAGACTTGTCGCTATTCGAAGGCTCTGGTTTAAAATTAGTATCCTCTTTCATTTTCTCAAAAAACTGCTGCTGTTCTTTAGATAATTCTTTCGGTGTCCAAACATTGATATGTACAAGTAAATCTCCTTTACCATAACCATCTAAACTCGGAAGTCCCTTTCCGCGCAAGCGTAAAATTTTACCTGATTGCACACCTGCATCAATTTTCAATCTAACTTTACCGGTAAGCGTATCAATTTCTTTTGAGGCTCCTAAAACAGCTTCCGAAAAATTAACATACATGTCATAATGTAAATTATTACCTTCTCGTTTTAATGAACTATGTTCTTCTTCTTCAATTACCACTAACAAATCACCTGCAATACCATTATTACCGGGAGCATCATTACCTTTCCCAGAAACCTTTAACTGAACACCGTCTGTTACTCCAGGTGGAATTTTAATAGCTACATTTTCTTCTTTAATAACTAAGCCTTGAGCATTTGCCCCACTCGGTTTTTTATCTATAGATTCTCCAGCACCTTGACATGTTGGGCATGTTGCTGCAGTTTGCATTCTACCCAGAATCGTATTTGTAACACGTGTTACCTGACCTTGTCCGTTACAAGTAGTACAGGTTTTATAACTTACTCCATCTGCTTGAATTAAACGCTTGACTTTTACTTTTTTCTCTACACCATTTAGAATCTCATCTAAACTTAGTTTTACACGTATACGTAAATTGCTTCCTTTTACTCTTGCTCTTCCACGGCCACTACTAAAGCCACCGCCACCGAAACCGCCACCAAAAGCGCCACCAAAGATATCGCCAAACTGACTAAAAATATCTTCCATATCCATACCGCCTCCGCCAAAACCGCCAGCTCCGCCGCCATTTTCAAAGGCCCCATGACCAAATTGGTCATATCGCGCCTTTTTATCAGCATTACTTAGAACTTCATAAGCTTCAGCAGCCTCTTTAAACTTTTCTTCAGCGCTTTTATCGTCTGGGTTTTTATCAGGATGGTGTTTGATTGCCATTTTCCGATATGCCTTCTTAATTTCAGCTGTTGTGGCATTTTTACTAACACCTAATACTTCGTAATAATCTTTCTTTGCCATAATTGAATTTATTGCCCTATCACAACCTTTGGGAAACGTATAATTTTATCTCCTAATTGATACCCTTGTTCAACAACATCAACTATTTTACCTTTTAATTTTTTTGATGGCGCAGGAATCTGCGTTATTGCTTCATGAATTTCAGCATCAAAGACATCTCCTTGCTCTACTTCTACCTTAGCCAAACCCTTTTGTTCAAGAGTTTTTATTAATTTTTGATAAATTAATAGGACTCCTTTACGCAATTCTTCTGCCTCTTTATCATCTTCTATGTGGGCCAAAGCTCTTTCAAAGTCATCTAAAATAGGTAACAAAACTGTCATCAATTCTTGATTAGCACTTTTAAATAACTCAATACGCTCTCTAGAAGTCCTCTTTTTATAATTTTCGAACTCAGCAAATAAGCGTAAATATCTATCTTTTTCTTGTTCTATTAATTCTTCAGTTGTAGGTTCAACAACCTCTGGCTGTGTCTCTTGAGTTTCATCCAGCATTTTTTCCTCTTCTTTAATCTCTTCTTTTTTACTCATAATTATTATAGAAATTTATAATCACGTATGTATAATCAAAAGTACTGCCAATACCAGTGTTTATGTCAAAATGTCACAGTTATAAATAGGAATTAGTTGATTGTAGATTTTTGCGGTCTTAATTAAGCCAATCGTGTGATTTTTGCACCTATAGCGCGCAAACGATCATCAATATTTTCATAACCACGATCTATTTGTTCAATGTTATGAATTGTACTTGTGCCTTTAGCAGAAAGCGCAGCGATTAATAACGAAACACCAGCTCTAATGTCTGGCGAAGTCATTGTTGTTGATTTTAGTTGTGATTCAAAGTCGTGCCCTATTACTGTAGCTCTATGCGGATCGCATAAAATAATTTTCGCGCCCATATCAATTAATTTATCTACGAAGAACAAACGACTTTCAAACATTTTTTGATGTATGAGTAAACTACCTCTCGCTTGTGTGGCAACGACCAAAATAATACTGAGTAAATCAGGTGTAAAACCGGGCCATGGTGCATCAGAAATAGTTAAAATTGAGCCATCAATATAATTCTGAATTTCATAACCATCTTTATGTGCAGGTATATGAATATCATCGCCTACCTGTTCTACTGTAATACCTACTTTTCTGAATACATTCGGTATTTGCCCCAAATCATCCCAACTTACATTCTTTATCGTTAACTCACTCTTTGTCATGGCTGCAAGTCCAATCCAGCTACCAATTTCTATCATATCGGGTAACATTCTATGATTTGTTCCTCCGAGAGCATCAACACCTTCAATCACTAATAAATTAGAACCGATACCAGAGATTTTAGCCCCCATTCTATTGAGCATTTTACATAGCTGCTGTAAGTATGGTTCGCATGCTGCATTATAAATTGAAGTTTTACCTTTGGCTAAAACTGCTGCCATTACAATATTAGCTGTGCCCGTAACAGAGGCCTCATCTAATAACATATCAGCACCTATTAACTGCTCAGCCTCAACACCATAAAAATTATCTTCTTTATTGTATCTAAATTTAGCTCCTAATTTTATAAAGCCTTCGAAATGAGTATCTAAACGGCGTCTTCCAATCTTATCACCACCTGGTTTCGGGATGTAACCTTTACCAAAACGCGATAATAAGGGCCCAACGATCATAATTGAACCTCTCAAGCCGCTTCCCTCTTTCTTGAATTCTGGCGATTCTAAATACTCAAGATTTATAGCATCAGATTTAAACGTGTACGAACCAGGTCCGTTCTTTTTAACTTTTACGCCTAAATTGCTTAATAAAGTAATTAGTTTATTGACATCGACAATATCCGGAATATTTGTAATAGTTACTTCTTCTGGAGTTAATAAAACAGCACATAAAATTTGTAATGCTTCATTTTTTGCTCCTTGTGGTGTAATTTCTCCTTTTAATTGGTGACCACCTTCTATTTTAAATGTTCCCATGTAAATGTAATTGCAGTATAATTAGCGTCTACGCCAGTTTTTATTACTTTTTTGATTCTTTTTATTACTTAAATTAGTTTTACCTGTCGGTTTACCACGCAATAAATTTTTGCTATCAGATAGTGTTTCAGATTCTTCAGTTAGATTTAATTTACCTCCCGAAAGTTCTGTCAAATGTTTAAAAATAACGGCGTCATCAACAGTGTCTTTATTCCAATTTAGAAAACATTTTTTCATATGATTCGCAATCGTATAAACCAGTGCTTCTTTCATTTCGCCTTCTTCCCAAGTCAAAGCCGTATCGATCATTATTTGAATATTATTACCATAAAAACGATACTTTGAAGCTGATTTTGGATAACTCAATGATTCCGGCTTTGCCGTTAGCTCTTCTTTTGACGGGGTATCATATGGAGAGTCTGCATCCAATTTAAAATCAGACATAATAAATAACTGATCCCAAAGCTTATGCTTAAAATCGGGTACGTCACGTAAATGCGGTTGTAAATTACCCATGACATCTATAATGGCATTAGCCATTTTATTACGTTCTTCTTTTGTTTCAAAAGCAACACAATGATTCACTAATTTCTGCACATGTCTTCCATACTCCGGAATTATTAGGTGTTCTCTTTTCGAATTATACTCTAAATCATACTCCATTTCTTCAAGTTTTATTTCTATAACGCAAATAAACAATTAATTCTATAAATCATTTCTATTTTATCCTAAAATTTCGAGTTTAGCGAATTGTAATAATAATTTTTTATTCCCAACACTTTCAAACTTAATTTCTGCTTTTTTGTTTGACCCCACACCTTCTAAATTAATTACTTGACCTTTCCCAAATTTGGCATGCGAAACGATATTACCAACAGTAATATTACTATCAAATAAATTCGAGGCTATCTTACTTACTTTTTTTAAATTGCTGGGCGGGGTAATTTTAACTGTTTTGGATGCTGCTGTTACTATTTTTTTTGGACGCTCATGAGTTCTGCTGATCGGTTTTTTAAATCTTATTTTGTCTTGAGGTACGCTACCAAAAATATCTTCATCGATAAATTTATTCATGGTTCGAGACATTTTGGGTGCTAGATATTCTAAAAACTGTTCATCTATCTCTTCTAAAAAACGACTTGGTTCACAATCAATTAGTTTACCCCATCGGTAACGCGATTGCGCATAACTTAAATAAGCTTGCTTCTCTGCACGTGTTAAAGCTACATAAAACAAGCGGCGCTCTTCTTCTAATTCACTACGTGTGCTCATGCTCATGGCAGAAGGAAATAGGTTTTCTTCAAGTCCTACGATATACACATATTGAAATTCTAAACCTTTAGCCAAATGAATTGTCATTAATGAAACTGCATCAACATCTTGCTTTTTATCTTTGTC
>RCNB010002606.1_pt1 | contig 12840 bp, 11 predicted proteins | sample 2041321 | NCBI WGS metagenome assembly RCNB01 (sample SAMN09708232, study PRJNA481090) | Marine sediment metagenome, whole genome shotgun sequencing project. | reverse complement strand
CTGAAGAGCTAAATAATAACTATATTTTTTACTCATTTTTATTTTTTCTTTCATTTAGTAAGCTTTTCTGCTATTTTAGTTCAATTTTTAAAGGATTGAGAAATTAAATAATTACATAAAATTATTAAAAAGAGATTAATATGAAAATAGCTGTATTAAATGGAAGCCCAAAGGGGGACATAAGTGCTACTATGCAGCACATCTTATATATTAAAAAGAAATTCCCTCAACATGAATATAAGTTCTTAAACGTAGCTCAACAAATAAAGATTCTTGAAAAAAATGAGGAAAGATTTAATTCCGTTATAGAGGAACTTAGATCGTCAGACGGTGTTATTTGGGGTTTTCCTTTGTATGTTATGCTAGTCCCAGCCCAATATAAACGATTTATAGAATTAATTTACGAGAGGAATGTAAAAAATATATTCAAGGATAAATACTCCGCATTATTTTGCACCTCTATTCATTTTTACGATACTACGGCCATCAATTACGTCGCTGGGATTTGCGAAGATTTAGAAATGAAATTTGTAGGGGATTTTTCAGCAGATATGTATGAATTACTTGAAGAAGATCAGAGACGAAATATAATTTCATTCGCAGAGGAGTTTTTTAGTGCAATTGAAAATAACCTTCCCACTTCAAAGAGATTTCAACCTTTAGAGTATAGACAATTTGAGTACACTCCAAGTGAACTCCAAATGGAAAAAATTGATTTGGATGGGAAGATAATCAGGATTTTCACTGACTCTACGGATGAAAATACAAATTTAGGAAAGATGATTAAACAATTTCAAAACTGTTTTAGTGGTAGCGTTGAGGTTGTAAATATTAACGATGTAGATATAATAGGAGGATGCATAGGCTGTGCACATTGCGCATATGATAATATTTGTGTATATAGAGATAAAGATGGTTTTACAGATTTTTATTTTAATAAACTACAAACTCCAGATATTTTAGTTTATGCGGGAAATATAACGGATAGATATCTATCAGCAAGATGGAAGATGGTACTTGATAGAAGTTTCTTTCGAGGGCACACTCCAACAGTTATTGGTAAACAATTCGGATACCTATTATCGGGGCCTTTAAGTCAAATTCCTAATATGAGACAAATTATTCGAGCTAGAGTTGAAATCTCGAGTTGTAATCTTGTTGATGTTATCACAGATGAATTTGGAGACTCTAAAGAGATAGATTTACTGATATATAATATGGCAAAAAAACTGATAAAATCTTTCAATAACAATTATATAAAACCGGGTACTTTTCTAGCGGTTGGAGGTCAAAAGATATTCAGGGATTTAATATATGGAAGATTAGGGTTTGTCTTTCAAGCTGATAGGAGGTACTACGAGGAACACGGTCTTTTTGACTTCCCTCAAGACGATGAACAAGCAAAAAAAATGAATGATATGTTTGGTCCTTTGCTTGAAAACAATGAAAAATTCAGAAAGGAATTTTATGGTCGTGCCATGGAGCAAGCCATAAAGCCACTACAAGATATCATTAAAAATCCTAAAAAATAGAATGATTGCAATGGTATGGGGAGGCGCCTTTAACGAAAAAGGTTCAAATTATATAAGATATCTCGTTCAAGCAGAAAAAGCATTAAAATTCTTAGAGCAATTTAAAGAAGTGGTCTCTCCCGAAGAAAAAGAATCCATTGAAGAGACAATAGCCATTATAGTAGACTATTATACTAAAAGTAAAACTGATGCAGGATAAGAACCTTATAATCTTTGGATAATCTCTCTAATGGTAGCAATAAGATCATCAGCTACTTTTTTTATGGTATTGGTAAGCCGAATACTAAAAAAAGGGAGATTCTCGTTTTCATTCAGATCATCAAGTGTTAATTCTCCCTCCTTATATTGTGTTAGTTCTGTAAAGCCTTCAAGACTTTCTGGAACTATTCCAATCATAAATACATTTAGACTTGACTCCGGTAGCTTTTCAATAAGAAAATCAATAACTACATGAAGGGGGATTGTGTGGCTAGAAATAGGGACATATTCAGCTAAATGTTCTCTCTCCAATAGAGCTACGGTTCCAGGAGGTCCATTATAAGTACACGTGTCAATTAAAACTAAATGAGATGGTTTAAATTCAAAAATTTCATTGATTCTCGCCATTGGATCGACCCCCGCATTAATAAATAAAAACCTCTCACTATCATATTCTAAAAGCTCTGATATTATATAAGGGCCTACTCCATCATCTGTCAGTTTTTCTTCGCCTACGCCCATGAATACAACTTTCTCAGAATCTTTTAAAAGATCGAATATCTTTTCTAGCATTTCTTTCATAATTATTTAAGGAAATTATCAATTCTAAATTAATCTTTCACATTGGATACATATAGTTAAATTCATTAGGTAGAGATTATAATTATATACTAAGTTATGACTGAAAAACCTATAGAGAAAGCTCAATTCGAGGGAATTATAAAGGAAGATAAAGTGATTATCTCCGATAGTGAAGGTATTGATGAATTTTTTAGAAATTCATATATTGGAAATCTTGAGCAAACTGAAGAAGGTCAAGAAACGTTAGTATTAGACCCAATCGAAGTACTTCTTTTAATCGAAAGAAATAGATTACTTATATGGGAAAATAACAATAAAAGCCAAGAACAACTTAATTTTGAGAAATTGCTAGAATATTTTATTCAGTATGACAATAGACTATGGCATAAATATACAATTTACATGGATTTAAGAAAAAGAGGGTATATCGTTAGACCAGGATATGGAGAAGGAATTGAATTCCGTGTTTTTAAAAGAGGTGCTAATTTTGAAGAGGAAGCTGCTAAGTATCTTATCTATCCTGTTTATGAAGGAACCCCAATTGAATTAAGAGATTTAGACAAAATCTCAAGAGTTGCCATGAGTTCTCGAAAAGACCTTATTGTTGCAACTGTTGATAGATTAAGCAAAACTATTTATTATAGTGTTAAAAAATTTCAGTTAATGAATAAGGAAAACGAATCTGATTAAGAAAATGTCTTATAAATATGCGTGTGATACATCAGTCATTTTTAATGGTCAAATAATTAACCTGATTAAAGATGGAGAGCTGGGCGATAAACCGGAAATTCAAATTTCAAACATAGTTCTTGCTGAAGTAGAATATAGGACTAATATTCATAAGGAAATTGGCTATTTTGGCCTAAATGTATTAAAAAACCTAAGAAAACTTCATGAAGATGGAGAGATCACCCTTAATGTTATAGGGAAACGCCCTACAAGAGAAGAAATAAAAATGGCTCCTGGAGGAGAATTAGATGCTCTAATTAGAGAATCTGCACTCCAAAATAATGCCGTTTTAATAACTGCTGATAGAATTCAAGGAGATATGGGTGTGTTTGAAGGGCTAGAGGTAATGTTTGCTTGGGAAAAAAAAGCTAGAACAGAAATGTTACCTCCTTCACTTAAACTCCTATCTTATTTTGATGAAGAGACAATGAGTGTCCATCTTAAACGCAATTTACCCCCATATGCAAAAAAGGGTAGTCCAGGTAATTGGCGCTTACAAAAAGTTTCTGATGAACCTATTTCTTCTGAATTAATAGAAGATATAGCACTAGAAATTATTGAAAATGTTAGAGAAGATGAGCATTCTTTCATAGAAATCGAAAAGGAAGGAGCAGTAGTAGCCCAAATGCGAGAATTTAGAATCGTGATTACTCGCCCTCCATTTTCTAATGATGTAGAAATCACAGCAGTACGTCCTCTTGTAAGTTTAACTTTAAATGATTATTCCATTGATAAAAGACTCAAAGAACGGTTAAAAACCGCTGAAGGAATATTAGTTGCTGGTTCACCTGGAGCCGGCAAATCCACTTTTTCAGCGGCCTTAGCAAATTATTATTTAGAACATGATAAAGTCGTAAAAACTCTAGAAAGCGTAAGAGATTTGCAAGTGAGGCCCGAAATTACTCAATATACTAAATTAGAAGGAAGCCTTGAGAATTCAGCGGATATTTTATTATTAGTAAGACCAGATTTTACAATCTTTGATGAAGTGCGAGTATTTGAAGATTTTAAGATTTATTCTGACTTTAGATTGTCTGGTGTTGGAATGGTAGGTGTCGTACATTCTTCTAGCGCAATAAATGCTATTCAAAGATTTATTGGTCGGATTGAGTTAGGCATGATACCCTCTATAATTGATACAATAATATTCATCCAAGGAGGGGATATCTCTGCTGTTTTAACCTTAAAAATGACAGTAAAAGTCCCCCACGGGTTTAGAGATAAAGATCTAGCACGCCCCGTAGTGGAAGTCCGAGATTTTAATAATGGTCAACTTTCGTTTGAAATCTATAGCTTTGGGCAGGACGTGGTAATAAATCCTATTAATCCAATAAAATCTAGAGGATTTACAAGAGATTTTGAGAGATCCAAAGATTTTTCGTCCAGAAGGCGAGGAGTTTCTAAAAAGGAAAGAATAGAACTCGAAGTAATTGTTAAAAAAGAGAGATTAATTTTGAGAGCTGCTCCTGAATTTGCAAGCCAAAATATCGAGATTTATGCCGATAACCAACCGATATTTACCGGTTCATTAAGCAGAAAAAGTGAAATTAGTTTATCATTGCTTAATAAGGAAGGAAGAAAAATGCTTAAAGAAATAGATAGAAATAAAGATATTTACGGAAGAATTAAATAACTAATTTTTTAGATATTATGAAGTAGAGAGCTTACAATTAATTTTGTAAAAAATTTAAAAAAAAAAAAGGAAATTTAAGATATTATTATCTCTCTTCTTGAACGTCTTCTAAGACCTTACCCTTGGTTTCATATGGTTTTATCAATAGGGAAAATAAAGGAACTATCATAAACAAACCACCTATTATCCAAAAACCTTCCATCGTGGGAAATGTAAATAATAGTAATGCGGCAATTAATGGCCCAACAACATAAGTAATCCGAACTGCCGTAGCGGAAATGCCTACGGCTGTAGCCCTAATTTTAGTCGGGAAAATCTCTGCGAAATAAACCATTATCCATCCTAGGATCATAGGCATAAATAAATAAGCCATCCAGAAAAAGATTGGTAACCCAGTTAATCCAAGCCCCATAAATCCAATTACGGAACCAAGGCATCCAATTATCAGTGTTCCATTTCTTCCTAATTTATCCATCAATATTCCAGATGTTATTGCTCCAACCATAGTTAGAAGTGCGGCGATTGTAAGGATACTCCGAAACTGAGGTTCAGTTAACCCTCTGATATTCATATAATAGTATCCCCCCCATGACTTTGCAAGAATAAAAGCTATTGACCACATACTATAGACAATGGTACACATTAAAATATATCTCCAATCTTGCTTACTTAAAGTTTTAAACGCGTCCTTAATTTTAAGTAATTTTGATCCTCTTTCTTTGTGGGCTATCTCCCATCTCTGAGTTTCCTTCATGAAATACCACATGACACATAATCCCAACATGAAAAAGAACATGATTCCATAGGCCCAACGCCACCCTATACTAGTCGCAATAGGACCTGCGACAAAGGCAAATATTGGGATTAATCCAATCATAAATGCAATACTGCCATAGAGCCCTCGCTTTTTTGCAGGTGCTTCTTCAGAAATAGGTATTTCCCAAAGGTTCGAAATAGTACCTAGTATAATGATGGAGTATAATATCATGAACAAGTGAAAGTTTCCTTCAGTAAATAGGACGATTAGAACCGTAGGAATGCCAAGAACTAACATTAGGATTAAAATCCCCTTTCGTCTTCCATATGCATCCGATATCCAGGCAATGAAAAATACTAAAAACGCAATGATTCCGTATATTCCTTGCCAGATAGCGAATTCTACTGCAGTTATTCCGAAATCTTCAAGAATAAAAGGAATTAAGGGGCCCTCAACTTGTGAGAGATATTGATCAAGTAGCCCTACAAGACCCATGAAAACTACGATGTACCACACATATCCACTAGACCTTTGTTCAACTGTATCTGACATTTTTTATCATTTTTATTCGATTTCTAATTTTAAATTTATAAATTTATTGTAGATATATGTTTTTAAGATATATTACTATTTAAAGGTGAGATTCATTTAAATAAAAAAAAGAGAGAAGTGCAGAATACTATAGATTATTGTTCTAAAATAAAAAAATAAAACTAAAAAATATTAATCCGTATTCAATAAATCTTTAACTTTTTCAACAATTGGAGGAAGCACATCTATAATATCATCGTGAAATCTTAGGTCCGCAGCACCATCATATGGGGTTTCTCCTCTATTCAAGATGATTAATTTAGATCCCGCCTGTTTAGCTATTCCAGGCATGTTAGCGGCGGGAGTAACTACTAAAGAAGAACCAATTACAAAAAAAACATCAGAAGCTTCAGATCTCCTCATTGCTTCATACATTTCGTCTTGAGGAAGTGGATCTCCAAAATCTACTATACTATTAATTAACCTTCCTTTACAATGTGGGCAATCCGGTTGACCTTTCTTAGCCCCGCTTTGCCTCATTCCTCTGCCCCATTTGTCTTTATCCCATCCAGCCTCTTCGAAAAGCATCTTTTTATTACAATCTAAGCATTTCATATAATAGAGATTTCCATGGAGCTCTGCCATTATTTCAAAAGGAATACCTGATTTAGCATGAAGGCCATCAACATTTTGCGAAATCAAATAGTCCAATTTACTAATTTTTAAGAGATCTACAATAGAAAAATGGGCAATATTTGGTTTTACACTGTCCCATGGAACGGATTTTAGTGGAGGCAACCCTGCATCTCTTCGTGTCCACACTCCATCTGGACCACGGAAGTCAGGTAATCCAGAATGAGTGGATACGCCTGCCCCAGTAAATACTACAAGCTTTTCAGATTCAGCTATCAACTTTGCCGCATTATTTATCTTGTCTTCTAAATCTTTTTCCATATTAAACACTATTTTGGATTTTAAAATTATTATAGACTTAAATAATATAAATAATAAAAAAAATTTTATTCTACTTTCAATAAGAGCTTTACTTTTTCAACAATAGGAGGTAATACTTCGGCAATTGACTCAGAGAATTTTAAATCAGCGGCTCTGTCATATGGAGTTTCTCCTTGATTTAAAATTATTAATTTTGCACCATTCTGTTGAGCTACTCCAGGCATACTTGCGGCAGGATAGACTACTAATGACGAACCAATTACGAAAAATACATCACTTTCAGCTGATCTTCTCATTCCTTCATTCAACTCGTCAGCAGGGAGGGGATCACCGAAGTTTACTATGCTATTAATTAATCGCCCTTCACAATCAGGACATCTTGGATGTCTTGCTCGTTGTTTTGATGTCCTAAATCCCATTCCGTGTAATCTTTTATTCCACCCCGCTTCTTCGAAAGTTAACTTTTTTCCGCAGCTTAAACATCTCATGAAGTAAAGATTTCCATGAAGTTCTGCTAATTTCTCAAATGGGATGCCAGATTTTGCGTGAAGCCCATCAACATTTTGCGAAATCAAATAATCTAGTTTTCCCATTTCTAATAATTCTACTATTAAATAATGTCCTTGGTTTGGTTGTACCGTCTCCCATGAGGGTGATTTTGGTGGAGGTAAACCTGCATCTCTTCTTGTCCACATTCCATCTGGACCGCGGAAGTCGGGTAACCCACTATCAGTAGATATACCTGCTCCTGTAAATATAACAAGTCTTTTGGATTCTGCAATCCATTTTGCAGCTAAATCAATTTTTTGCTCTAGATTTGATTCCATATTTTATCTTTTTTTTAAATCGCTAATAAACCTTTCTAAATTACTTTCGAGATTATATGCTTTTATCATCTCGAAAGCCTCCATGATATTATTTAAATCTTTTGAACTATGAGCATCGCTTCCTATGGACACTAAGATTTGATGTTCTTTTAGTTTTTTGAAAAACGTCTCATTTCGCCATGAATAATACTGTGGATACCTTGAGTTAAATTCAAAAAATATGTTGTAGTCTTTTAAAAATTGTATCAATACATTAAGGCTATCATAAATAAAATAGGATGGATCAAAATGAGCTAGACCAATAAAAGGAAAGTCATCTGATAATGATACAGATTTTTTCCATTGGTCAATCAAATTTCTAACAAAGGCAATACCTTCAGGAGTCTCTAAATATTCAAATATAATTATTTCAAACTTTGTGGGTTTAATTAATCTTTTAATATAATTTGCAGAACTTTCTAGATCTACTTCAATTCCTTTAAAAAGTCTTAAATTCTTATTATTATCAATTAAAAATTCTTGGTATTCAGAAATTTCATTTAAATAATCTTCAATTTTATCTCTTGAATCTAAATTAGTCATTATTCCTGACTTCCAAGAATTAGTAAAATGGTCGGTAATAGCAAGATAATTTATTCCCAATTCTAAAGCTTTATTTACAATATCCTTAATGCTATCCTTACCATCAGAAAATATCGTATGAGTATGCAGATTTATTCTGGGGAATTCCATTAAATATCAAAAGTTAATCTTTGTTATATTAATTTTTGATTTAAATAAATCAATAACATTCCACTAATCAAGAGACAAACTGCTAAAAAGAATAAACATACATTAAAGAGATAATCGGCCATGTTATTCCCAATAATTATATTTCCTATTGTTATTTGTTCAATAGAAATTATATTCAATCCAAATAGATAAATTAAATAGAATATGAAGCCTGAAGAAACTAGCTGGAAAAAGGCTATTACAAAATTAGTATTATGAATCATTTTTATTCGACTCTCATCTAATTCAATTATTTGGCCAACTCCGACATTAATTGCTACTTTTTCTTTATCAACTCTTTTAACATAAAAATAAACAACTTCTCTTAGAGGAATTATATCAAGAAAAACAGTACCTAAAGTAAAAATGCAAATAATGATTAAAATTCGTAGTAATACTGTAGTAAAGATAATATCAAATCCATGAATAGGAGTTTTTAAAGTGCTCATATTATTAATGAGCCAAATAAGAATTCCTATAAGAATAATGGCTAAAAGTTTTATACCTGCTAATGTTATAACAATCGAATAACGATCAGCAATCGTAAGCAAGTAATAACTCATTGCAATAGCGAAAAAAATTATTCCTAAAATAATTGCTGTGGGTTCCAAAATAAATGCTAGAAACAAGCATGTAGAACCTACTATTATAGGAAGGTATGGAAAAAAGGGAGCTTTAAAAGGGCGGGCAAGTTCCTTTCTTTTGTATCTTAAATTAACAGAGGCAAAATTAACGAAAGCTAGCCCAAAGAAGTAAATAAAAATTGTGATTTCTGCTGTAATTCCGATATCAGCAAAACTTATTGCTAGATAGGTAAATAACAATGCGATAACAGTAGTGACTATGAGAGCATTTATAGGTAAATCAGAATCTTCTTTGATTTTAGCAAGTTTTTTTGGAACATAATTATCTCTGGCAAGTGCTTGTAATACGTTTACTGCTGACCCTATAGCAGCATTCATAGCAATTAAGGTTGATATTAATAAAGCTACACCCATAAGATAAAAACCAAATGGACCTAATATATCGAATAACACTTCTCCTAATAAAACTGGTGAGTCACCTAACTTGTCAGCTCTATTTCCCAGATTTATGAGAACGACGAATGTAATTGATAGATAGATTACTAATGTTAACAAAATCGCTAGAATGTTAACCTTGGGAATATTTTTGGAAGGATTCTTTAAATCTGAATTAAAATAAGCTAGATTTGATGTAATTGATGTGAAAAAAATAAATAATAAGGCAAACATTTGAAAAACTCCGAAAATACTTGTACCAGAATAAATATAACTAGGATCATACCCAGAAGGATTTGTAATTGGTGAGATAAATAATCCTGATATAATAAAAACTAAAAATATTGAAATGAGGGTGACTGTTAAAATTAATAAGGTTCTCATAGCAAATCTTTGAGTTCTAAAGAAAACAATACTAATGAATAACACCGTAAATATCGCGATAGGTAGAACCGCTATTTGAGATAAGAATGGAAAAAAGATTTCAATAGTTAAGGCAAATACCTGTGCAGAAAAGGAACATGTTGCTATATTTGCTATCCATAGAAAAAAACCTATAATAAACGCAAAGAATCCCCCAACCCCTTCCTTACCAAAATTATAATCTCCTCCAGAAAGAGGTATACTTGTTGAAAGTTCAGAATAATTTAAAGCCGTAAGGAATATTAAGATTCCTCCAAGGACCAAACTGATCATTACACCAGGACCTGCAACTCTAATGCCGGTACTTAATAAGACAAAGATTGAACCACCGATCCCACAGCCTACTCCGTATAATACACCTTGAGATACAGTTGATTTTTTAGGTTCTGGTTTTAATTCTTCTAGAGATTGTCCGGTCAAACCTTACATCATCTGAAATGTATAGTTTTTTATTTCCTAAATTAAAGTTTACCTACTATTATTAAATAATTTTAGTTTTCATGACTTCAGTAGATGAAATACTCCTGAAGCTATTGATGAAACAGCAGCGATTATTAATAACCAGAATATAATGGCATTATTTATATTACCAAAACTTACGATAGCTACAACCCATATTACAAAAAGAATTCCAAGTCCGATTAAAATTCCACCAAAGAATTTGGACGCCCGATAGATAAAGGATAATAGTTCTAATCTATGAATTCTACTTTCTTTATCTCTTATCTCTTTCTCTTGTGTTTCTAATTCTGTTTTTAATTTTTGAAATATTGCGCGTGAATCAGTTATGCTTTCTTCAATAACATCCTTTGTTTTAACTAACCTTTCATATTCGGGTGTAATATCATCAATTTTTTCTGTTAAAGCGACAATTCTTTCTTCCCGTTCTGAATATTCATTCGTGGAAGTATCTATCGCATTTTTTATATCTTCCAACCTTTTTTCACTAACTTCTATCAAATTTTCCTTACTGGTTTGTTCTTCTAAGGATTCCAAGGAATCAGATAACTGTTGTATTCGAGATTCAATTCCAATCATTTTCTGCTGTTTTTCTGTAAGCTGAACTTTATATTTTTCGAGAAGTTCTGTATATGTCTGCTTTTGCTTTTCCATTTCAGGAAAACCCTCGTTATACTCTTTGCTTAATTCTTCAAAATTTTTTAACCTTCCTTCTTTTTTCTCAAGCTGTTCATTTAAAAGTTTTATCTCATCCTCTTTAGCTTCAATTAAATTATTAGAATGTTGGTATTCAATCTTATTCTTTTCAATAGTGACTTTTATATTCTCATTTTCAGTTCTAAGACTTTTTAATTTTTTGTCAAGAGTCTCTGCTTCTTCTCTCTGTTTTTCTAGTTTACTTTCTTGTTCATCGATATCTTTATTCATTTTTAATATTTTAGCTCTTAACTCATCTTGGGTAGCAACTTTTTCCTTAATACCATCATTTAGAACAATCAAATCAACTTGACGATTGTCATAAGCTTTTACTAATTGTTCGTTGTTCCTTAATAATTCTTGATATTCCTCATCTAATGTCTCTTTACTTTCTTTTGTAATTCTTTGCTGTTCTTCCAAATTTTTAGTTTCTTCGATTTTACGATTGTAATTTTCTTCAAGTTCTGTAATTTTTTCTTCAATTGCTGAAAGATAATCCTTTTTGTCGGCAATCTTTTTATTAATTGAATCAAATTGTTTTTGTGCTTCTTCAATTTCTTCTTCTATTTCACTAACAGGCTTCTTATCCTTTTCAACACCATTCGCTTTTTCTTCCTTTATTGTTTCCTCTATATCCTCAATAGAATTTTCAAAGGTTCTTAGTTTTTTATCAATCATATCACGCGAATCTTTTGCTTTAGATAAGAATTCTTTATCTATCTTTTCAACCTCCTTATCTGGTTTACTATTGGATTTACTGTTCTTCTCGTCTCGCTCTTCGTTAGCCATTTTATCGCTTTTATAAGTCATACTTTTATTATAATATTAAGTAATATGTAAATAGAATTTTGGATTTTAAAACTTAATTTTCGTTTAAATATAAAAATCGAACTACGATATAGATAGATGATGTGTTAATTAAATAAACATTCATTTTATTCATCAAATTTTAAAGCTCCTTAAGAATTATACCGATTCGCCCTATATAAACTTTTGATTTTTCTCGTTTTTTGTTTCAATTAATAGGACTAAAGAGCAATAAGTTTATAAAGGAAAATTTTTTATAACATGACTTGGAGATTTCCCTAAAAAAAATGGGGTTCTTGTTTCTTTTGACCGGATTGTAAGATATCGCTGATGTCCTTATCTGTGAATCACGAGTGAACAGAAACATTAACCCCCCCTTTCATTAATTTAATATTATGAACATTAGATTTACATGCAAGAACTGGAAAAAAATCAGATTTTAAATTATTTAACCTTTTTTTTTATTTTACTTCTTTAATAAATGAACTTTAACGAATAATTGAAAAGTTCTTGGACCAAATGTTACTAAGACATAAAAATTCTCACGGCTTCCAATTTCTAATTTCCTGTTTAATATTGGAAGGATCAATTGTTTTATTCCAAAAAAACTTGCTAATTCATGGTCGTAATGATTAAAATCTGCGCGATTTTCTAAAGCTTTTACAGTATGTAAAAATTGTGAACTATCTCTTTTAGAGATTTCAGCAAACTTATAGTGAAGGTCAAGGTAATTGCCGTACTCGTGCTCATTAATAAATAATGAGGTTGTAGTGTGATAAGATCTAATAAAAATTTCACCATCTTGTAAATCGGGATAATCTGTTAAAGTCTTATTAAAAATTTCTTTTATTAAATCAGTAATAAAAATTAATTGAGTGATACCATAAGCCCTAAGTTGGATTTTATAAACAATGTTTTTTTC
>RCNB010001930.1_pt1 | contig 12842 bp, 13 predicted proteins | sample 2041321 | NCBI WGS metagenome assembly RCNB01 (sample SAMN09708232, study PRJNA481090) | Marine sediment metagenome, whole genome shotgun sequencing project. | reverse complement strand
GTATCATCCTGAATTTTCTCTTTAAACGAGGGAACACTTGACGAAGGTACTGTTGGATGCATCGCAAGAATAACATCCCTTATGGGATTTAGGTCCAGGTAAATCGGATCATTGATCCTGGTCCATCGTCCGCTTAACGTAACCTTGGGCAGGTCGAGTCCCTTGACAGCCTCGGATTCGAACTCTTTCTGCTTGATCTCGGATTGAGCCGTCTGCACGGATTCATTCTTTGTAAGCATATAATCAAGAGCTTTTGTAAAAGTCAGGTCTGAATCAGCTGCGATCAGGGGGGGAGCTTGCAGAATCAGTAAAGAAAAAAAACACCTGCCCAAAGTCGCCTTAATATGCGCCTTATCAAAAAATCTTCGGTTTTTCTGATGTCAAGCAGCTTGCTATTGCTTGCTTCATTGTTTTGAAGAGCTGGACGAGTCAAATATAAAAGTCTCTTTTCTTTGATATCAACATCATTGTTCATAATCAGCCTCTTTTGTTAAACGAGTGCCCTATAGATTTTGTCATAAATTCTTGCCATAGTTTTAACTCCCTGAAAAGTTCACTATTGTATATCCAGTCTTCACTTTTCATTAAATTTTCATATTTTTTATAACCCACTTTACCAATAGCACCCAGCCACATAACAAGTGATTAAGCAGTTTCTGTTTATCATGTAAATTGTAATGATAAACACAAGGGTCGTAAATGTTATGTCTTTAAATTACAGATACATTCGCTTTATCACAGTAAAAACAGTTGGTCAAAAACCATTGATATTCGACGATAATCTATCTTGAAGCGGATTTGGCGATATCAAAAGAAACAAACAACGGGCAAAGGATGGCTGGCATTAAACTGTTCTTGCCAAGAGAAACCGTCAACATTTAGTAATCATGGACAATAGCTAACAGATATCGCAAGATCGAGATCGGTAAGACCCCTAACCCATCAAATCCAATTTTAGGGGGAAGAATATGAAAATTACCGATGCGATCAAGTATTGTCTGGATTACCACAAAACTAACTCAAAAGAAACGACCGTTCGATCATGGATATTTGTCCTTTCTAGATTTGAGCGGTATTATGATGAAAGGGATATAAATTCAATAACATCGGACGAAATCATGACATTTCTCCGAGATTTTACCGAAGGAACCAAACAAACCACCAAACGGTCCAGATACGCCACGCTGTCCGCCTTTTTCAGTCTCGTTAAAAACGCTATTGATCACAAACTTCAAAACCCTTGCAGCACTCCAATGCTGAGAAAACTGTACCGGCCTGCGAAGATCACCCACTGGAGGATTATCGAAAAGGAAGTCGTTGATGAAATCATTTTCAGAACGGTGGGCTCGCGAGATCGCCTGCTTATGGAACTCATGGCCAGGGGCGGAATGAGGGTCAGTGAGGTTCTTAAACTTGTAGCCAGGGACATACATGGCCAAAAACTCATTTTGAGAGACCCCAAGAGCGGGAAACAGTCGGAGGTCGTCTTTATCCCTCAAAAGATCGCTGAACGGCTCAAGGCGTACATCGAACGAAGAGGGATCCGGCCCGAACAACGAATTTTCCATATGACCTATCAGGGAGCAAGACTCATCGTTAACAAAGCCGGAAAACTGGTTGGTATCCAGCTAAGACCCCATGATCTGAGGCGGCATGCTGCCACACACGCATCCCGGTCGGGGGCTCCGATAGAGATTGTGAGCAAGATCATTTTACGACACGCGAATCTTTCAACGACCCAGAGATATCTTGGAACGGTCAGTGACGTGGAGGCGTTACGATGGATTGAGAATGCTCATTCGTAGTCTGTAGTCTGGGCAAATTCGGGGTGAGGCTCTCATGGGGTTTCACCCTGAATTATCTTCTTATAAGTAAGTTTCTCGTCAACCAAGAACAGATATCGCAAATCTCGTTGGGTTTCGACGGCGGGTGTTAGCAGAACGTTATACTCGTAGCGGTCTTCAAATTGGCATAGTGGTCAAAGGGATATCGCAACAGGAGGGAGGCATTGTACGCCAGGTAACGTTCTATACCCAACATTAAAATCCTAGAAAAGGCAATAACAGCGGAATCTATATTTCTACATGTCGGGTGGATTTTGTACTCCTTAGTAATTTAGGCCCGTGTAAACCTAACTCTATACGACAATGCCTTTCTCGATTAAAAGGCTTTGCGAAGGCCACTTATTTTTTTCAGGTAGATAACCTTGGGCCCGGGTAACCTCACTTCTAGAACGTCCTTTTTTTGCTTGGCGACAATGACTCCACCGGATTCCGTATGAACCCGGATTTCTTCGTCTTTGCCGACCCAAGTGAAGGGAACCTCTTCACCTCGAACTCGACGGATACCTTCTCCGCCTTGTTTCAATTCGACATAAAAGTCTTTATACTCTTGCGGACTATCCTTTATGGCCCTATATGTACCCAAGAAATTTTCTTCCTTGCTGCAACCATCTACCGTCATAAGAAGAAGGCACGTTGCCAGTAATAAGAATAATTCCGGAAGTCTTGACTTTCTCATTATCTTTACCTCAACTGGAAACGGACACGGAAGATCTGGCCCTTTTTGAGGGAAAGGCGCCGCCTCGTCGAAATAGAGAAAGCCTGTCAAAGAAAAGAACCTGAACCGTCATGATCAGCCAGGTCGTGTTCTTTGCGGCCTTCTTCCATCCGATAGGTTCGCTGGCCGTGTCAAAACAGCCGCAGTTAATTGGAGATTCCCAGAAAATATTGACAATAACAAAGGCGGTAAACATGAACAAAAGCCCTGTTATAATCGAAGCCGCAGCTTTGATCCGAAGGCCCAGGATCAGGAAAAAACCACAGACCAGTTCCAGCCAAGGAAGGATGACTGTCACCACGTTTAGCCCCCAGTATGGCATGATTCGGTAGGCTGCCACGTTTTCAGCGAAAACGGCGGGATCAAGGATCTTGCTCAGGCTCGCATAGATGAATACCCACCCAATATATAACCTTAGCACCAAGGCAAGGTATTCACTTGTCATAACGAGTTTGGTAAAAGACCAAATCCTATTCATGATTTTCCCCCGTGTATGACCCGGGTCGTAGTCCAACACAATCAGCACGGCTGTGCTGTCTTTTACTCCACCGGAAATCCGCCTTTCTTCCAAGCGCCCAATCCACCTTTGAGAATCCGCACACAATTGTGGCCTCGAAGGGCCAATTTATTGGCAACCTCTTCATCATAGCGTTTACTTATTGTCCTGCCGTAGACAATGATGTCCTTGTTTTTTTTCTCCTGGCTCAATGACATATCATACATGAAATCAAAGACAGCCAACGGCAGGCTTATTGCTCCTGCTATATGTTGTTTTTCGTAAAAACCAGAAGGCATAGCATCGACAAAGACCACTTCATGCGTCTTCTGTTTCTCAAAGGCTTTCAATGGGTCGACAAACGAGACGGCTTCGTCCAGATATGACTTGGGAAAAAGTGAAATACCCTTTGGGTTCGACCCATTGAAAACCAGGGCACATATTGTCCCCAGGCCAACTATAATCAAAAAATCGAACCATGACAGACGAGGGTTTTCATGTTGATCTGTAGCGCTACTTTCCAAGGCCGCACTGGCCTTGTTGAGCCAACGAGAAACCCGCATGCCAACAGCAGCTGTCACATCAGGGTATTGTCTTAAGATCGGAGCACAATCCTCCCTGGGAATAGAAAGAAGCTGCGTTTTTCCCGCGGTTTCTACAGAAATAGGCCTGGGTCCCCCTGTAAAGAGGGCCAGCTCTCCAAAGCTCTCACTGGCCCCCAGGTGGACAAACTCATATTCATCGCCTTTATCATTCGTTCTGAAGCCTTTTACTGATCCAGAAATGACAATGTAGCAACAGTCCCCAAGGTCACCCTGTTGAAAGACGGTGCTGTTAGGAGGCAATGTCACTTTGTTTGCAATAGCAGCGATTTCAACGATAGCTTCTTCCGAAATACCCGCAAAAAGGGGGCAACTGGTAATGACCGCCCGCATTTCATGGTTTTCTTTCACAGATTTACCTGAAAGACTTCACCTGTTAGGCATGTAAGCCAGGTGTCTCGACAAAGACCTGTTGGTTTTCTATTGCTTTTTGTGATAGTTCCTCAATTCCCGGAGAAAGCGGTCCAGGTCTTTTATGACACCAAGGTGGCTTGTAAGCACCTTGCCGGTTTTATCGACCACCACGGTTAGCGGAATATTCTCCACTTTTGTTTTTTCTAGAATCTTTTTTTCCGAGTCAGCAAAAAGCGGAAAAACAACCTTAAAATTCCGGGCGTAAACACGGATCTGGTTTGGCTTGTTTCCCAAGCCAATGGCTATCATTTTAATATCTTTGCCAAGTTGCTCGTCACTTTTGATGAAATTGAAAATACGATTCGCCCTTGGGGCTTGTCTGTGACATACAGGACAAATCACACTGAAAAACTCCACCACTGTGAGCTTTGCCGGTATCTGAGATATGGAAAAGGTCTTGGCATTCTCAAGCCCTAAGTATTTTGCTACGTCAGAGGAGTTGGGCATTTGCAACGCAAATTCAGGGAGCTGACTTCCAGGTGGAAGCTCACTTGCTGTCCAAGCAGTGGAATGGTCAAGCACCAACACGAGAAACAGGATCCCCAAAAACCGACCACTAATAATAGGCTGTCCCATGTTTATAACCTCCCTGTTCAGTCTCAAGTTGGACTTTGTTTTAGAAATAATCTTGATACGGTAATTTTATTCTAGCAAGTCACGGTTTTCTTTTAAGAGAGAAGTACACGATGAAAAAAACGCACACAAAGAGAACCAGAATACAGACTGTGGCTTCATTCATTTTTTCCTCCCAGAGCGCCCCCCTCTCTTGATTATGAGTAGTATGTCCCATGATGTACTGTTATCCTTAAATTCGACCCACAGCTCTTTCCAGTTGAGCGAGGGTAATCATGTAGCCATAAAGGGCCTGCCAATAATTGGTGTCTGCCTGGGTCAGATAGGTTCTTGCATCCAGGACTTCCGATGAAGTGGATACTTGCTGCTTGTACTGCAGATTGGTAATGCGCCAGTTCTCCTTTGCCTGGCCCAGAGACTCACGCGCTGTGCCGATATTTTTTCGGGCAACTTTAAGATTCAGATAGGCATTCTTTACGTCAAGCTTAATGCTTTCTTCGATCCCTTTTATTTTTTCGATCAGGGCCCGCTTGTCATGGTGGACTTTTTTTACTTTTGCCTGTGTTTTCCCCCACTCGAAGAAGGTCCATTTTGCCTGGACCGTTACACTGGCATTATAATCATTGGTGAAATCGTTGTTTGTTGTACCCGGATTGTCGCCGTCTTGCTGATAACGACCGACTAATGAGACTTCGGGATAGTATGCGCTTTTTTCGAGCCTGATCACGTTTTCAAGAGTTTTGAGTCCGAGTCGCAGGACCTGCAACACCGGCCTGTTGTTCATGCCTTCTTCGAGAAGAGCTTCAAGTTGAATGTCGGCACAAAACACATCGTCGATATCTTCAATATTGGTTTTTCGGTTGATGTCATAGCCCAGCCACATATTGAGTTCGGAAACAGCCATTTTTGTGCCGGCCCTAACCTTTTCCCTATCCTGAAGCGCGTTTCCAAGGGCAACTTTTGCGCTCAAGAGATCATTATAACGTATTATTCCGTGGTCGAATAATCTCTTCGCATCGCTTTCGTGAGACTTAAGGCTTGTAACAACATCATCGGTTACAAGGAGTATCTTCTTTGTGAAAAGAACGTTGAAATAGGCAGTCTTAACCTTCTGGATAATATCAAGAATCGCCTGCTTTTTTTCCTGTCTCCTTACTTCAATGCCAAGTTTTGTCGTGTCATATCTGGTCGTAAGGGCAAAACCGGTAAAAAGCGGTTGGGCCACCGTTACGTCCCAGTGGTACTGGTCGGTATCTGCGACCTGCGCCTCCACGATGCCAAAGGGGCCTAGCCGGGTTTTCATAAAGGGTTCTTCATCCAGTCTTGTGTAGGAATAGTTCGCCGAAGCCTTTAAGAACATGTCGGCCTTTGCACTGTTGCTTTCAAAAACGGCACTGTTCAGATTTTCTGTTGCCTCCTTTACGCTTGCGTGGTTTGCAACTCCAAGCTCAATGGTTCTGGAAAGGGTCAACACTGGGGTGTTCTGATCGTCTGCCAGCAAAAAAGCACTTGGGGGAAAAAAAGCGCATATTGTAAGTAAAAATATAACAAACAACTTATACATCTCAATTCTTTCCTTTCTTATCCCCTTGCTTTTGCCGAACCCAATTGTTGATGCAATTTTTCCCGAATGGAGTCTTTTTTGGGTTTCATGACCAGCCAGTAGAGAACCGGCACGATAAAAAGAGTCAGTACCATTCCAAAGACCAACCCCACTGAAAGAACGGCGCCCAGCGGCGCCCAGAGCGGAGAACCTCCGATAATCATGGGCACAACGCCTGCTGCTGCTGCTACCGATGTGAGAAATACCGGCCTCATTCTGCGTTTTCCGGCGTCTATGGCCACTTCACGAACGCTGCTTTTTGTGTTGCTGGAGAGCAATTTGTCCGCATATTCCGTAAGAATAATGCCGTTTCTAACAACAAGGCCACTGAGACTAATCACTCCTATGAATCCGGTGAAACAAAAGGGGTTACCGGTGACGTAAAGTCCGAGTATCGCCCCGAACCAACTGATGGGAATGGTAACCATGATAATAACGGCTTTCTTGATCTCTCTGAACTGAAAGAGCAGCACCACAAAAATCAGAATCAGACTGGTTATTAGGGCAGTCGTGAATTCACCCATGGTTTCTTCCTGGTCTTCCAACTCGCCGCCATAATGGATACTGATCCCCTGAGGAAGATCGATAGCTGCAATTTTCGGCATGACCTCCTTTAAAATCTCGTTGGGCATTCTTCCCATCTGGGCTTCGCTTCGAACCGTAAGGGTGCGGATCCCGTTTCTTCGTCTGATTTTTCCTGTCTGCCATTCGGGCACCAGTGTTGCAATCTGGCGAAGTGGCACTCTGGCCCCGGTTGAGGGCGATGTGACATACATGTTGCCGATGTCGTCAAAATTTTTCCGACTCTCTTCATCTAAACGAAAAAGAATATCAACTGGATTGTCTCCCTCCCAGAGGGTGGAGACCTTGGCCCCTTTAAAACTGGCTCCTAGCAACTGTGCAATACCCTGGTTGGTATAACCAAGACGGTTGGCCACGTCTTCATCTACCTGGACGGTGATGCCGTAGTAGTCTTCCCTGAAAGTGGTTCTGATAAAATTGGTTCCTTCAGTATTTTTCAGAAGCCTTTTTACCTGCTCGCCGATTTTCTTGATGGTTACAAGGTCGTTTCCAACCACCCTTACCTCGATGGGTGCCTCTACCGGCGGTCCCTGTTGGAGCTGCTTAACGAGAATGTCACCGTCAGGGAGAAAATTCTTTGATTTCGGGATCAGTTTGTCGATCAATTCCAGGGTCGCTTTGCTGGAAACGGTATTGATAAGAATCTGGGCATAGTTTTTATCCGGCATCCGGGGCGCATAGGTCAGATAAAATCTGGGAGAAGAGGTGCCCACAAAGCTGGCGATATCAACCACTCTTTCGTCTTGGCTGAGCAGAGCTTCAATCTTCCCGACTGCTCTGTCGGTCGCCTCGAGTCTTGTTCCCTGCCTCATATATACTTCCAGGCAGAACTGGTTTCTTTCTATCAGCGGAAACATCTTTATTTTCAACTGGCTCACCAGCACAACGGTACCGACCATGGCAAGAACGCCGATAAAAAGGGTTAGGCCCGGTCTTTTAAATGCCTTTGCCAGCACAAAGTCATAAAAAGTTTGCAGCCGGTCCAGGGCCGAGGGCTTTGTGTTCACCCGGACTGCGGAATGCAGACCGGTTTTGATGAAAAAATAGCACAGCAGCGGGGTAAGCAGCAGTGCAATAAAGAGTGACACCACCAGTGCAACGGTCACAGCAACGGGAAGTGTAAAGAGAAATTCACCGGCGTTTCCGGACAGGATAAAATTCATGGGAATAAATGCGCAGATGATGGCAACCGTCGCGGAAAATACCGGCACAAAAAGCTCCGTTGCGCTCTGCCATCCTGCCTTCCAGGGGGAGATTCCGTGGTCCAGGCGCTCAACGTAATCATCAACGATCACAATGGCGTTGTCTACAACCATTCCCAGGACAACGATCAGGCCGGCCAGCGTCATCTGCTGCAGATCCACATTGAAGAGGTCCAAAGCCGCAAAGGTGATCATGATGGTGACGGGAATTGTCAGGGCCGCGACAGCTGCGACGCGAAGCGGCAAAAGGACCATGGACACCACGATGACGGCGATGATGGCAATGAGAAACTCCTTGAGAAAATACTTGATGCTCAAATCCACGACAGCCGGCTGATCGACAATTTTTCGGACACTGACGTCAGGAGGTATTCGCTTTTTTGCTTCGGCCAGCCTTTCGTTCACCTTGTTTCCGAATTCTACGATATTGTGGCCGGCCTGCATCTCAACGGAAAGCATCAACACATTGTGACCGTTCACCCGGATAAAAGAATCCGGTTCCTCATATCTGCGTTCCACATCGGCAACATCCTTTACGCGGACTATTTCGCCGTTGGGAGCGATATCGATTTGTTGGTTTTCGATTTGCTTTTCCGAATCATACAGATCGGTTGTATGGATAGGGACGTGCGAGCTTTCCGACTTGATTTCACCGGAATAGGTGATGGCGTTCATCGATTGAAGCGCCTGAACCACCTGGGGCAGGCTCACGCCGTACTGGGAAGTCTTCTGTGGATTGGCGGTAACGTAAATCTGCTCCTTCTGTTCACCGTAGCGTTTGAGCTTGGAAACTTCGGCCAGAGGTCTTAGTTCATCTTCGATTATTTCAATGTAATCTTTCAGCTCGGTGTAGCTGTGGCGATCCGATTCCACGGATATCAGCATGGCAATGGTGTCGCCGAAATCACTGTTGATGATTGGTCCGATGGTCCCCTGGGGCAGACTCGCATTTTTCAGTTCATGAAGGTCGTGGCGGAGCTTGGACCAGAACTTGTCGCGGTTTTTCACCCAACCTTGCAGCTCAACTTGGATGATCGAGAGCCCGTCCGAGGTTATCGATTCGGTCTCATCCTTTTTCACCTCTTCATAGCGAAAAAGATGCGCTTCAATTTTTTTTGTCACCTGCTCTTCCACTCGGGATGCTTTTGCTCCCGGATATTGCATGATGACCAGCCCTTGCCGGATGGTCATCTTGGGATCTTCTCTTCTTCCCATGTGCATCAGGGAATACACGCCGACTACCACGAGAAGAAGCGTTACCAGAAGGGTGATCTGGCGATGTTTCATGGATGCTTTGACGATGTTCATTGTACTTACCTCTATAGTTGCAACGTCAGGGTTACCTCTCCGCTAAATAGGAATCGACGACGATAATCGGTGCTCCGTCAGTGATTTTGTGCTGTCCCCCAGTAATCACCATATCTCCAGCCGTTAATCCTTTTTTGATCCGAATTTCGCTCTTATGGACCGTGCCTGGAAAAACACGTCGCCGGAAGGCCTTTCCCTTGGTTGTGTCGGCCAGGAACACATAAGTCAGGTTGTCGGCATCCCGTACAATCGCTTTTCCCGGAACCGTTATCATTTCAATGATTCCGTCGGTCACGATTCGCGCCTCTGCAATCATTCCGGTACGCAGGGCATAGTCCGGATTGGAAAGTTCGATCTTCACCGCATAGGTTCGGGTCCTTGGTTCAGCCATGGCCCCGATGAGGGTGACCTTGCCTTCCACCGTTTTGTCCTCAAGGGCCTGAATGGTCACCACGGCCTTTTGGCCAAGGGTGATCTTCCCGATTTCGGATTCGGGAACCGATACCCGGGCAAAGATCCTGTCGGTTTTGACGATGGTAAATACCGGCATCCCTGCCGAAATCATCTGTCCGGCTTCCACGTTTTTTACGCCGATGATGCCAGGTACCGGAGATCGCAGATTCGTATCCTTCACCCTTTTGCGGGTTATGTCGCGAGCGGCCTTTGCTTGGGCAAGACCCGCCTTTATTTCGATGAAGTCCTTTTCGGCAATTACGCCGCCCTTGTAGAGGGGGCGCAGTCTGTCGTGGGCATCCTGCGCCTTGAGCAATCGCGCCTCGGAAATCTCCAGGTTGCTCCGATAGTCGTCGATTTCAACCCGCGCCAGAAGCTGATTCTTCTTCACATGGTCCCCTTCGTCAAAATAGACCTGATCCACCTTGCCCGGTACTAGAAAACTTAAGGGCACCGTCTTGTCGGGCTCAAGGAACCCGCTGACGAGAATGATCTGATTTTCCGATATATCGGTAACCTCCGTTGCGATGACTTGCATCTTTTCCGAGGCCTTCTCTTCGTCGGCTTTTGACGTACGGCAACCGCCCAGAAAAAAAGTGATGAACAAAATGGCGCCGATTCGAATCAATATCGCTCTTTTTAAATTTCGTGCAGGTTTCATTGAACGTCACCTCCCAAAGGGGTTGTTTGGATGATTTGTATCGGACGCCACCCATGCGGAATGGTAGGTCAACCCGAAGTTTTCCAGGGTATCGACAAGTCTCAATCCAAGGGACGTTTTGTACCGATCCGACGGATTCGTTTTCCAGCAGAGATGGATACTCAGATCAGTTTCCAGGGCAGCGTGATAGTATATGGTTGTTCGGATCAGTCCTTCATACTCTGCATTTTCGGTGATGGGCCGGATGAAATCCCTGACCAGGTTTTCCAGGCCATGTTCGATGGTGCGAAGGTTTATGATCTCTATCCATTGCATAATCCCCCCTTTTTTATTCCTTCTATTTCCATCATACTTTGCTCAAACTGTGCCATAAAAATTCATTATAAATATCAAGGGGATATGCTTTGGGTAGAAGATAAATTGTCAAATACGGCAAAAGAAGGTGTCATATTCGGCAAACATGTATTATATTGTCAAATACGGTAATGTTAAATGCGGCATGAAAGGGTGGAGGTGAAAAAACATGGAGGTGAACCCAAACGATTTTTTCAGGCAGGTTACCATGCTGATCTGCAGCAGTCTGGATATTGAGGTGGCCATGTCCCGGTGCCTAAAATATCTTGAGACGTTCATGCCCGCCGATGAGATGTATCTGGGTCTATATGAGCCCGGGTTCGGTGTTTTCCGGAACATTGCACGGGCAACCGTGTCAGAGGGACAGGTTCTCGACCAGGCTAGTCCTGTTTCTGCCAAGGCCAAAGCCGAAATTGAAAGAAACCGCCTGGTCAAGGTTCAGATTGTCAACCGACCGGAACTGCATCCGGTCGCCCAGGCCGTTACACCGATTTTCGGAAAGCCGGGCAGGTCCTTGCTGGTTCTGCATCTTGTTATCGAAGGCAAACGGATGGGCGAAGTGGTGCTGTTTGCCCAGGGAAAAGACAAATTCTCGCAGGCGCATGCCGATCTGTTATCCCTGGTATCGGACCCCTTTGCCATAGCCATGGCAAATGCCCTCAAACATCAGGAACTCCTCAAGCTCAAAGAGATGCTTGCAGACGACAACCAATACCTCCACCAGGAGTTGAGGAACCTATCCGGGAACAAAATCGTGGGCGGAGATTTTGGTTTGAGAGAGGTTGTCGAGATGGTTCGACAGGTGGCAACGCTTAACAATCCAGTGCTGCTGCTCGGGGAGACCGGAACCGGCAAGGAGGTGATAGCCAATGCACTCCACTACTCCTCCTTACGAAAAGACGGGCCGCTGATCAAGGTGAATTGCGGGGCGATTCCCGAAACACTTCTAGACAGCGAACTCTTCGGACATGAAAAAGGGGCGTTTACAGGGGCTGTTACCTTAAAACGCGGGCGTTTCGAAAGGGCGAATGGGGGGACGATCTTTCTGGATGAGATCGGAGAACTGCCTGCCAATGCCCAGGTCAGGCTACTCAGGGTCATACAGAGCCGGGAGATTGAGCGGGTCGGAGGATCGGGCCCTGTTCCTGTGGATATACGAATTGTCGCCGCAACTCACCGAAACCTTCAAAACATGGTTGCCGCAGGGCAGTTTCGCGAGGATCTATGGTTCAGGATTAATATTTTCCCCATCATCATCCCCCCTTTGCGACAAAGAAAAGAGGACATCCCTGCTCTTGTACGTTACTTCGTAGAGCGCAAATCAAAAGAGATCGGCTCGCGCGCTATGCCGATGCTGGCCCCTGGCGCCATGGATAGGCTGATGGCCTATCACTGGCCGGGAAACGTCAGGGAACTGGAAAATGTTGTGGAGCGTGCCATTGTCCTAAGCCGAGACGATATTCTTGTATTTGACAATTTTGTTCCTGTCCAAAAACGGTGGGAGTCGACTGTATCGAAAGAAAAGGATACGTTCGAAAGACTTGATGATCTTGTTGCCGGGCATATCCGCCTGGCACTGAGCGTGACCAAGGGAAAGGTTCATGGAAAAGACGGCGCGGCGGCTCTCCTTGGCGTCAACCCAAGCACCCTGAGAAACCGGATGAAAAAGTTGGGGGTTCGTCACGGACGGCACAACAGGCTCTAACTTTTTTCTATGCCAACCGTTGTCTAAAGCCCATCTGGATGATCTATGCTCGACGAGCACCTCCTCTATATCACAAGGCGATTTCACTGGCCTGCAAAAGCTAAGGCAGGCTTCATGAACTTGAGATCATGTACACTTTCGGATTCGGGTAAGAATTGAATCGATGGTTAATGGTATCTTGTCATTCTTGTGGATTGGCCAAACGAATTTACCGTTCAAACCGATATCATACCTCTGTGGGTGACGAAAAAATAGACGCGAGAATTGACGATCTCAATTGTAACAAAAAACAATCAATCACGAGCTTCCAGTTTATTGTTCTTGCCAAAC
>RCNB010001929.1_pt1 | contig 12847 bp, 13 predicted proteins | sample 2041321 | NCBI WGS metagenome assembly RCNB01 (sample SAMN09708232, study PRJNA481090) | Marine sediment metagenome, whole genome shotgun sequencing project. | reverse complement strand
GGTGGACACACCGAGGCAAAAGGCAATGGGAACACCCAATGCAAACAGGAGGACGAAGGTCGAAACCAGGACGAAAACTATCATACTAACTCCCCGGCTGAGCCGAATCTTCAGAGGTCCCGACCTCTACACCCATTGCCGCAGCAATGGCATAGAAGCAGATCAGGGCGCCCGCGGTCGGGATGACCGAGTAAACGTAAGCAATGGGTAGTCCGAGCACGGCGGAATACTGTTTGAGTTCCCAGGTTAGTGCCACGAGGCTTCCGCCTCCGATAATCAGCACCGCGACTGAAAAACCTACTATCACTAACAAGGTAAACACCTTGAGGATCAGTGCGGGTGTGCCTGTCAGCTTTTTGGGTAATACATCCAGCCCCAGGTGTACACCGGTGCGGAAAGCCCAGGCGGCACCCAGCACACCAATCCAGATGAGCAGGAACCGCGCCACCTCCTCGGTCCAGGAACTTGGCGTAGAGAAGCCGTAACGCGATATCACCTGCCAGCTCACAGAGGCCACCAATGCCACCATCAGGAAGATCAGGATGTTTTTAAGAACTATGTCAAGAATATTGGTGATCTTTTGCATGTGTTATTCCACCGCTTCGATCGCGCGTAAATATCTGCCGACTTCCGTGCCATCATAAGCCGCTTTCATTTCCTCGACAGCTTCCATGAAGGGTTGCTTGTCAGGGCGGGTCACGATCACACCAGCGGCTTCAACAGCGGCCAGCGCCTCATCGGTTGAAATACGCCATAACTCGCGCTGATAAGTTACCGAGTCATCGACAGCCATCTGCAGCCATTCCTGCTGCTGCGAGTCTAGCGAATCCCAGATCCGACTACTCATTAACAACATGTCGGGTACGGAAGTATGCTCGTTCAGAGCATAGTACTTACAGACCTCGTAATGACCCGACAGGTAAAAGCTTGGCGGGTTGTTCTCGGCGCCATCCACGACTCCCTGTTGCAACGCCGTGTACAACTCACCCCATGAGATGGGTGTTGCACCACCACCCATTGCCGCGATCATCTTGACCGCGGTCTGGCTTTTCATGACACGTATTTTCTTGCCCTGGATATCGGCCGGTGTCTCGACAGGTGTGTCGACCATGTAAAAACTACGGCTACCGGAGTCGTAATACCCCATGCCCCTGAGACGCGCGACTTCAGTAGACCTCAACAGTTCTTTACCGACCTCAGAATCGAGCGCCTTGAAAAGATGTTCGCGGTCACGAAATACGTAGGGGATACTGAATACCTGCATGGCAGGAACAAATGCTTCCAGCGGGGCGGCGGATACCTTTGTCATGGCCAGCGAGCCGATCTGTACCAGTTCCACGGTGTCGCGCTCGGAACCGAGTTGACCACTCGGGTAGATATCGATACGCATTTTGCCATCGGAATAGTGATCCAGACGCTCAGCCATGTGAACCATGCCGTGGTGTACCGAGTGGCCGGTATCCAGAACGTGTGCGAGCTTTAATACAACGGTGTCGTCTTGCCGTGAACAGGCATTCAGCAATGTGCCTGCTACAACCAAGCCGAGAAGATAAATCCAGAGAGTGTTTTTTCTCATGACTTTTGATGCTGCTCTTGTTTAAGTGTGTTACTTTAGACGATAATGCCACCGGTAGCAATCAATTGCCACCCCGCTTGAAGGGCCAAGGAAAAATACTAATGTCTTCAACAACAATCAATCATCCGGAAAGGCTGTTTCCGGCCGATTCCACCACACGTGGCATCGCTTCCGATCTTTATCAAACTGTCCGTGACCTACCGATTGTCAGCCCGCACGGGCATACCGACCCTTCCTGGTTTGCGTTGGATGAGTGCTTCTCCGACGCTTACGATCTACTTGTCAAACCGGACCATTACCTGGTCAGGATGCTCTACAGCCAGGGGATTCCAATGGAATCACTTGGAATTGACACGCTGGACGGGAGCCAGACGGATACTGATTCACGAAGCTGCTGGCGTATTTTTGCACAGCATTACCACCTGTTCACGGGCACTCCCTCACATTTGTGGCTGAATCATGCTTTCGATGAGGTGTTTGGTCTTGATGTACCGTTGGCTGAAAAGACGGCCGACCTGTATTTCGATCATATCAACGAGTGCCTGGATCGCCCCGAGTTTCGACCCCGTGCACTATTCGATCAATTTAATATCGAAGCCCTCGCGACAACCGAGTCGCCACTGGATTCACTCGGGTTTCACAAGACCATTCGTGACAGCGATTGGGGAGGCAAGGTCATTACCACTTACCGCCCCGATCCGGTGGTGGATCCGGATTTTGAAAATTTTCCTGGCAATATCGCACGATTTTGTGAGATGACGGGTGAGGACACGTCCAGCTATTCCGGCTACCTGGCGGCACATCGCGAACGCCGGGACTTTTTCCGCTCAATGGGTGCAACTGCGACCGATCATGGACACCCGACAGCGGCTACTGCTGACCTGGATGAATCAACATGTGAAACGCTTTATCAAAAAGCGCTGAAGGGTACTTGCACCGCTGTCGAAGCTGAGCTGTTCCGGGCACAAATGCTCACAGAAATGGCAAAGATGAGCCTCGATGACAACATGGTCATGCAGATTCATCCTGGCAGTTACCGGAATCACAATCCACTTGTATTCAACAGGTTCGGTCGTGATAAAGGTGCAGATATTCCGCAACGCACGGAATATGTGAATGCATTGAAACCCCTGCTGGATCGATTTGGCAATGAAGCCGGGCTCACGATTATTCTGTTCACCCAGGACGAAACAAACTACAGCAGGGAACTGTCACCTTTGGCCGGACACTATCCCTGTCTGCGTCTGGGCCCATCATGGTGGTTCCACGACAGCCCGGAAGGCATGATGCGGTTCCGTGAACAGACCACCGAAACGGCTGGTTTTTACAACACGGTTGGTTTTAACGATGACACCCGCGCATTCCTTTCAATCCCTGCGCGCCACGATGTGGCCCGACGGGTGGATTGCGCTTTCCTGGCCAGGCTTGTTGCAGAAAACCGGATTGGCGAAACGGAGGCCGCAACGGTTGCCAGGCAATTGGCTTATGAATTGGCCAAAAAAGCCTATCGTTTATAAAACTGGAATTCACACTAATTCCGTGGTTAATAAATTACCCACTCTACAGGATTAACGCCAGACCAAGTTGAACCGCGACATTTTTGAGTTTGCGATCAACCGTCCACAGGCTGCTCGCACTGGTCAGTGACACACTCGCAAGCAAGTGTGCATCGATATAACCAATTCCACGACCCATGAGGTCATTGCTTTCAATAAAGAATAAAACCTCCTGATCATCGCCCACTCTAGTTGTCGGCAAGTCGCCCAGCAGGTCGAGAATCCGCTTCCGATTGTGAAGATTTCGGCATGCCAGCTCACCAATCACAAAAGGATGGATCAGCACCGCTGCATTCAAGAGAAGGGAGGTCAACCCGTCATCCCCTTTTCGCAAGTGATCTATCCAGACTGATGTATCGACCAATACCATCAGTATTATCAGCGACGACGTGACACAGAGGACAATTGCGGCTCAGAACCACCCAGTTTGGCCAGTCGACGGGCCGACTCCTGCTCGATCAGTGCCTTCAAACCCGCCCGAAGCAAAACCGCCTTCTCTTCGATACCGGTAAGTTTTCTGGCATCCTCCATCAACTCATCATCTATATTTACAGTTGTTCGCATGATTGCTTCCTGACAGTCAATTACATCATATTATACATCATATGATGCCATTATTGATGTTGACAATCACTTAAGAACGTATAGGAAATTGCAGTCTTGATCTGTAATACCTCTCCGATAGCATTACCCCACACCACCTGCCAAGCATTGTGCGAACTTGCAGCGATGCTGACGCTCCGCGCGCATTCGATGGGTGCCGCACATCGCTCAATTTAGTAATCAAACCTGTCTTTAAAAGCCCATAAGCCCAGTGCGGGATTGGAAATGTAAAATATTTCTTCCCCATCAGGCATGGTGTTATGGCCTTCTTTTAGAGTTTCCGGGTTGTATTTGGCCGTTATCTCGTCCAAGTCCGCATATTCGAATCCCACGCCCTCAATTTCCTGCTGTGAGAGATTGTTCTCTCCTTTTCCAGGACAGTAGGTGATATTGAAACGGCCCTCGGAAGAACCGTGAATCAGGTGTGCAGCGGCTGCGAGATTATTTCGAAGATCCTCGTTCTCCTCCACCATTTTCAGGGTGTGCGGAGTCCCAAAATAACCGTATTTCCGGATTAATTCGTCAATTTGTTTGTCTTCACCAAATTCAATCAGGGCGGGTGCCAAAACGATTAGTTCGCCTTCATCTGCCAGGGCCATACGGGTGCGGTAGACGCTCTTATTGCCCAGCCAGGTGCTTTTAAACTCGGTCGGATCAAGCCAGACAATGACTTTTGATAACGGCTTGTCCAGCATTTCAAAATTAACCTGTAGCGACAGTTTTGCAGCTTTATCAAACACACTGAAATCATCCCCGATAAAAATTCCGTAAGTTTGTAGGTCACCCTCTTTATTCAAACCTACAACCGTTTGTACATACACAATTGGCAACTGATCCAAAAAGTTATCGGAAGCGTAGTTGAAAATTCTCCGCACGGGCGTATCCGAGCGACCCATCATTCTTTCCATTCCATAGACCGCGCCGATGTAATGGCTTTTATGAATGGCTTCGGTCCCACCGGTTCCAACCAATATATTCTTGTTGTAGTTGGCCATTCCCACCACCTCGTGGGGTACGACCTGGCCGATAGACAAAATAAGGTCATAGTCACCGTCAACCAGCAGTCTGTTTACCTGTGCAGGCCAGGTAAAATCACACATACCCTCTGAAACCTCTTTTACAAACTCGGCCGGTACCGTACCAAGCGTCATTATATCGTTACGCCAATCATGGACCCTGAACAAATCCTCGGGTGTCTGACCAAACATGTGGGAGATCTGCTCCGTGGTCATGGGTGTGTGGGTGCCTAAGGCAGGCAGGATATCTGTAATCTTGCAGCCCAGATATTCCCAGCAGTATTCGGTCAATTCACCGGAGCGTGATGGCAGTCGGGTGTAGTCGGGAGGGATTATCAGTACTTTTTGTCTCTCTCCAATATTTTTCAAGGCCTCACACATGCCTTTTCTCAAGTCATCTGCTGAAAGGGCTGTTTCGCTTGAACCTGTTTCGTAGTAAATCATATTGATATTCTGCTGTTGATTGTTTGAGGACACTTTACGCCGGTTTTATTCTACTTGAATTGTCCAGTCTCACCACTGATGATGGCGTATCTGCAGGACAGTGAGCATTTTTCACTGTGTCTGGCGAAGCAATTAATTTCGAATAGTAATTACAACATTGCCACCGGTGGCATAATCGTCTAAAGTACAGCTTATCATGTCTTATTTAGAAAATTTATTCTCATTACAAAAGAAGGTTGCCGTTGTCATCGGAGGCACTGGCGAGCTTTGTGGAACAATGGCGTTGAGTCTCGCCCAGGCAGGAGCCGAAGTTGTGCTTGTCGGTCGCAGCAAGGAGAAAGCTGATACCCGGCTTAAGCAGATTCATGCAGCAGGCGGAAGGGGTTATTTCATTGCTGCTGATGTGACATCACGTGCCAGTTTGCAGAAGCTCCTGACCGAGGTAACCGAAAAGTCGGGGCAATGCGACATACTGATCAACGGTGCCGGTACTAATTCGGCTACTCCCTACCTGGAAATTTCCGAAGAAGAATACGACCAGATATTTACCGTCAACACCAAGGCAGTTTTTCTGGCCTGCCAGGTTTTCGGAGAGTATTTCCTTGAAAATGGCATCAGCGCTTCGATCATCAATATCGGATCGATGTCTGCCGTCATTCCATTGTCACGGGTGTTTACCTATTCGATGAGCAAGGCGGCAGTGCATAACATTTCCAAAAATCTGGCCCGCGAATGGGCAACACAGAATATTCGGGTAAACACACTTGTACCCGGTTTCTTCCCGGCAGAACAAAATCGAAAAGTGCTAACGCCCGAACGGGTGGAGCAAATCATGGGGCATACACCCATGAAACGTTTTGGGAAAGCAGAGGAACTCTGCGGTGCGACCCTGTTACTGGCCTCCGATGCAGGCTCCTTCATGACCGGTGAAGAGATCATCGTCGACGGCGGCTACGCCGCAACAACCATCTAAACAAACTACTGATTTAACAAATTAACGGAGATTCCATGAGCTCTACAGAAAAGAAATGTGATATCGGCCTGATTGGCCTCGCCGTCATGGGCGAAAACCTTGTCCTGAATATGGAAAGTCACGGTTTTCAGGTAGCGGTGTTCAACCGCACTGTCAGCAAGGTTGATGCTTTCATGGAGGCCCGTGCCAAGGGCAAGAATATTGTCGGCTGTCACAGCATTGAAGAACTTGTCGCCAATCTCGAGCGTCCCCGTAAAGTCTTTTTACTGGTAAAAGCCGGTGCAGCGGTCGATGCCTTAATTGAATCCGCCATCCCGCTTCTTGAACCTGGCGACATCATTATTGATGGCGGCAACTCTCACTTTCCCGACACCATTCGACGCACTGCCTACGTTGAAAGCAAGGGTTTGCTTTACATTGGAACCGGCGTTTCAGGAGGTGAGGAAGGCGCTCTTAAAGGCCCGTCCATCATGCCGGGTGGCTCAGCGGCAGCGTGGCCGCACGTTAAGGAAATATTCCAGTCCATCTCCGCGAAAGTCGATGATGGAGCTCCCTGTTGCGAGTGGCTCGGCAACGATGGAGCCGGTCATTTTGTCAAGATGGTGCACAACGGTATCGAGTATGGCGACATGCAGATGATCTGCGAAGCCTACGCCCTGATGCGTAACATGCTGGGCATGTCGCCTGCTGAGATTTCCAGCGTGTTTGGCGAATGGAATGAGGGTGAGCTGGATAGCTATCTGATTGAGATAACCCGTGACATCCTTGCCAAGACCGATGATGAGACCGGCAAGCCAATGGTGGATGTCATCATGGACAAGGCCGGTCAGAAAGGTACTGGTCGCTGGACATCTTTGGCAGCCCTTGATCTGGGTGTGCCGGCCCAGACGATTGTAGAAGCCGTATTTGCCCGCGCTCTCAGTGCCATCAAGGATGAACGACTGGTAGCGTCGCAGAAACTGGCCGGGCCAGGGGCGACATTCAAAGGCGATAAAAAGGCATTCCTTGAACACTTACGACAGGCGCTGTTTGCCTCAAAGATCTGTTCATACGCCCAGGGTTACCAATTGATGCGGGCTGCCGCCGATGAATACCAATGGGATTTGAACTATGGTGATATTGCGCTGATGTGGCGTGGTGGTTGCATCATTCGTGCCCAGTTCCTGGGTAATATCAAAGAAGCCTACGACAACAATCCCGGTCTGCAAAACCTGCTGCTGGATGAATATTTCAAAGATGCCGTTGAACGTTGCCAGCATGCATGGCGACAGGTCATTTCCATGGCCGTGGTGCATGGTGTTCCTGTACCTGCTTTCAGTTCAGCCCTGGCATACTTTGACGGCTACCGTAGTGCCGTTTTGCCGGCCAACCTGTTGCAGGCCCAGCGGGATTATTTTGGTGCCCACACGTACGAGCGACTGGACAAACCAGCCGGTGAGTATTTCCATACCAACTGGACCGGTACCGGCGGCAATACCGTATCAACAACCTACAACGTTTAGATGGAAAGAATATGAGTTCACTTGATATACGCAAAGACGATTGCCAACTGGATTTCCTTTCACTGGGTTCGCTGGTGCACCGCCTTGATCCCGGTATTGTACCCTTCCGCAAAGCCCGTTCGGTGGACATCCATGTCTCCGGTGGCGAATACAACGTCGCGGCCGGTCTGGCGGACTGTTTTGGTCTCAAAACCGGCATCGCCACTGCGATGGTTAACTATGGGATTGGCGAACTGGTCGAAACCAGAGTCAGGGAGATGGGTGTAAAAACCTACTTCAAGCGTTTTGAACACAACGGAGTCAATGGCCCCAATATTGCCACGGTCTACAGTGATCGAGGCTATGGTGCACGCCCACCGGTGGTTTTCTACAATCGCGCCAATGAGGCGGGTGCCATGCTCAAGGCCGGCGATTTTGACTGGGATGAAATATTTAGCCAGGGCGTACGGTGGTTCCATTCGGGTGGTATTTACGCCGCGCTCTCAAGCACCACCTCCGGTCTGATCATCGAGGCCATGCAGGCAGCTAAAAGACATGGCGCCATCACCTCTTTTGACCTCAATTACCGCCCGAAATTATGGGCCCCAATCGGTGGTCTTGAGCAAGCCCAAAAGACATTCCGCGCAATCGTAGAGAATGTTGATGTGCTGCTGGGTAATGAGGAAGATCTGCAATTAGGTCTCGGTATCAAGGGCCAGGATGTGGAATCCTCATCAAAGCTCGATACCAGTGCTTTCTTTGGCATGATCGATCAGGTCACCAACGAGTTTCCCAATATCAAGGCAGTCGCCACCACACTGCGTGAGGTCGAGAACAGCAATCGCCATCAATGGGGTGCCGTGTTGTGGTGCCAGGGTGAACAGGCAGTCAGTCCTGTCCACGAATTGGGTGTCATTGACAGGATCGGAGGTGGAGATGGTTTTGCCACCGGTTTGATCTACGGTTTCCTGGATGGGCGTAGCCTTGATGAAACCGTACGTCTTGGTTGGGCGCATGGCGCCTTGCTAACCACCTTCCCGGGTGATACTACCATGGCCAGGCTGCATGAGGTGGAAGCCTTCGCGAAGGGTGGATCGGCCCGCGTTCAGAGGTAAACGTCTGGTTTCTGGTATTCTAAACGCCATGGTTTGAAACTAGAGAGATAACAGGTATGAGCACAGCACTGGCTATTATTAACAGACATAGAAATGTGCTGCTGATCGACGTGGCTTTGCTGGCGGCCCTGTACCTGTTACCCAGCTTCTCCCATCTCACTGCATTACCGCTGTACAAACTGGAGCCAATGCGTGTGGCCCTGATCGTTGCGTTACTGTTTACCAACCGGGCGAATACCTACCTGATCGCATTCACCATACCGCTGGCATCAGCCTGGATCACGGGCCACCCACCGCCTTTTAAAGCCGTACTGATGGGTATCGAGTTTTCGACCCTGGCGGCAACCTACATCCACCTGGTTCGCAAAGATCATATCCCGACTTTCGTTGCACTGGCCGCCGGAATCCTGCTTGGAAAGGCTGTCTATTACACGATGAAGTCCATGGCCTTGAGCCTTGGCTGGCTGAGCGGCAGCCTGGTTTCAACACCCGTGCAAACACAATTGGTCCTTGGATTGGGGACGGCCGCAATCTTTGCGCTTTTTGTGCACTATCGGAGGCCTTCACAATGAAGAAATTTCTTGTTCTTTTCGCATTATCATTATTCGTATGTCAATTTGCCTGGGCAAAACCCGTCGGCATTAAGGCAAAAGATGCTTTCAGACGTATTGGCGACCGTACGACGGTTTGTGGAGTAGTGGCAAAAGCCAGTTACCTGAAGGGTTCTGGCCGCGAGCCGACTTTTCTCAACCTGGCTGATACTTATCCCAAACATCCTTTTACCGTGGTTATCTGGGGTGAGTCCCGCGACCAGTTTGACTATGCTCCCGAGACCCTGAAAGGTAAGTTAGTCTGTGCGTCGGGGGTGATTGCGACATACAAGGGGAAACCTCAAATAGTAATCGACAGCCAGAAAAAGTTATGGGTGGAGTAATTACCAGGGGGCACCACTATGATTCGCATAAAATGGTTCGTCATGTTTTGTTTGTTTTTGCTTGTTCCAGCAACTGGGGTAACGGACACAGACACCAATGAACGAATCATCGGTCCACTGGGACTGGCATCAACAGGCTATGTCTATGCCGGATTGGAAACCGAGCAGGTACTGCCACTTAAAAAAGATCTTTACCACTGTGAATAGAGTCTTCCACCTTTAACGGTGACCAGTCTTTCCATGGTGGGCGCGTAGTTCAATTTTTTAGTTCTTCTACTTCAGAATCCTATCCATTTGAGCTATCGTTGTGAGAATCAATTCCACCGGCAAAAATATATCATGCATTCGATCAAGAAAATCTTTATTCACCTTTCTGTAGTCATATTGCTGACGGGCTGTGACAGCGGGGAACCACTCACTGCTGAACGCTATAAGGATCCAGACGCACTCTTTTTGCAGGTGGAAAAAAACATCAATACAACAGGAGCACTTCAGAAGGTAGTGGAAATAGATCATTCCAGGTTGGGTAATGAAGCCGGCTCCGAAATGCCACCAGCCAGGGTGCTGATTTTTTCAAACCCCCGTCTTGAAATCGAGTTGATCAAACAGAACCCACTGGTTGCGATTGATCTGCCTTTACGTGTATTGGCATTCGAATCGGAACCCGGAGGTGATAGTAAAGTGATCTACAACTCTTTTGACTACATTGAATCCAGGTATCAATTGACACCACCCCTTGTTTTGAGAGAACTCTTTGATGAAACAATGACCCGGGTTCTTCGAGGCATTGATCCGGAGAAAATTGCGTCCTTTGACCAGGACACCATGGAGCCTGATGGAATCACAACCATTAGCAGTCCTTTCGATTTCCAGACAACACTTAAAAAGGTACAGGCCGCAATCGAATCGCAGGACGACACGGTTGGTTTTGGAAGTGTCGATTTTCAGGAACAGGCAAGGACGGTCGGGGATGAAATAGCCCCAGCTACACTCATTCTTTTTGGAGGACCAGCACCCGGGGCAAAAGCCATGAGCAAGGCACCGACGCTTGGCCTGGATGCCTTCTGTCAGAAATTCCTGGTTTGGCAGGATGAAAACGAGCAGGTCTATTTAAGTTTCAATGACCTGCTCGCACTGGCTGAAAGACAGGACGTTGGTAAGTCGGTAGCTCTTCGGGTAATCAACTACAGACTAAACAAAATCTTTACTACTGCCCTGGAGGACCAGGATTAACGCTGAGCTCAGCCTTCAAGTATCGTTGCCATCATGTCCGCCTGGTCGGCCCTCACTTACTCCATAAAATAGTAAGAGGGGAGCTGGCCTGAAAAAAGAGGATGCCATCATCGATGGCATCCTCTTTGCAACGTTGTAGCCTTGCTTACTAGAACTTGTAAGCGGCGCTAAGAACGACTCTGCGATCAGGATAGCCCACGAAACACAGCGGTCCTTTTTCACTAACACAATGTTGATAAATGGCCTCTTCGGTGAGATTCACCGCTTCGACACCAAACATCCAGTGATCTTTCAGTGTGTAAAACATACTGGCATTGAGCTGCCCTCTGTCCAATGTGTGAACAGGGAAACTGAACGTACTGCTTCCGCTCGTATTTGCTCCGCCACCGAAGTCCTGTGTACGGAATCCTTCACGCCATGTGTAACGCATTCTTGCAGAGAAATTATACTTCTCATAATACAAAGTGAAGTTGTAAGCAGTTTCGGAAAAATCAAGCAGCCCGCGATCTATACAGACATCGCCAAGGACTTGCTCTCCGCGACCCGAAGTGCAATCCTCATCGGATCCACCGCTGAAGTCCTGAAAAGTGGCGTTGGCGACCACGCCGAAACCAGATGCCCAGCCCCACTTGTCTTCCCAGTTTGAAAAGTCGTACTGGAAGGCAAACTCCCAACCTGACACCGTGGTCGTTTCAGGATCATTTCCAGGTATCGTGAAGTCAACACACATGCCCAACTGTTCCGGGTCACCCAGGATATTAGGTACAACGATAGGGTTATAGATACCGCCGCCTGGACACGATGGGTCTGTCTCACGGGCGAGGCCACCTGGAACGCTTGGATCGGAAAGAAGTACAGCACCTTCATATCTTTCACCAAATATGTTGGTGCGTTCTTTTCTGAAATAACCGGCACTCAAGACCGCTGCCTCGGCAAAGTACCATTCGACTGAAAGGTCCAAGGAGTCTACCTCTTCAGGTTCCAGGCCGGGGTTACCCAATGCAATAACGGAATTTTCCTGGTTATCGTAGTCGAATCCGGTAGCCAGTTGGTTAAAATTAGGACGCCTGATATCCGTGGAATAACCAAAGCGAGCAACTAGATTATCTGTTGCATCCCAAACGAGGTTTAAACGAGGCAGCCAGAAGTCGTAACTACCCTTTGTGGATTGAAGGTCTCTGTTTCCACTGGCATCCTCGGGGCCATATCCCATTGAATCAATGTCAGTGTCCAGATAACGCACACCTATATTGCCGCGGACATTGCCCCAAGCAAAGCTTGTTTGCAGGTAGAAGGCGCTGGTGTCTTCACGGATATCATAGTATGAATCCTGTTTAGAACTCAGATCCAGCACCACATTTCCAGGTTTATCCGGATTGTGCGCGAGTGTGGCAGCTTGAAGAATTCTTACCACTTCGTCCGGGTTATTAAATATGCGATCCGCATCGAAGAGAAGGAAGTTCCGGATGAACATATCTCTGCCGTCGGCACGGCCATAGTTATCGGGACCGGGAACAAGAAGCTCTGCGAACGAGCTACCGTTAGGGCTATCTACCATTTTGCTGAAGCCACCAATCCGGTCCTCTCTGGCATTAAACTCACTTTGAGATTCACTGCCACGAAAACCAAAATCTATGGTCTGAAAGCCCCCCATATCCAAAAAGTAAGTAAAGTCGAATCGTAATGCGTCTTCAGAATTATCGGTAGAGTTGTTACCTACGATAACCTGATCAAGAACAACATTGGCTGGATCGAGTAAACTGTCAGGTGATGGTGCAAACGGCGAGTTATAATTGACGCCCCATGCCAGTGACTTGCCGGACAAATCATATTCGAATGGCACGCAATTATCGTTGCTGCTCCCGTCGAGAGGGCAATTAGGGTTAATAAAGTTCAGAGTCGGGCTTACGTTGGGG
>RCNB010003122.1_pt1 | contig 12862 bp, 19 predicted proteins | sample 2041321 | NCBI WGS metagenome assembly RCNB01 (sample SAMN09708232, study PRJNA481090) | Marine sediment metagenome, whole genome shotgun sequencing project. | reverse complement strand
GGCTTACGGCTTTAACACTGCTCCTGCCATGGACGATGGCACTCAGACTGAAATAGAATCCTCTACGTTCAATGGTTCTGGAATAGGTTTTGGTGAAGAGCAGGGTGTAAACAGTTTCACTGTTACGGCGAGTGCATCTGTAGGCTTAGTGGGCATGGTGCTCAGAGCTGCGTTGATACCTGTAGTCACTGATGTCGATGGCGATGAAGCCATTGATTTCGACCAGACCAATGTTGTAGTCACAGGTACTGACTTCGAGAGTCCTCAAGGTACGGGAATACTCGAGCTGTCTGACAATGCCGTTTATGCTACCGGCACCAAAGTTACACAGTCGATTGATACATGGGCTGACACGTCTATTCAGTTCGACGTGACCATTGGTGGTCTGGTTGCCACCACTTTGTATCTGTGGGTGACGAACGATCAAGGCCAACGACAAGTAACAGGAACAGCTCTTACTGTTACCTATCTTGTGCCCCCGGTTATCACTGATGTTGAAGATGAAGTCTTTACCGTCTACGAAACAGATATCGTTCTGACTGGTACTGATCTCGGGACTCAAACCGGCCCCGCTAAACTAGAACTTGGAGACAGTGCTACTTACGGGTCAGCTACGCTCTCTACTCAGACCATAGATTCCTGGGCAAACACTTCCATACAGTTTGATTTGACCATCGGTGCGTTGGATCAAGAATCGCTTTGGCTTTATGTAACTGATTCTATTGGTACAGTGAGCGCACCGTATGCTGTGCTGGTTGGTCTGGCACCTACAATCTCTAATGTCGATGGTGATAATACCATCACCTCTATTCAGTTCAATGTATCCCTCAATGGCGATACATTTCTGAATGCTAAAGGTACAGGCAAGATTGAGCTATCCGATAATATTGTTTACGCTACTGGTACAAAAGTTCTCCAGACTACGTCAACATGGACTGATAGTGTTGTTCTATTTAATGTTCAGATCGGTAGTTTGACAGATACTACTTTATACGCATGGCATACAAATGATTTAGGATTCAGGTCAGCACCTCAAGCGGTAACAGTTAGCTATCCGCCTGTTGTACCAGTGATTGGTAATATCGAAGATGAAACTTTTGCGGTAGGTGAGACAGGGATAGTAATGACTGGTACGGGCTTTCTAGCCCCACAGGGTATAGGGAAGGTAGAAATAACTGACAATGCTGTTTATGCGTCTGGGAATAAAGTAGAACAGACGATCGTCAGCTGGATTGCCACTATCATAGCTTTCGACTTGGAAGTAGGAGCGATCGCTCAAGAAAACATGTGGATGTGGGTAACAAATAGTACCTCTGAGATATCTCTTGGTACTCCTGTTACTATTACGGGATTGCCGATATCAGACGGCTTGTGGAAGGCCCAAAGTTTTCAAGGTAGCATCACTGCACTGGGCTTTGAAACAACCATATTCATGCAGAGGGACGAGTAATGACTATCGCTATCAGCCATGTATCCCGTGAGATTTTCATCCAGCAGGGTGATCTTACGTTTGTGGGTGGGACTTTCTTTAAGCATGATACTGAGATCTTCCGTAACACCATCAATGATTATATGGACAACGAAGAGTTCATTTATCTACCAGATCCTATGTTCCGGAAGTCTCCGACGACTGTTGCTGGTACCACGCTGGTTCAGAGTATTGAGATAATCAACGGGTTTAATATCACGTATGATCCGAGTCCCGGTCCCTACACTGTCCAGTTGGAAGGATCTAATAATAATTTATGGTCGGTACAGGATGGAGTATTGAATCAGAATGTAGTGCAGGTTATTCCGACGAACTCGGCCGGCCTGGTAATCAGTGAGGTTGGATCGGGAGTGACTGCCCAAGATATAATCGATATCTCGGACCAGTCAAGTATGAAGACCTGGGATGCATTGACTGCAAACCATACGATCATTGGAAGCTTCGGTCAGAAGGTTCTGACCGCGATTAAGTTCCTGTCTCTAAAGTGAGACCATCCGAATCTTGTTGAGGATTCTGCAGACGTACAGCGCTGTGTGTCGCGCGTCGTCGACAGGATTGTGAGCGGTGCCCTTAAAGTCGGTCGTGTTGTAGGGATCCGCAAAGTACCGATTACCAATTGCGGCTACAGTGCGGTTGTCTCGAGTCGACCTAAAGTCCCAGGGGTGGCGTTCTTCTTTCGACTCAAAATAGTATTCGAGTTTACCAATGTCGAACAACGCACCGTTGCCCCAGACTATGGGTGCAACACCTAACCATTCACGAAACTCTTCCATTCCCTCGTCGATATCGACCTGAGCAGGACTTTCTAGAGCTGCCTTGGCCTCCGCAGATTGGTTGCCCCACCAGGCAAGGGTTCCCGGCTCGCTGCTTCCATACTTCAGAGACGTCGCCCAGATAAAGTTTCGATGGAACGTGTCAGTGATCTTTGATTTGTCGATATTAAACTTAACTGCACCGATCGAAATGATCGCGCCGTCCTGACGAAGACCTAAAGTTTCCAGGTCAATAAACACATTGTTATCTTGTGCCATTACAATACCTCGTTATATAAAGTGCTATGTTGTTAATTGAAATGAGTTTATCTGCGTATGCATGTGCTGGACATTCATTTAGCCATAGGCCGGGGGTATCAAAAATAAGACCGTAGTTTAATCCTATGCCTACAATTACATGCGGTCGTTGGTTGTTTGTCCATGCTCGGTAAAGCCAGGCTTTTTGAAGATCTGATAATGCGTCGGGGTTCCACTTATGCGTGTCTTTTTTAAGGTATTTAAATTCGATCCAAAGACTACGCTTTGTCCCTTCGTAATATCGATCGGGTACACCTCCGGTCATTACCCCGCTAAGGCCGAAGGAAAAGATTTTATGTTTGGTGTTTAGTTTCTTGATGAACGCCTCAGACATGAGCACACATCCTATATTCAAGTTCTTCAGCGGGGGTAACGTCAGCCATTACTGCTTTAGTGGCGTTGGCTATCATGCCGTCTATTAGTCGACATACCAGTTTGGGTTCACCACCGTGTTCGAAGTTTCTTATGGCTTGGAGTTCACAAAGATAGTCTCCGTGGCCAGCAACTATTTTATAGACCTTTCCGACAGTGAATTCCATTGGATACTGCCCCCGATGCTCTGAGGGCAGAGAGTACTACTTGGCAGTGAGACCTTTGATTGCGTCAGCCGCCTTGGTAACAGCTTTTTGCTGCTTTACTACTTCACGTTCAGCGGCGTTCGCGATCTTGGTAGCAACGCGGACGGCAGCTTTGGCTTCACGAGCAAGACGCTTGTTGGTTTGAAGATCATCTTTCAAACCTTTGAGCGCCAGACGTGCGGTAGCGACCTGGGTTTTCTTTTCTGCAGGTGATAACACCTTACTTGGTTTACGAGCCATGGAATTTATCCTCTCTTAGGCTTTGGTGGTTGGGGGGACCGTTGCCAGTCCCCCCGGATTGGTTACGCCTTACGACGACGACGAACGGCTTTCTTTGCTGGAGCTGCCGGCTTCGGTGTTGTTGAAACCGGTGCAATTGACAGAGTCTCGATCGCCTCCGGACGTCGTGCAAAGTGCTCCCCATACTGAGGGTTCGGACGTGGATTGCCGAACATCAATGATGGGAAGCTCTTCTCGGGATGGAAGGACAGATCAGTTGTAACTCTGATCGGGGGAGCGTTATGCAACTTGGCAACAGTTCCCACGTAGGCATCGAATGCCTTAATCGCGGTCGGTGATGCTTCGATTGTATAAATTTTGTCGTCCTTCATAGTCGGGAGAATGACAGCCATGAGACGAGAGTTTTTACAAGCTTTACCGCCGCCTGTCGGAGATGATCCGAACTCGTCGTACACACATCCATTACACGTTGCATTCATCGGGGCACCTACTTTGGCATCCGGAGCCAGGTCAGCGGGGATCTTATTGATCGCCCAACAAACAGGGTCAGTCGGATTCGCCGCGTTATACGGCTTGTCATAGTACATATTGCGTGAAAGGTAATCGACGATTACAACGGTGATGGGGGCTGGAAGTACTTGCCCATCGGGGAGTTTAAAGACCTTATCGGTGGTCTTGATACGGTTGGAAGATGGTGCTGAGATGGTTGCAGCGATGTTCGCCGCTTCCGCTTCCAGTTCCGCATCGACATTAGCTAAAGCTTTTGCCATAGGGTATTGCTCCTATCAGGTTAACAGTTTAAAGGTTTGCATTTTTTAGTCCCTCTCGAGGACGACCTACTTTTTCTTCGTTTCAAGCAGGCTAATGCCTTTTTTCTCGAAAGTCTTAATGCCGGGTAACAATTTACCCTTCCGCTTTTCGAGTAATTCTCTATAAGCCCCATCCGAAATCCTGCGTTGCATGAGTTCGAATGACTTACTGCGAAGAATGAAATTATACACCTTATCCCATTCTATTACATGCGCAATGTCAGTTGAAGAGAGAGAAACTGTACCTTTTGTACCGGTAGCTTTCTCAACTTTGGCCGTTTTCATATCAGCCATTATTTCCCCGCACTGCTTCTGATATTCTTCGTATAACTCGTCGGCTTTCTTTTTCATCACACGATACTTCGCGCGTTGATCAACCAGATCATTGATCTTTTCGCCGAGGGTTCTCTCAGGTGTGGGGGGTACGATGGTGGTCATTGTCCTTCTCCAGTCATATTGTGTTCAAGCATGAGTTCTTTATCCATTTTCAATCGTGCTACTGGATAACAGGTTTCTTTTTCGTTGTGGTGGGGTTGGATGTTGTAGCGCTCATTTTTGCGCATACCAAACAAACCCACTTCTTCTGTATAGATAACTTTGGTTATTCTTCCGTAGGAAGCAGACTTCCATGGCCATAAAGACATACGGATTCGGATGAGATCTCCCTCTTTAAATTTCATCCCATTGAGTTTTCGTTCTTCTTCGGCTTTATTCTGTATACGAACTCGATGCCCTAAGATCATGTCCATTTCTGCGTCGTCTAGATTCAGGGTTTTTAACTGTGCAAAAGTGAAGTGGCTAAAGTCAGACGGACTTATCATTATTTTTTGGCTCTTGGTTGTGGATGGTATAGATCTTCCCGGTGTCAGCCCACTCGTGAGGCCCAATCCAAGCAGCTCTAACTCGAACGCGTTGACCAAACTTGGGGTGATTAACAAATCGTTGATGCGTGAGGGATCGCCAATGAGCTTTTCGATGGTGCCCACGCTTAGAGGAAGAGACGTCATGGTCTTTTTGTGCCTGACTTAGATGGTGACTAGGTGGAGCATCAAGATAAATATAATGGCATTCAGCATGGGGATGGGTCCTCAGGTAGGGTGTGGTTTTTCGCTTCTTGCGGGTCTCTTTTTTCTCGACCCGCACAAGATGGGAGTTGGCTGCATATCCAAAAAACGAGAACATGAAGTTCGCATGTTCATCGAACATACTCTGTAAGTCTTCATAGTCTAATTCCTCAGCGGGGATGGTTAAGCGTTTCTTACGTACAAACCATTCTTGTTGCATGGCATAGTCCATGGACAAACAGTTTGGATCGTCATCAGTTGGAGTGCGTAATACCTGTTTAATTGTGAAGATGGCCACACTGTATGCCAGCTTTTTATATACTTCTTTGACACGCTTTGTTTTCTTTTCGTTGTCTGCATTAAGCAAAGCGATCGCGGGCATCATGGTCACTGTCCACTTGCAATCGCCATCGTATACTACGTGTAAATACGTAGCTGAGTCGGCGCGGAAGAAACTGAACTCCTCGAAAGGAATCGTATTCAATGTGTCTTCATGGGACAGTAAATACTCTTTTGGGTATTCGGGAGTAGTATCACCGGGGCGTTCGAATTTCAGCGGGGCCATAATGAATGGCAGCTGCTGCAATGATCGCGCTTCCTCTTTACCGATATTGAGCTCAATGCTTTTGATTGTATCTGCGTCGTGTCTCATAGTTTCTGGTAGTAGTCCGTTACTCCTCCTTCCCCCGCCACTGGTAAATCAGGCGCCCATAAAGGAGGAGTGTGGAATGTCTCGAGTGTATCTTTTAAGGCTTTTTTTGCCTGGCTGGTTGGGACGCATAAGATCACTTCGTCGTGGACCATCAGCACCGTTCTGTATTTCCATGCGATGCGTAAGATCTGGTCAGCGACCACAATACGTGCGAGAGCCTGCACGATGTTCTCAGTCAGAAGACCTCCATAGATTTTGCTCCCCTGGTTGTAGATCGTCTGAGTTCGGTCGGGGTAATCGATGGTCGGATCGGCCACCAAACGCAGGTTCGGATATCTCATATACAACCCATTGGGTAGAAGGACTTTGCCCTGTTCGAACTCAAGTGGGCCGTAATCGACCAGCAAATCAGAGCGCATCGTGCGCATATCGGTCAAAAGACCCTCCATGGTGCGCCACTGATCCTTGATAGCGCGGTATTTGAACCGATACGACGTAACGATCTCTTGATACATGAAGTCGTCCTGGAGGAACACAGGCGGTCCCATGGCCCCTATATTGAGCGTATATTTGAATTTGGCGGCTCCCATTTGGTATCCGAGGCCCAAAATGCACACTTTTCCAACGAATCGCTCGGTCTTTGTGATGTCAGCCGGGTCTTTATGGTAGATGTTTTCAGCCGCAAACAAGGTGTAGATATCATCACCTTTGGCAAACGCTGCGATCAAATCCTCTTGGCCGGCGAGCCAGGCATTGACTCGGGCTTCGATCTGGGCACTGTCCACAATGACGAACTTATGTCCTCTTGGGGCACAGATGGCATGGCGTAGCTGCGAATCTCTGGGGAAATTCTGAGGGTTCATCTTGTCGCCCCCTGTCCAACGAAAGGTATGTGCTTTTCCGTAATTTAGGTATATAGGAAGGGAGGGATCAGCGTGTTCTAGTAGACGGAGAGCACGAGTTTCGTTGATGTTGGAGCTGACTAGCGCTTTAGCTTCGCATAGCAGTCGGACGCTTTCGTCTGGATGGTTCTGCAGATCAATCCATTTTTGATCCGTTTTAGCAAACGCAAAAGTCTGTTTGCCAGTGGTGGGAGATAGTTTTGTTGGGGCGTGAATCCCGTAATCATTGAGTAATATCTCCGGGAATTGTTTGCGGCTACGAAGTTGTGTGGCTGTATAGGGTACCGAGGCCACAGTCGTTTCTCGACGTTGAACTTCTTTTTTGTGTTCTGCGGTGGCGATGGTTTTGTTGACCTTGCATATCGGGTCGCAAAACAATCTTACGGTGTGATGTATGAGATCCATTTCTGGCTCAGGATAATGATGCCGCATCCTCCAGAAAAGTGCTTCAGTGAGGTCCACATCTGTGACGCAGTATGTTCCCAATTGTTGGAGAACGTCGCGAGCAAGATCACGAACTCCCTTAGTGCTAGATAGAATATCGGGAAGCTTATTACCCAAGCCGTAATACGTAGCGAGTGTATTAAGGTCATTTCTTATTTCCCCCCCATGAAGGGGCCGAGCCATTGAAAGGGTGTCCATATAATATGCAGGAACAATACCGTAATGATGACTAAGAATGAGACCATCAAAATGAGTATGGTGACACAGGAGAGCAGCATTGCTCCAATCAATAAGAGCAAGACCTCGCTGGACATCAGAATGCTTAAACCAACGTGCGGTTTTCCATGTGTCTTTCTTAATTCCAACGCCCTGCACTTTAAAGAGTCCATGACGAATGTAAGATGTGTTAGTGAGCTTTCGTAGAGTGTAGTCGGCATCAAAATAAGTCTCGAAGTCCAGGGTTACTATATTTTTATAGTGACGGTTCATGCAGTAGCGTACTCGGGGTTGATGTAATAAGCGAAGTGATCCTTCGGATGGTGCTTACTTCCGGTCATATTACATTCGAGTTTATGCTGTTTGTCATCAAGAATATCAGGGAAATCTTGTTGGAATATTCGAGTGTCCCATGACATCGGATAGTGACCATATGAATTGTCTCTATATTTGGTAAATTTCGGGTGTAGCTGGATTGCTTCGTGGGGCACACCATAAAGACCACCGCCACCTGTGCCTGAATGTATACCGGTTCCGTGCAAGTCATCTGATCCGAACCATTCAGGTCGATTACAGAAAGATAGCCATACCCGGCCACCCCAACCGGGTTGTGCACGGGGAGCAGGGTCGTTATACCCACCCCAGTTTGTCTCTTCTCCGAATGGACAGCTGTGTGAACAAGATACTTCGTCGGTGTATTTAACTTTGAGTACTAGATATACAACGTACAGATCCCGATCTTTCAGATTCACGTCCATCTTTTGTACGGCACAATTGATCAACTCTTGTATCGTTTCGGGTGAACTATCATAGAATGGATTTGGCAATTTCTCTCTCCAGTGCTCTGCCGCCCATTTCGTAGATAGCCTGCTCTACGAATTTGTTCAGCTCTTTAGTTTGCATCACCTGGGCACCCTTTAACCCAAGTTGGTTGAAGTGTCGGCCGCTGGTAGGCCCCCAAATATTCGGAACTCGATATGTTAAGCCGTCATAACTACAACCGATCAACGTTTGGTATGAGAAACAAAGCGATAACTCTCCGAGCGTAATGACTGTAGCCTTCCTGGTCGAGGTGTGAGTAAGTTCGATTTCCATTACTCAGCTTTTAATCTGGTTCGGAGCTTTTTGTTTGCGAGACGGAGCTTCTTGATGGTGTTTCTAAGACCAACGATCGCACTCTGCTTGACCAGATCAGCACCTTCAACACGTTCCTGAATGACATGGAGTTCATCGATATGATCCTGCATATCCTGTTTCTCTTGTTCACATTCCGCGAGTTTCTTCGCGTCAGTTCCAATAGCCCATCCGCGTGAGTGACCGTTTGGACAAGTCCAAAAACCACCTTCACGCTGGATGGTTTCGTATTGCTGTGTCGGCATTGAATGGGGCACGCCGCATGAACCACAAACAATGTTGGTTTGACTAACTGTGATTGCTGTCATCGTCTTTGCTTCTCCGTCTGATTTTACGATTGGTATTCAGCCTGTGGGCGTTCTCGGCGATCACGATGATCCGTGTGATCAAAGCTGTAACCGCCAACGCCCTGTATATCCAAATCATATACATCTTAGTTGTCGAACCAGAACACCAACCGGAAGTCGTTAGGGTTCATGGTGGCCGCTTCATGTGCCCACATGTTCAAATCTTGCCATTTCTGTATCTGGTCAAGGAGGTCTTGCAACGGGCGTGAGTCGTCAGTCCAGGTATGCTCTTCGTAACCTGGTTGGTTAGTGCCACCGCACCAATGGTCAGGTTTGATGTCTTGACCGAGTTCAGCGATTTGTTCCGGACTTATCATTCCCGTCCGTTCAACGGTGCCGTCTCCGGCTTCGTCAAAATCTTTCAGTTCCTTGAGTGTCACCCAACTGGCGGAGTGTCCGTCGTCGCCCCAGTTAGCGAAATCACCCATGGTCATCGGGTGTGCGTCCTTAGGTATACCACGGGGATCCGAGATGCGCGGAAGCTCGTCGTTGCGCACGCCACACAATGTCCCAAAGAGTTCGTAATTGCGACCACGGTAAATGTCGCGTCGAGACATCGGAGACTCACCGCTGTCATCCTCCATCGGGTCGAAGTATGGGTTGATCACCCAACTATCGACATTAGTCCAGAGACCAGTGTGTAGTTTCTGTTCCGTACAAATGTGTATATCGCAGCCCATTTCAATCTCCAAGTAAATCAAGTAAGTTCACCATGCGTTGAGTTTTTTCCCCAAGCCTGGCGTAGACCGGTCCCTCTACGGTGCCGGCAGCTTCGACCAAAATAGTCTCGGTCTTCAGTGTTTGGCCCCCACGGTAAATACGGTGGAGACCTTGTTTCAAGAAGTCGGCCTGGTAGATCGGGGACGACCAGATCGTGGCGGTACCTTTTGTGAGGGTGAGGCCGTGCGCGCCTGTCGCCGGGTGGAGGAGGAGCGTTTGAAAAGCGCCCGTTTGATACGCCGCCACAATTTCCTTTCTTCGCTTGACAGGAACACTTCCGTCAATATATGCATGATCAATACCTCGTTTAGTGAACAAGTCTATGAGCTGATCTTTTTGATGCTTCCAGTTATAAAATACAACTGAGTGCTTTCGCGCATCAACCAAATCTGCGATGAGCTCATACCGTGCCCGGTCGACAACTTCATAGACTTTTTCGGCTGTGTAAACAGCACCCGAAGCTAATTGAAGTAATTTGTTTCGAAGTACTGCTGCATTGACTGCGTTGATATTATCTTTCTTCAACTGCAGCACTGCTGTCTTTTCCAATTTTTTGTACTTAGCCATCAAGGATCGAGTCGGCTGGTACGTGACTGTTTGCATGTGGTTCTCTGGGATATCCATGCACTTATCAAACTCGTGGCGTACAGTCATGTCACGAATCATGTAACTAATGGTCGCTTCGATACCTGGTTTGTCATCCCACCGAACCATTTTGGCGGAGGGTCCCACCTGTATTGGTGTACAAGTTGCGTTGCGGAATTTAAAGAACGAGTCGCCCAAATGAACACCATCATCCAGAAGTAACATTTGATGCCACATATCTGTGATCGATAATGGGTTGGGTGTCCCGGTCAGCCCCGCCCTATACCGGAAGTATTTCATAATCTTCCGCGCGGCTTTCGACCGTTGGCTGGTTCGGTGTTTATACACCGTGAGTTCATCGATGATGACCGTGTCGAAGTCCTTAAAGAACTTCGCCGGCTGAAGCGCCAACCACTTAACGGCGTCCACGTTGGTGATGTATGCATCGACGTCTACAGCAAAAGCAGCTGCACGGTTTTCTGCGTAGGCGACCATGTAGGTACACCCCGCTATAAACTCGTCGATCTCATTACCCCACGCAGGTTCGAGCAAGCTCTTGGGCGCCAGGATTAATGCCTTGCCCCCACCCTTTTTTCGGCGCTCAGCCCACACCTCAATGTGCGATCGGGTTTTTCCAGTCCCTGGATCGCTGGCATCGAATACTCGTTCCTCTCGGCGCAGGAGTTTTTTTGTAGACTTTTGGTGAGTCCACAGCGGTTTACCTTTTGGGGATAGAATCTTAATCATGTAGCGCACATCCGGTCTTCGAGTACATCGGCGTCAGTAGCTGGTTCCACTTGACGAACAAGGGCAACGAAAGAGAACATATTTGTTTCAAAATCATGCAAGCATATATAATCACTCTCGCGTAGATTTTTCATTGTGCTGCCGTAAAAAGGAGTAGCTCGATAGAACTTCTCGTGAAACTTAACTATTTTGTAGTTCGACTTTGAGGATTTCATTCTTTAGCACCTTTTCTTCTAAGTCAGCTTGGCTCATCTGTATTTGGACCTTTAGCTTGAGATTTTCTCTTTCCAGAAAACGCGCTGTTGATGCCCCCATCTCTGCAGTGTTAGCTGCTTTTAAGTTGTTCTGCTTAGTCATTGTCAGAATCAACTCGCCTTCCTTTCGAGATATTATTTCATTCTCAAGGACTTCCATTACATCATTAGCGTTTTGTGCTCGAAGGAAATAAGTATACAACCACAGATCCTCACCCACTGTGTCGGCTCGTATCTTTACGACCTGGCTCAGTGTAGGTTGGCTAAAACTGGCTCCAGAATCGTGATTATCCATTTCAATCTGGCGGTATACCGGCTCACCTATTTCATAGATAGGCGCGGTCATTGTATTGTCGTCGGGTAGGGCATGGTTCCGTGTTCCCTCGTGTGAAGCTTTGGTTCTCCAGTGAATTTAAACTGGAAGATGATGCCATTGTTTTCTGTATGGAAAACACTAAAATTATTCAGGACAAGATCTTTCTTCTGAATATTTATTTTTAGTTCCTCGAGTAACTCAAGGAGATGATCATCGGCCATCGTCATTAGCTATCCGTGGGGCGAGTAGCTGCGTCTTCTAGATCGATAGAATTGATACGATCGAATTCGTCCAACACCAGTTGTGTGTAGCCCATGATGTCAACCCACGAATCCCGGTGATAGGGATCACCATTAGCCAGGCGACTTAGTTTGGATGCGATCATATCCATGGTTTCCCGGATGTATGGGGGCATGTCTTCCCACATAGCACTGTCGTGCAATTCCTGTTTGATACTCTGAGCGATGGCAGAATTGTCACGGTATGCACCGTAGCTCACTTCCCGATCGCTCAGAGTTTCAGTTACTTCGTCTTGATTCAAGTTTGTATCCCCACTGTGCAGTGCCCTGACTTCTTCGGTCCGTATGGACACCATTTGCAATTGTATGCATTTGGACTGGGCGGAAACTCAGTCGCTGTTGTCATGGCAATGTTTTTGTTATTCCACAGCGCGAAGAGCTTCATGCCTTCTGTGCGTGTGAATGTCATATCCGCCATCTCATTCTGATCGAGATACCATATTTCGGTGGTAATCTCCTGGAGCTTTGGGAACTTTAAAAACGCGCCGAGCTGATAGAGCTGCGCTTGTTGTGCGTGTTTAACTTCGTTCCCAAACTTTCGGCCGGTCTTGTAATCGATAACGATGCCAGACTTGGGCGACATAAATACGGTCGCATCAGTCTTAATGCGCATCCATATTTTGGAATAATCAGAACCATCGATCTCTTGCCAGTTGGAATCGAAACACCAGAGCTCTTCAGTGCGGACACGACCGGATTTATACAGACGACGAAGCTTTTGGAATTCATCTTTGAACTTAATCAGACCGGTGTCGAGTTTGTCAGTCGACCCATCTACGTAGTGTTCTCCGCAGTCATGGATTCGAGATCCGCGGTCGTTGTGCCATTCGCGGGTACCATCGGGAGCAGTTAGTGGACCTGGACCGCGCGCGGCCTCTGGGATCCGGTCGACGAACGCAAGTTTGGCCCGGAATTTGCAGGTGGCGTAAACGTCCAGACGTGAGAATGATCCAGCTTTGATGTGTGACATATTAGCCCTATTAACATATTAACGAG
>RCNB010007651.1_pt1 | contig 12864 bp, 10 predicted proteins | sample 2041321 | NCBI WGS metagenome assembly RCNB01 (sample SAMN09708232, study PRJNA481090) | Marine sediment metagenome, whole genome shotgun sequencing project. | reverse complement strand
AATTCCTAATCGGATGACAATTTCGCCAAAAGCGCCTGCCAATCGTAGCCGATGACGAGGGCAACATCGACCTCGCCATCTGGAAGAGTCTGGAAGAGCACCTGGCTTTGGGTCAAATCCATTAGGTTAACAAGGTATTGGGTCGTGTAGGGATTTCCAGTGTAATCTATGATGCGTGTCGTTGGATAATCCATGCGATCGGCATTCGCAATCTCCGTAACATTGAACCCCAGATCGCGCAAAGCATCTGCAAACTGCCCGGCCAGCCCCTCCTGCCCCGCGCCGTTCAAGACAATCACGCGTGCAAATTCATCCTCAGCCGCAGCTTGCGGGTCTCCTGTGTCAACCGATGGGCCAATCGCTCCCGTTGCGGTGAAAATCTCGTCGCGCAGCATGCGGATTTTATCCGGAACGGGTTTCAGAACATCCGCCGCTTCTCCGCCATAGATAACCCGCTCAAAAGTCACCATTTCAGGCGGGCTGATAACCGCGCGGCCGATGTCTCCAGGATTGATCTGAAAGACCATTAATCCGAGCGAAATCATCTGGTCTAGCGCTAGATTCGTATGAATGCCGGAAGCCAGTTCCTGGTAGAGTGCCGGAGCCTTGGCCACAAGTGTTGGGATCATGTTCAAGCGCAGAATCTGCGAGCGGATAGCTAATGCAACCTGCTGTTGGCGCGCAGAGCGGTCAAAATCACCGCCCTCGGTATGCCTGGCTCTGGCATAAGCCAACGCGACCTCACCAGAGAGCGTTTGTTTCCCTGGCTCGAGAGTTATGTTTGGAGTCAAAATCGGATCGACTTCAATCTCCTCTGGGACGTCGATCTCCACACCACCGATTTCATCCACCATGCGTTCAAACGCCCCAAAATCGAGCTGCATGTAGTAATGAATGGGCACGCCCATGAACTTCTCGACGGTCTTAACCGCCAACTCTGGTCCCCCGCCGGGCAGGCGATTTTGTTCACCCAGGAAGTATGCGGTGTTGATCCTGCCGTGGCCGTAACCCGGGATTTCAACCCACAGGTCGCGGGGGATGGAAAGCATGCCCGCCGTCTTGGAAACCGGATCGAGAGTCACCAACATCATCGAGTCGGTGCGCGGTGCGCCTTCTCCGCTCTCCCAGTCACGCTGGTCAATCCCCATCAGGAGAATGGTAACCCGCTCGTTTCCGCTCCACGGGTCAGGGAGCGTTTCCAGAACTGGAATAGTGGGCGTCGCCGCATCGTCTACAGACTGCGTCTTCGGAACTCCGAAAGAAGGCAATCCCATCCCGGACCACGATGCGGACAAATCGCGGACAAGAACATAGACGAGATAGGCGGATAGGAATGCCCCAACGAGAAAAGTGCCTGCCAGGAGTCGTATCATCCAGGTCGGGAACGATTTTCTGCTCGAGTTAGTGTGTTTTTTTACTGACATTGTTCTCTAGGTTATCTGGCTTTGATATGAAAACATTTCATAGAACCGGCGGATTATATCACGTTGGTTCTTGCCCACGAGCGGCTAGCTCCCAGAACTGCATCTCCGCCTCTAACGCTGCTTCTAGCGAGGCGTATTTCTCGCCCAGCTTCACAAGTTCCTTCATGTCGGTCCCTGCGTGCTCCAAGGACAAGGAAACCTGCGCCATATCGGTTTCTATGGCAGCAATGCGCGTTTCAATGGCGGCGATATCGGGCAGTTTGGGAGATCGTTTCTTAGATTTCCATTTGGTTGGTGTGGAAGGTTGCTCTTTGTCAGAGCCTTTGACTCGTTCCTGCTCGCGGTCATCTAAATAGCTCTGGTATCCATAGGGAAATACTCTCAATGAACGCTCGTCCGTTGAAATAACCCATACCTGACTGGCCAATGCCTGGACCAGATAGCGGTCGTGGGAGACAAGCAGGATCGTCCCCGGGAAGGAGCGAATCGCATCCTCGAGTGCTTCCTGCGAGGGAATATCGAGATGATTGGTAGGCTCGTCAAGTAAAAGGAAATTCGCTCCCTGCACGATGAGCTTGAGCAAAGCCACGCGTCCGCGCTCTCCTCCAGAAAGTACCGCCATGGTTTTCTTCACATCACCGCCAGAGAATAAAAATCCGCCCAGCAGGCTGCGCGCCTTTGAAGTTGTGATATCTGAAGAAGCAGACATCACCTCTTCTAGCGCTGTCCTCTCCGGCTGCAGTCCACCCTGCGCCTGTTCAAAATATCCCAACTGGAGACTTGCGCCAAGTTGGACCTCTCCCGTAAACGGTTCCACTTCTTCTAGCAGCGTCTTGAGCAGAGTCGTCTTGCCCGAGCCATTGGGACCAATCAGCGCCACGCATTCCCCGCGCCTGAGGGTGACATCTGGAACATCGAATAACGCCTGATCATCCTCTCGAAAACCCACGACCAGATCCCTGGTCCTCAAAACAAGATCGCCAGACCGGCTGGGTTGTCTAAAGGCAATGTGGGCGGTTCTCTGTTTTTTCTGGAGCTTGATTTCATCATCGCGCAGCATGCGATCCAACCTCTTTTGTCGCCCCTGCGCCTGTCGGGTGTTCTGTCCAGCGATATTGCGTTGAATATAATCGCGCTCTTTGCGGATATGCTCCTGTTGGGATTTGAAGCGAGTTGAAAGGTTTTCTAACCTTTCACTTCTCTGCTGGACGTAAGCGGAGTAGTTGCCTCGATAGGTTTCAAGCCCCGCTGGAGTGAGATCCCAGACTGTATTGGCCACCCGATCAAGGAAGAATCGATCGTGCGAAACAACAATCACGGCACCCGGCCAATCACGCAGCCATCTCTCTAGCCACTCAATCGCATCGATATCCAGATGATTGGTCGGCTCATCCAAAACAAGCAGATCCGGATCCTCCAACAGCAATCGAGCAAATTGAATGCGTGTTCTCTCGCCGCCGGAAAGTTGGGACATAGGCCGGTGAAAATCATCCTTAATGGAAAAACCCAGGCCGCTTAGAACCTGCCTTATGCGTGCTTGATACAAGTACCCGCCGTCGCGCTCAAAAGATTCCTGCAACGCCCCATAGCGCGTCATCGCCTGATCCACAAGCTGTGGGTCGGCCATAGACATCTCGAGTTCGGCGAGTTTCTCCTCGCGAGATCGCAAGTCCTGGAAGGCTTCCAGCCCAATTTTCCAGGGCGTCTGATCATCAGATCCAACTCCGGGCGCTCGGTCCACTGTTGCCTGGGGGAGGTAACCAGTCTGCAGGCCTCGTGGACGCTGAATTGAACCCTCATCCGAAGACTCAACCCCGGCCAAGATACGGAGTAAGGTACTCTTGCCAACACCATTCGGTCCCACCAGCGCGATACGAGCCTGGTGGGAGACAGAAAGTGCCAGTCCCTGGAGGACGTCCTGGCCTCCGTACGACTTGCTTAGATCAACCGCTTGTAGAAGTGACATGGGATCTCGCGGGGGATTATAACCCAGGCCCTCCCACAGGTCGCGCGCGGCGATTTTCCACGTCGATGGACGCTGGGCTATAATTCCCACAAACCCTAAGAGGGTGTTATTGAATGTTTGATCTACCATCTTCAAGTTATCGCAGTCTATTGATCGCCGCCATTATTCTGGCCGTCATCGGCTGGCTGGGTATATTTCTGCTGCTCGTTGGCACTCTCCCCACCGTGGGACCACGATGGCTCTTCTTCTTCCTTCTCGCTCTGGCGATCACTGGCACCACGCTTCCCTTCATTTGGCTGCTTCACCGCCGGTTCGCCGTGGGGCCTGATCTGCCAGCGATGATCCTTCTGCGCAGGGCACTGCTTGTCGCGCTCTACGGCGAGTTGTGCGTCTGGCTGCAGATCAACCGCAGTCTAAATCTCTCGCTCGCGATCCTGCTTGGACTTGGTCTGGTTGCGATCGAGTTGTTCCTACGAATGCTGGATCGCAGCAGATGGAGGCCGAATCGGTGAGCTTGAGAGACATCCCTTCTGTCGATCATCTCCTGAACCATCCGCAAGCTGCTTCTCTAATTTCTGCTTACGGTCACGCTCTTAGCGTTCAAGCCTTCCGGGAGCAGCTTGCGCTTGCCCGCCAGGCTGTACTTGAGGGGGCGCCCTCGCCGGACGAACAAACCATCATCAACCAAACGGGCGATATGCTTACCGCCTGGCTCACACCCACGCTGCGATCGGTGATCAACGCCACTGGCGTCATCATTCACACCAATCTTGGTCGCTCCCCATTGAGCCGCGCTGCCCGGGAGGCGATACTCTCCGTCAGCACCGGCTACAGCACGCTCGAGTATGAACTTCAGCGCGGCCGTCGAGGCAAACGCGATATGCACGCTGAAGCGCTGGTCACCCGGCTTACAGGAGCAGAAGCTGCGCTGGTCGTGAACAACAACGCCGCCGCCGTTCTCCTGGCGCTCACGAGCCTCGCTCGACGCAAACAGGTGTTGATCGCCCGCTCCCAGCTCATCGAAATAGGAGGCGGATTCCGCATCCCGGACGTGCTCAAACAATCCGGCGCCAAGCTGGTCGAAGTGGGAACGACGAATCGCACCCATCTGAGAGATTTCGAAGTCGCAATTGAAGATCGAACAGCTTTGATCATGCGTGCTCATCATTCCAACTTCAAGATTGTGGGGTTCACTACTGAACCCTCTCTCACCGAACTGGTCGAGCTCGGCAAACGCCGCGGCATTCCCGTTTTGGATGACCTCGGCTCCGGCGCGTTGCTCGACACAGCACAGTTCGGCCTGGGACATGAACCAACCGTGCAAGAATCACTCCAATTAGGGTCTTCACTCGTAGCATTTTCGGGGGATAAATTGCTCGGAGGTCCGCAGGCGGGGATCTTAACCGGGGAGAAGGGTCTTATCGACAAACTTCGCCGCCAACCGCTCGCCCGTGCCGTGCGACCCGATAAGCTCTGCCTGGCGGCGCTTTCCGCGACCTTGCTGCATTACTTGAAAGGGAACGCAACAGCGGAAATTCCTGTGTGGCAGATGATCGCCGCCAACGAGGATTCTGTAGAAGCACGCGCTGTAGCCTGGAGAAACCACCTGGGACAGGGGGAAATCATCCCGGGCCGTTCAACCGTCGGAGGGGGCAGCCTTCCCGAGGAAACCCTACCCACCACCCTTCTCGCCCTGGATGTGAAGCACCCGAATGCCTTCGCTGGTCGGTTGCGCGAGGTGGACCCACCGATTATCGCTCGAGTTGAGGATGACCGAGTCGTTTTGGACCCGAGAACGGTGCTTGCCGACCAGGAAAACGATCTATTAAATGGTATCGAGCGTGTTCTCAAGCGCTGAAAGCTGCAGCGCCTAGAGGGCACAGCTGGAATCGCAGGAGGCTTGCATTTCCATCACACTTAGCCCAATATCAGGAGCGCAACCATGAAAACCGACATCGACCGCCTTATGAAAGAAGCCGATCTCGACGCTTTGCTCGTCCTCGGCCCCGCTGCTCACAATGCGCCAATGGTCTATTTCACCGGTCTCGCGCACCTATCCGAGGTCTTTCTACTTAAAATACGTGATGGGAAGGCAATCCACTTCCACAACCCGATGGAGCGCGAGGAAGCTGCGGCTACGGGGCTGGAAACCAAGGACATCCATGCGGATTACGATTTCCCAGCTCTGCTCGAACAAGCGAATAGAGACCGCAACATGGCGCAGGCACTACTCCTTGAGAAAGCCCTCGCTGAGTATAAAGTCCACGGTCGCATTGGCATCTACGGCAAGATCGAATTCGGGCATTGGCTCAGGACCATCGATTTCCTGCGCAGCAGATTGCCCGATGTCGAGATATTGGGTGAGGACATGCTGTGCTCGGTGATCGCGCAAGCGCGTGTGACTAAGGACGATAGCGAGATCGAACGAATCCGCGCCATGGGTCGCATCACCACCGCCGTTGTCGGAGACGTGGCCGGGTATTTAACCTCCCATAGCGTAAAAGACGGCTACCTGGTGAATCGCGAGGGAGAGCAGCTCACAATAGGAAACGTTAAACGCAAAATCAATCTTTGGCTGGCGATGCGCGGCGCTGAAAACCCCAAAGGCTCCATCTTCGCCGTTGGACGCGATGCCGGGATTCCCCACAGCACCGGAACCGATTCAGATCCCATCCCGGTAGGACAAACCATCGTCTTCGATATCTACCCCTGTGAGGCTGGTGGAGGCTATTTCTATGACTTCACACGGACATGGTGTCTTGACCACGCCCCGGATGATGTCCTGCAAATTTATGAGGATGTCTTTGATGTGTACGAGACAGTTTATGCGGCGATCAGACCCCACAAACCCTGCCGCGATTACCAGATCCAGACTTGCGAACTCTTTGAAGCCAAAGGTCACCCATCCATCCTTTCCAATCCCATGACAACCGACGGCTATGTTCACAGCCTCGCCCACGGTATCGGGCTTGATGTTCATGAAGCGCCTAGTTTCTACACGAAATTCGAGGATACGTTGCTGCCCGGGTCGGTTATCACCGTCGAACCCGGGCTATATTACCCTGACCGCGGACTGGGTGTTCGCATCGAGGATACCGCCTGGATGCGCCCGGATGGTGTACTTGAGACTTTAGTCGAGTTCCCTAAGGACCTCGTCCTCAAGATGCAGAGAGCATAAAGACAAACCGACGTGGTGTGAACAGTGAAGGCGAGAAACTCATGAACGAAGAGACACGCATTCTGGGGATAGAGACATCCTGCGACGAAACCGCAGCGGCTGTTCTTGAAAACGGCCGTCATATCGCCTCAAATATCATCGCTTCACAGGCAGAGATTCACGCCGAATATGGGGGGGTCTTCCCGGAGATGGCGTCACGCGCTCACATCGAAACCATCCATCAAGTCGTTTCCAGCGCCCTCGCTGAGGCGCATGTGGGCCTGGAGTCAATCGATGCTATCGCCGTCACGCGCGGGCCCGGTTTAGCCGGTTCGCTCGTCGTCGGATTGAATATGGCGAAAGGGCTTGCGATGGGAGCGGGCCTGCCTCTTCTGGGAATTAATCACTTGGAAGCCCATCTGTATTCCATCTGGCTCGTTGAAGAGGAAGAACCCACATTCCCTCTTCTTGGGTTGATCGTCTCGGGTGGGCATACGGAATTATTATTAATGCGCGACCACCTCCAGTACGAACGGCTGGGCGGTACTCTCGACGACGCCGCTGGTGAAGCCTTCGACAAAGTTGCGCGCTTGCTCGGTCTCAGCTATCCCGGGGGTCCAGCAATAGAAGAAATCGCAAAAGATGGGGACGCGGATGTTTTTAAATTCCCGCGCGCCTGGATGGAAGATACCTGGGATTTCTCCTTCAGTGGATTAAAAACGGCAGTTTTGCGAGAAGTGCGCTCGCTTCAACCCAATCTCGAAGCAGGTGTGGAAACCCCTGAAGAGGATCTGCCGATTGCCGATCTCGCGGCTTCGTTTCAAGATGCGGTCGTGGACGTGCTTGTCGGGAAAACGCTCGCGGCGGCAAAGGAGTTCAACGCCAACGAAATCCTCGTCGCCGGCGGGGTATCCGCCAACCAATCTTTACGATCCTCCCTGCAGACAAAATCCAAAATCCCAGTTCGAGTTCCGCCCCTGGCTTTATGCACCGACAATGCAGCGATGATCGCCGCCGTGGGCCATCGTCGCTTCCTGAACGGGCAGCGTGACGCGCTCGACATCGACGTTCTCCCTAACTGGCCTCTAACCAGTTGATCGTCTCTCCGTGCTCGGCTCTCATCCTTAAATAAAAAATCTTCGCCTCCGTCTCAACATCGATTGTGATACCTAATGAACGAAGGCGAAGATTCGAAGTTCTTTATATGTGCAATGGTTTTGTATTAGATTGTTCGGATTCAGCATGGTCCTTGCAGTCACCATGACCATGGCCATGACCGTGTCCATGTCCCTCACCATGACCGCCGCAGTTTCCACCTTCGGACAGTTTTCCTTCCTGAAAACTTGTTAGTGCTTCCTGCACAGTGCCGACAGCTCCAGTGGCGGTTTGTATCCCATAATGGTCGAAGAACTCGTCTGCTCGCCGACCCATTCCACCACAGATCATCACATTCGCTCCAAGCGAGGCGATATACTCAGGGACCTGCCCGGGACCGTGTCCCGCAAAATAGGGATTGTCAACGGCCTTAACTTCCTCTACCGCTTCGTCTTTAAAATCCGCGATGACGAAATAAGGGCATCTGCCAAAGTGCTGGCTCACACTTTGTTATCCTCAGTTGAAATTACGATTCTCATATTCTAGCCTCCAAATACCCTCGTAGGGGATGGCATATCGTATCACGATAGGTCTTTTAATTGTTCCATCATTTTTGCTTCTTCTAAGCCTTCACGTTGCTGCGCAATCAACTTAACTCCGGCGCGGTGAACCTGTCTGAAATTCCCGCCCTGGCATACCGCTCGCAAAACCCCTTCGATATCGATAACTTGCGATCCGGCGAGGATGTCGATGCCATATTCGAAAAGCACCGGACTCATCGGGGTGCTGGGTCCGAGCACGACGACCAGTGCCTCTGGCGCACACAACTCGAGCAGAGGCTCCAGCGTGCGATTGATTAGAGCCATGCTCGTGATCGCCACAACGTCCGCTTGCGGTAGAACCTCAGAGGCCATATCTGCCGGCAGATCACCCTGGCGCTGCCTTAGCTCCAGTACCTGAAGCTTGCCTACTTTGCTTCGAAGGCGTGGCACGAAAGGGAAATGCCCAATCAAGGCAACGGTCCGGTTGGCGCCATATCGTGATTCCGCTTGTTCTTCCTCAACCCTCTCAGGGTGAGGATCCGGCAATAATGCATTGAGCGTCGCTACCCCTACACTGGATAGGACGGGCTTTCCCTCCTCAAATGCTAGCTTAATAAGTTCACGACCGGTGTACCGCGTCAGTTCACCTGCTTCCGGTACGGCCGGCTCACCTCGTTTGTGGGGTTCTGAGAGCGTTGACGCAAGACCGCAACTTCGTTCTCCTCCCTGGATAGCTACAACCGCAGTCCAATGGAGGCCCACTCGGATTCGCTCAATCTCACCTTCCGGCACTTGAGCAATCAGATCATCAACTAGACTCATAACCCCTCGCCATAGCCAGGTAACTCGAGGTCCTTGTCCCCTACCTTAACTCGCCAATACGGAGTCCATGCGACCCCGAACAAATCCACACGGATATTCTTCTTAAAGGGAGCTATCACGGCCTCCTCAATCTCCAAAGCCACCTGATCCCAACGGTCGTGTATCTCGTCGACCTCTTGAGCCAATTCTGCCTGCAAGTCATCCAACTCCTGCATAAAATCCTCGATGACCTCATGAGACTCCTCGACATCGGCTTTTGCCTTTGAAGTCATTCTTCGTTTCGTCAACGAGGTGGAAATTCGGCGAGAGGATCGTGACCCGGAGAAAAGACCGATAACGTTTTCTGCAAGCGTAGCAAACTCCTCTACTTTGCGGGAACCCAGGTCGGCCTGATCCTCAGCCAACTCACGCTGTTCCTTAGTTAACCGGTCATTAATGCGTTTGATCTTGGTCCTATACTTCTTCTCTAATTTTCTTATCGCGGCCTCGTCCGCGGCCTCGCTGCATTGGTTTTGGAACTCGGCCTGCGCAGTCCCCGGGGTCGCAAATATTTTTAAAGCTGGATTCGATGGAATCTTCAAGCCCGCGCCGTGGTAAATGTAATCCTGAAAATCCTTCTCTATCGATTTAAGCCTCTTCGCGTCGTTCAGGGGCGCCTCCAATGGCGCAAACTGAGCGTCAGGGCTTGGGCTAGAATCAAACGAGGCGGGGTCAAGAGGAGAGATCGTCCATTCATCCCAGCGGATGAATCCTTTTGGATCCACATCCTCTGCTATCGCCGCGCTCGATTCAACATGATCGAGATTGCTTTTCCGGTCAAGATAACGCACATCTGCCTGAACGAGTAACGCGGGCCTATACATCAAGCCAAGAATTTCCGATTTTTCGGGATCGTGCATTGCGCCCTTCAACGCCTGGCTGGAAGTGATGATGTTCGGGAGGAAGAACTCGGAAATGCCCGTGGGAACTTTTGGGTGCCTGGTGGTGGTCTCCATAGCATCTTTGGCTGCGGCGGCTTGATCGGTTTTTACTTCCCCATCCGACGCGTCCCTGGCGGTCGTTGAGATTTGCGGCTTTTGAGCACCGACTAATTCGTTGACATCCCGCAGCTTTGTACGCGTGATGGGCCCCCTAAGGTAAGCCATAGCCCAGCGAGTCATAAAGACTTGCTGGTCCCGTTCGTGGACATTATTTAACAAGAACACTCGCTTATCGAGAGCCGAGATCAACTTGTCCACATCGGAGCGTTTAAATCCGCTTTTCCCCGTATCAACAGATTCCAACCCATCTAAGAGCCGAGACTTATCCTGCTCCGTCTGCAGCTTCCCGACGAACCATGTTCCCGCATTGCTCAAGGCTTTGTAATCGAGATCGACGGGGTTCTGTGTTGTCAGTAAAACCCCCAATCCAAATGCACGTGCCGTTTTCAATAAACGCAGGAGCGGCGGTTTTGAAGGCGGATTGGCGACAGGCGGCAAATAACCGAAGACCTCATCAAAGTACAGGATCGCCCGCAAAGAAGATGATCCCGGCTGCGCTCGCATCCAGGATTCCACCTCGGTGAGCAGCAATGTGGTAAAGAACATGCGCTCGCTCTCTGGTAGATGGGCGAGGTAGAACACGCTGTGCCGGGGTTTGCCATCCGCCGCCCAAAGCAATTGACCGACATCCAGGTGAGCCCCATGAGTCCAGGCCTCGAAAGAAGGGGAAGCCAGGAGATTGTTTAACGTCATCGCCAGTTCAAAACGATCGTTCTCGGGGAAGAATTTGTCGATCTCGAAAGCACCCAGCTTATTAAAGGGTGGGGACTGAATCTGATGGATCAGCTCTGTGAGATCCATATCCTGACCGGCTTTCCAGGCGCTCTCAAAGAGATTAGAAAGCAGGATGTGCTCGCGTGATCGAACAGGATCTGACTCGATGCCCACAAGAGCGAGGAGCGCAGTGACCGTGCTTGAAATCCGCTCGCGAGAAGCTTCTTTATTTTCATCCCACGAGGTCTGCGGCGCTTTTAGCGAAGCCAGGATGCTTACAGGAATCCCGGCATCTGATCCAGGCGTGTAAACTGCGTATTCAACCGCATTCCTGACGGCTTCAATTCGTTCCGGTCCGATCCCCCATTCCTTTAAACCCCCCTTCCAGATTTTCGCTATCTTTTCAGATTTCTCTTCGACGGTCTGTTCTTCCCGACGGGCCTCGTCCGGATCGATCCAGGGCTGAAAATCTTCGGGAGCCAGATCCGGAAAATGGAGTAATAGATTGGCCATATCCCCCTTTGGGTCGATCAAAATCGCGGGGATGCCGTTCAGTGCAGCCTCCTCCAGGAAGTCGATACATAATCCCGTTTTTCCCGAACCCGTCATTCCTACGACAACGCCGTGAGTCGTCAGATCATCAGGGTCGTAAAGCAATGGCTTTGTCCCGGCCTTTCCCTTCTTCAGGTCGTAGGGGCGACCCAGGTAGAACTTGCCGTCATAATCCACCAAAACACCCTCCTTCGCGGTCTGTCGCTGACTCACTTGCTTGCAGCTAGATAAATCCGCTCGAATTCTAACAGGTACTGCTGTGTAATATCATCGCTGTGAAGTATTAAAACATTCTCGTCGTTCTTTTCCTCTGCATTTCGGGAGAAATTATACGACCCCGTGACCACGATTTCACCATCTATCAAAATAACCTTATGATGCATCTTGTTTTGATTGGCATCTAGACGGATGTCCAATCCGGCCAAAACCAGCTCCCCGAAATCACTTCCTGAGTTATCTGCCTGGCCGCGCTCGATCACTCCCCGCACTCGCACCCCATCGGCTTCCCGAGCGATCAAAGCTTCAGCCAGTGGATCCGATGTGAAGGCGAAAGCGAGAAATTCAATGCTCTCCTCCGCCGCGGCGACGAGTGATAAAAGCCTCTGCAAAACATGATCGTCCGGGGAGAAGTACACTTCCACATCTGTACCGTTTATATTCACGCGCGGGTAAGGTGTATCTGCTACCGACAACGCGCCGAAGCGGTCATCCATGAACATCTCTTCAAACTCGCGAGTGTAACTCTGGGCGAGCTTGCTGGAACGAATGTGGTTCAAGTTATTGTCGTTGCGGTACGCCCCGTTGATCGTGTAATTCATCGAGCCCGACCACACATCCAACTGGTCGATGACTGTGAACTTATGATGCATCAAGGACTCCCGGCGATCGGCGACGACAGGAATCCCGGCGTCAATCAAATCTTGAATTTCATTATCGAGGATGTAATCACTGTCAACAACAATCCGGATGTTGACGCCGCGGCGATCTGCGTCCAGGAGCGCGTCGCGCAGGCTCCATAGGTCCAGCCGCATCACGGCGACATCGACAGAATAGCGTGCCTCATCGATCGCCTGTGCCAGAGCCGAATCCGGGCCGCCATGCAGACTGGACGACCCCGGGCCATCCGGCTGGCTGAAGTAAACGGCGTACCAACCCCCCTCGGTTGTCTCTTCACCCACTGGCGGAGGGAGCGTCTCCCTTCCAAGCAGCAAGTAAGCGGCAAACATCGCCAGGAGAATAAACAACCCCGCGAGAGGCTTGAGCCAATTACTGATTATTCTCATGATATCTGCAATGATCTCTTTTTAGGCAATTTCATTCTGATATTTTCCCCCAGATATGGTTCTATTGTAACTACTCAACTCCAATTCGGCACTGTCAATCCGAGGAGCCTTTCGACAAGTTCGGGATGAATGTCCGCGACGTAATTACTCGCCCGACATCAGTGTTCTTTAAAGCATCGACGTGATTCGTCACTACCTTCGTGGCACGAACAAAGGCAGGATCCTGCGCTGCCCTTGTACCGCACTGCGCCAGTCCGAGGGCAATGGCT
>RCNB010004740.1_pt1 | contig 12869 bp, 9 predicted proteins | sample 2041321 | NCBI WGS metagenome assembly RCNB01 (sample SAMN09708232, study PRJNA481090) | Marine sediment metagenome, whole genome shotgun sequencing project. | reverse complement strand
CATTCAGCGTCGAGTTTTTGGCTCAGTTCGGCAATGAGTACGATCTTTTTCCGTCTGCCGAAGTTGCGCCGGCAAAAACATAAGCGGCTGACCTCCACACTGTCATGTGAGGAGCGTTGGCAAAGCATTAGAGATTGAGCTGTAAGTTCGATATAATGGGATTCAAGAAGAGACCTTTCCACTCATGAAAAAGATCGGTGTTTTGACCAGGGATTGTGCGGGGATCAATGCAGCTATCAGAGCTGTTGTGCGAACGGCGGCTTTTCACAGCATCGAGGTCCTGGGAATAATCAAGGGTTACGACGGTTTGATCGATCGGGACCTGATTGAGCTCGACAGACATTCGGTTTCGGGTATCTTGAACCGGGGAGGGACCATCCTGAAAACGGCCCGGGCGCAAAGATTTTTGACTGCGGAGGGGCAAAACCAAGCCGTAAAAACCATTGCCGAAAACAATCTTGATGGTTTGATCGTTATCGGGGGGAATGGTTCGTTGACAGGTGCCCATATTCTTGCCACAGAATACCAGGTTCCTGTGATCGGTGTGCCGGCCACGATCGACAACGACATCAATGGTGTGAAAATGTCTATAGGAGCTGACAGCGCAGTAAACGTGGCCATAGAGGCTTTGGATAAAATAAGAGACACAGCCACTAGCTTGGAAAGGGTATTCGTGGTCGAGGTGATGGGGCGCGACTGCGGCTACATCGCTCTTCAAGTTGCCCTTGCCGGAGGGTGTGAAGAAGTTCTGATCCCGGAAAAAGAAACGGATATGGAAAGTATTTGTGCCGATATTGTCGAAGGAAGCAGCCAGGGGAAAATAAGCTGGATTGTGATCGTGGCCGAGGGGAGTACAAAAGGAAGCGAAGTGGCCGACACCATCGTGAAGGAGACCGGGCTGGAAACACGACTTTCCGTCTTGGGGTATATCCAACGGGGAGGTGTCCCCACAGCCTTCGACCGTCTTTTGGCTGCCCGCCTTGGGAGCTTTGCTGTCGAGATTTTGAAGGATGGGCAGACGGACATGTGTGTGGGTTATACAGACAAAAAACTAATCACCATCCCCTTAGAACAGGCCATCCAACCAAAGAAGATCGACTATGAACGGGACTACCGGCTGATCAAAATATTAACTTGAAGGAGATAATTAATGGCAATTCAAATACAAGATTTACTCGGAGAGGAAGCCCCTGATTTATTGGAACATGTTTGTGAAACCATCCCCAAAGCGCTTCTGAATCTTCCTGGGCCGGACTTTGTGGAGCGTATTTTTGGACTATCGGACAGGTCAAAGGATGTCCAGAGCAATTTATTGAAGCTGTTCGAAAACGGGCGCTTAGAGGGGACCGGCTATCTTTCCATCCTTCCTGTGGATCAAGGTGTTGAGCATACGGCAGGGGCCTCTTTTGCACCCAATCCTGTTTATTTCGATCCCGAGAACATTGTCAAGCTTGCTGTCGAGGCAGGATGCAATGCGGTAGCTTCCACTGTGGGCGTGCTGGGAATGGTATCCAAAAAATATGCGGATAAAATCCCATTTATCGTCAAGATCAACCACAACGAACTTTTGTCCTACCCGAATTCCTACGACCAAAGGATGTTCGGCTCTGTAACACGAGCCTGCGATATGGGAGCCTTGGGGGTCGGAGCCACGATTTATTTTGGGTCTGAGGAATCGCGGGACCAGATCGAAGAGGTATCCGATGCCTTCCAGCAGGCCCATGAGATGGGGATGTTCACGGTGCTATGGTGTTATCTGAGAAATCCAGCGTTCACAAAGGATGGCGTCGATTATCATGCGTCCGCAGACCTTACCGGACAGGCAAATTATCTGGGAGCGACCATTGAAGCGGATATCATCAAGCAGAAACAACCTACTAACAATGGGGGGTTCCTTGCCGTGGATTTTGGCAAAACCCATCCGTTAATGTACGAAAAGCTCACCTCTGACCATCCGATCGATCTGACTCGGTATCAGGTAGCGAACTGTTTCATGGGGCGTGTCGGGCTTATCAACTCCGGCGGCGCATCAGGAAAGGACGACCTAAGACAAGCTGTCCGGACTGCCGTCATCAACAAACGGGCAGGGGGCATGGGTTTGATCATTGGAAGAAAGGCTTTCCAGAAACCCATGGCCGATGGTATAGAGATCATCCATGCAGTTCAGGAGGTCTACTTATCAGATGAAGTAACCATCGCCTGATTTATTTTTCGTTTCTCTTCCATGTTTGTAGGTATGATTTTCAAGGTTATCTTTGCCATCCGGCATGTCCTCCGCTCTAGTTCGGATCTTTAACGCCATTCACTCATCGCTCTTATCGGCGGCTCTGAACTGCGCACGCAAATACCCAATCTCTAACACTCCAGCCTCTGTTCCCGTGCTTGCCCGCATCCAAATCCTTTGGCAAAGTTGCGCTCAATACAGCATCGCCGCCTGACTCCGTCAGATTCCCTCGAAGAACGATTCTTGAAGGCTAGATCCTCAATGGCGCTGCGGACATACCTGATGGCTTTTTTGCCTCAGATCTGTCCCATACAAAATTGAAGAGAGCCTATTTCTCTAAACAGCTTTGAGTATTTTTAGCATTTCAGATGGAGAATGGGCTGGTACAGGTGAAGTTTTAAAATCCCTTACATTCCTTGTGACGATAACGTTCGCCTTGATATGACATGCTGCCTCTGAAATCACCCCGTCTTCAAAGTCTTTGAATTTTCCTTCCAACGCTCCTTCTAACACCGCTCTATCGACAGATGCCACTTCCAGCAGGGAAAGGAGTTTTCGGGTGGCCCATTTAGCCTTTCTGACTCCGATCGTTTTTGTTGCAAGATAATAAATGGTGGTTATCGTGGTTGCGCTGACATAACCTTGTATTTTGCCCTCTTCCACTTTGGAAAACATTAGGGCTGCTGCTTCGGCAAAGGATTGCCTATCCAAAAATAAATCGAGAACGACATCTGTATCGAATAGTGCAATCATGTATATTTTTTCTTAAGATATTTTTTGTAATCCTCAGGACTAACTCGAGAATCCTGCATAATTCCCAAAAGAGAATTGACTTTGGGAGATATTCTACCCGAGTCTTCCTCGGGCTCCGGATTCAATAAAGCAAAAAAATCTGCTACCAGCTTTGACACTGACTTTCCCGAATGCTTCGCGTAATCTTTGGCCTGATTGATCAAATTTTCATCCATGCGCAGCGTTAATTTTGTAGTCATAGCATCCTCGATATATGTGACGTATAAATTGTAATTATAATATACGTCAATATCGAGAGAATGTCAAGTCATTGAACGGTGTTCTTTTAAAAAGACGATGGTTTTTATGGATTTATCTCATTTAATCCATTTTTACATTTTCATCACTGAAGTTGGTAAAAAATTTTTATTAACAAGGGTCAACCTTTTGTATAGTTGATACGTCTTAGAGTATGAAATGTTCTACATATTAGTAAGAAATAAGCGCCTGTGAGAAAACCATGGAATATTTGAGTCAAAGGGAAGAGCAAATTTTGTTGGCCATCGGGTACCTTCGAGAGGATGCCTATCTTGTGGCTATAAGGAAACATTTGTCATCGATCGTGGGGAAAGAGTTGTCGATCGGAGCTGTGCATATTCCGTTGCGCCGGATAGAAAAACAAGGGTTAATAGCTGCTTCATTCGGTGAATCGACAGCTGTTCGTGGCGGACGCCGGAAAAAAATCTACCGGTTTACATCCGCAGGCCTTGCGGCTCTCAAAGAAAATAAGAAGGTCAGTGATCGGTTGTGGACGGATTACTTGAAAGCAAGCGCTTTGAGTAAGACATAGTGAAAAGAGAGAGTTATTTTCAACCGAAACCGGGATGGAGGATCCTGTGGTTCCTGTTGCCTGACAATGAACGGGAATCCCTGGTCGGAGATTTTGATGAAATCTTTCGGGAGAAAATAAAGGATAAGGGGAAACTTGTTGCCTTGCTTTGGTATTGGAGCCAAGTCATCCTCCTGGTCCCCTCATCGCTAAAAGAATCCATTTATTGGAGTGTGCTCATGTTTCGCAACTATTTGAAAATCGCTTTTCGGAATTTAGTTAGACACAAAGGATTTTCTTTTCTCAACATCACCGGATTGGCCATCGGCATGGTCTGCACCATCCTGATTCTATTCTGGGTGCAGCATGAGTTGAGCTATGACCGGTATCATAAAAATGGCAAAAAGGTCTACAGGATACTCCAACACATCCAATACGCGGAGGTCGTCACCTGGGCCATTAACCAAGGGCCGCTGGGCCCGGCTTTGAAAGAAGAGATTCCCGAAATCGAGGAGCAGGCCCGGTTTTGTTTTGCCCAGTGGCGTATGAAATACGATGACCAGGTCTTTGTGGAATTGGGAGGGTATACCGATCCTTCCCTATTCAAGATGTTCACCATCCCTTTTGTCCAAGGTGATCCCGAGAGGGCTCTGGCGGATCCTCGATCGATGGTTATGACCGAGGAGGTGGCGCAAAAGATATTCGGCGATGAAGACCCGATCGGAAAGATCATCCATGTGGGCAGCGATTATGATTTCAAAGTGACCGGAATCCTCCAAGACATTCCCGATAATTCCCATTTCCGGTTTAAATTCCTAGCAAACATGGATTTTGCCAAAGAGGTGGGCCGCACTGTGGATAATTGGAAAAACAGCCATTTCACCACCTATGTGCAGCTGGCTGACAATGTCTCCTTGGAAGACGCCAACAAAAAGATCTACAATTTTCTGGATGCCAAACCCACTCTGGAGGATTGGGAGAAGCTCTCCCTTCAGCCGCTCTTCAAAATACATCTGTCATCGGGAATTGGCTATGACTCGTTCGGCACAGGGAATACCAAATATATCGTTATATTTTTAGCTGCGGCTCTTTTTATTCTGCTCATCGCCTGTATCAATTTTATGAACCTGTCCACAGCGCGGTCTTTGCTCCGCTCCAAGGAGGTGGGAATGCGCAAAGTGGTTGGGGCTTTCAGAGGCCAGCTTGTCCGGCAGTTTTTGGGTGAGTCCATATTCCAGTCCCTGATCGCGATGATTCTGGCAATGGGACTAGGAATACTTCTTCTTCCCGCCTTTAATCAGTTAGCCCGAAAGAACTTCTCAGCGCATCTGTTTTTGCGCCCGGATATCATCCTAGGCCTTGCAGCCGTTCTTCTTTTTGCGGGTATCATTGCAGGAATTTATCCGGCGTTTGTGTTGTCTGGATTCCGGCCGGTGTCTGTGTTGAAAGGGACAGCTCGGACATTGGGTGGAAGGTCATTTTTCCGAAAGGCCTTGGTGGTTTTCCAGTTTTGTGTTGCCGTGATCCTGATGGTCGGGAGCCTGGTGATCTATTCTCAGATCCACTTCATGCGAAATAAAGAACTGGGATATGACAAGGAGAATTTAGTCACATTGGCTCTCAATACGACAGTACAACAGAATTACGAGGCTTTGCGGAATGAGCTTATGGAAGATGCGAGCATATTGGATGTCACGCGCGTCTCTGGCCTCCCGGCTATGGGTTACTATTTTTCCAACAGCCGCTGGAATTGGGAAGGAAAGGATCCGGATAAAGATATCCTTTTCCGGGCCAATTTTGTGGACTATGATTATTTAGAAGCCCTGAAGGCACCGATCGTGATGGGCCGGGATTTTTCGAAAGATTACGGGGCGGATGCAACAGGTATTATCATCAACGAAACCTCTCAAAAAGTCATGGGTTTTGAGGACCCTATCGGGAAACGGGTGACTCTGGGAGAAGACGATGTGTTTAACATCATCGGGGTTGTCAAAGACTTCCATTATGTGTCCTTGCGGACTGAGATCGAACCCATGATTCTGCTGCTTGATCCAGAGCGTTCCAGCTCGATCATGATTCGTATCCGTTCTGAAAATACACCTCAGACCCTAAAATTCATGGGAGGTGTCTGGAAAAAGTTTGCCGGAGATTTTGAGTTTGATTACCGTTTTCTGGATGAGAGTCTGGATACTCTTTATCGTGGAGAGCAGCAGGTGGGCAGGATCATCAATGTTTTTACCATATTATCCGTGTTTATCTCCTGTCTTGGCCTTTTTGGGTTGGCCTCCTCTATGGCTTTGAGTCGGACCAAGGAGATCGGGATCCGAAAAGTATTGGGAGCGTCCATCTCTGGGGTTGTCGTTCTTCTGACTAAAGAATTCTCGAAGTGGGTTATCGTGGCCAACTTGATTGCCTGGCCGCTTTCATATTTTGCGCTGAATCGATGGCTTCAGGAGTTCCCTTACAGGACGGACATCAAACTCTGGATTTTCCTTGGGACAGGACTAGTGACATTTTTGATTGCGATTTTGACCGTAAGCTACCAGTCGTTGAGAGCTGCCCTCTCTAACCCCGCCGACTCGCTAAGATACGAATAAAAAAAAGGGGACGGTTCTATTTTTTTCCAGGGATTGCTGAGGTAGCGTTATTATAATCCTAGAAAAAAAATAGAACCGTCCCCTTTTTCTATCTTTACATTAAATTCTATTAGAGATAGAATAAAAATTCTTTTATATCAATTTTTAGGAGGGAATTATGCTTTCAAGATTGAAGGTTTTAGTTTTTATTCTGGTGCTTGCTCTTTTGGTTCCATTTGGATGCAAGAAGGCTGCTGAACAAACCGAACTCAAGATCGATTATGAAAAGTACACCTTGGCTAACGGTTTGGAAGTCGTTCTTCATGAGGACAAGTCCGATCCAATCGCAGCAGTTGCCATCCAATACCATGTCGGGTCCAACCGGGAAGAAGTGGGACGCACAGGTTTTGCCCATCTTTTCGAACACATGATGTTCCAGGAATCACAGCATGTCGGACAGGACCAGTTTTTCAAAAAAATCCAAGGTGTCGGTGGGACACTGAATGGAGGCACAAGCCGAGATGGCACGATCTATTTCCAGGTCGTTCCTAAAAACGCCCTAGAGATGGTCCTCTGGCTTGAGGCAGACCGTTTGGGTTTCCTGACCCCCAAGATCACCAAGGAGGCCTTTGCCAATCAACAGAATGTCGTCAAAAACGAAAAAAGACAAGGGGAAAATCGACCATACGGTTACACAACTCATATCCTCGGAAAGCTGCTTTATCCTGAAGGCCATCCATACAACTGGACGGTGATCGGATCTATGGAGGACCTAACCCTGGCCACCTTGAAAGATGTTCATGGATTCCATGGCAAGTGGTATCGCCCCAACAATGCCACATTAGTTGTTGCAGGCGATTTTGATTGGGAGCAGACAAAGCAGTTAATCGAAAAATATTATGGCGAGATAGAATCCGGGGAAGCTAAGGATGATCCCAAACCCCAGCCCGTCACCCTGGATGGTATCAAAATGGCCTATTGGGAGGACAAATATGCCAATGCACCCCAGTTGAATATGATTATCCCGACTGTAGAGCAGTATCAACCGGACGCCTATGCTTTGTCTTTCTTCGGGCAGTTGTTTTCTTACGGGAAAAAGGCTCCTCTTTACAAGGTCATCGTGGAAGAAAAGAAACTGGCTCCTTCTGTCTCGGGATATCAGCGGAGCAATGAGGTTGCAGGGGAATTTGCCATCCGGATCCAGCCCTTTCCAAGTATCAATCTCAACGATGTCAAAGATGCTATCGCGGAAAGCTTCCAGAGATTCGAGACAGAGTCGTTTACGGATGAGGATGTGGAGCGCATAAAGGCGGGCCTTGAAACCCAATTTTACAACAGCATGTCCAGCATTTTGGGTAAATCATTCCAACTCGCCCGGTACAATGAATATGCCGGTTCTCCGGGATATGTGACCACGGATCTCGAAAACATCAAAGCCGTTACCAAGGCAGACATCCTGCGTGTGTATGAAACATACATCAAAGACAAATCCTATGTAATGACAAGCTTCGTACCCAAAGGAAAGTTGGATTTGATCGTTGAAGGATCAGAGCCCTTTGCTATCGAGGAAGAATCCGCAGCCGCAGAAAAAATAGTGGCGGAAAGAGGGATTTTCAAAGTTGAACCGATCCTGTCCTCATTCGACCGCAGCCAAGAGCCCCTCATAGGACCCGATCCTGAAATCACGCTTCCATCGATCTGGAAGGAAAAACTTTCGAATGGAATAAAGATTTATGGGATCGAACATACAGAATTGCCCCTTGTCCAGTTTTCCATGGCGATCAAAGGTGGCCAGCTGCTGGATGACATAAACAAAGTCGGTGTGGCCAACCTGATAACGGACATGATGATGGAGGGCACAAAAAATAAAACTCCGATCGAACTGGAAGAAGCCATCGAGGAGTTGGGCGCCAATATCTATATGTCCACGGGTCGTGAGGCCATTACGGTATCCGTAAATTGTTTGACATCTAAGTTTAACGACGTCTTCCAGCTTGTGGAGGAAATCCTGTTGGAGCCACGTTGGGACGAGAAGGAATTCGACAGGGTCAAAAAGCAAACCATCGAAAACATCAACCGGAGCAAAGTCAGGCCGACTTCCGTTGCGCGTAATGTTTTCAACAAACTTGTTTACGGTGATAAACACATCTTCAGCATTTCGACTTTGGGAACAATGGAATCTGTCGATGCTATTACGATCGACGACCTGAAGGCCTATTACGAGAAGAACTTTTCGCCGTCCATCACCAATGTTGCTATTGTCGGAAATATTTCCCAACAAGATTCGGTCAGTATGTTTAAATCCTTGGAGGAGAAATGGGCGGCCAAGGACGTCACGTTTCCTGAGTTTGATTTGCCTGCACCTCTGGAGAAATCTGTGGTCTATTTTGTGGATTTCCCGGAAGCACGCCAATCCGTCATTAATATCGGGAATCTTTCCATGTCTGCGACAGATCCAGATTATTACCCGGCCTATGTCATGAACTACAAACTGGGCGGAAGTTTTAACGGGTTTGTGAACCTGATTTTGAGGGAAGAAAAAGGTTACACCTATGGGGCCCGCACGGGTTTTAGCGGATATCTCCAGCCGGGAACATTTAGTGCCTCCTCACAGGTGCAATCTCAGGCAACGCTGGAGTCGGTGCAGATTTTCAGAGACTTGATGCTGAAGTACAGGGAAGGAATCGTTCCTGAGGATTTGCAATTCACTAAGGATGCGCTGGTTAAATCCAACGCCCGGAATTTTGAGACTCTTAGGGCTCTGCTGGGAATACTGAACAACATCGCGACGTACAACCACCCGGATGACTACATCAAACTGAGGGAAGAATTTGTCAAGAATTTGACACCAGAGGCACACAAGGAATTGGCCCAGAAGCACATCGATCCTGACCGAATGATATATCTTGTTGTCGGCGATGCAGCCACCCAGATGAAATCTTTGGAGAAGCTTGGACTCGGCAAAGTGACCCTCATAGAACAGAAATAAGAGAAATTTGCACCTGAATAAACGAGAATTCTAGGTTCATTACTATACCCAATCCTTTTAAAGGATAAAAAATTTCACAAATCCTGTTGACAGATGGATAAAAAGGTGCTAAAATTTTAACATGCTAAAAAAACAACATCATAAGCCAGCCGTATAAGAAGGTGAAAAGCATGAAAGAACAGACGAATCTCAGCCGCAGGGAAAGACAGATCATGGATATCATCTATCAATTAAAGGAAGCTACAGTCGCCCAGGTTCTCGAAAGATTACCCAATCCTCCCAGTTATTCAGCTGTGAGAGCTTTGCTCCGTGTGTTGGAAAATAAGGGGCACTTGTGTCACAAACAGGATGGACCACGTTATGTTTTCTCTCCTACTCTGTCCCGGGAAACAGCAAGGCAGACAGCCCTGCAGCACCTTCGGAAGACTTTCTTTAATGGCTCGACAGAAGAAATTGTGGCGGCTCTCCTCAATATTTCGGAAGACGATCTTTCCGATGAAGATTATCACCGCTTACAAACACTTATTGAAAAGGCAAGGAAAGAAGGAAGATAAACATGTTAGCCCTCCTTTGCGAATATCTGATCAAGAGCTCCTTGATCCTGTCTACTGCAATTGTGCTGGTCTATTTATTGAGGAAAAAGTCAGCCGGCTTGAGGCATCTTGTTCTTTCTGTTTTTCTTATCGGTCTCCTCTTTTTACCGATTCTCTCATCTTTCACAACAGGTTGGGAAACAAAATTTCTTCCTTCATGGCAAACCTGGGATACTGCCGCTCTGAAGGCAGATGGCTTAACTCAAAACTTGAATAGTTCCTCCAAAACTCTTGGGTCTACATTAGTAGCCTCGGAGATCCCCATATACATGGAGGAGGTCAAAAAAGACTCTCGGCCTGTATTTGGATTCGCTGCGCTTTTGATATGGTTCTTCGGATTGATGTTTCTTTCTATTCGAATACTATTAGGCCTGTTAGGTACTATCCGGCTAACAAGAGAAGGACAGGATATACAGGATTCCCTATGGAAAAGACTTCTGCAACGTTTCCTGGCGACTGTTTTTTTGAGAAAAAAAATCAATCTTTTAAGTCATAACAAAACCATGGTTCCTCTAACATGGGGTATCTTCAAACCTGTCGTGATGATGCCGGAAGAATCCAAGAACTGGAGCGAAAATCAGCGTTCTACGGCACTTTATCACGAGCTCTCTCATATCAAAAGAGGAGATTATCTTGTCATGATACTGGCTCGGATTAGCCGGGCTATCTACTGGTTCAATCCTCTAAGCTGGATCGTTTTGAGGATGATCAAAAAGGAACAGGAAAAAGCTTGTGACGAGCTTGTCTTGAAAGCGGGCATAAAACCATCGACCTATGCGGAAAACCTTCTTTATATCCGAAATTCGATTTCTGGTCATTGGAATCCGCCTGCGACTGTTTTAGGTGTGATGAATAAATCCCATCTGAACGACAGGCTTACTACTATTTTAAAACAGAGGTTCAATCTCAAGGAGGTTCAAATGAAAACCAAAATATTGCTGAGTGTATTGGCTATTCTATCTATTTCGTTTATCGGCCTGGCACGCCCTGGAAACTCCTCCGGCAGCCATGCTGAAGCCGTCTCTCCCGAAAATGCCACAGTCATGGCTTCGATCGATTCTGAGGAAGCTCCGATAATTACACAGGATCAAGACAAAAAAGAGCAGAAAAAGGAAGTCAAGAAGAAGGTGAAAAAAGAGGACGAGGAAAAAGAGAAAACCATCCTTGTTTGGACAGCCAAAGAAGGCGAAAAAGGAACGTATGAAATCATTATCGACAAAAAAAATCCAAAAAAAATCATCTTCGTTACATCCCCGCATGTGGAACTTGATATGGACGCAAAGGCATCTTGGACAATTAAAGCGGACAAACTTCATCTTTCTGAAGATGCGAAAAAGATCGAGCTCGATGAGGGGACCTTCATCTACATCAACAAAGAGGATAAGGATGGAGTAAAGGTCATAAAGCTCGATTCTCCGCATATACAGGTAAAAAAAGTTGGGAAGGATGCGGAGCATGTTACGGTCGATGTCCATGCTTCACCTCATGTCGAAGTGCATCCCAATGTCCATGTCGTTATCGATACGGATAAGTATGCAAAACTGATAGAGAAAATTAAGGAAAAACTGGCCAAGCTTAAGGAAAAGGACCTGGAATCGGATGTGAAAAAGGTCGAACTCGAGGCAATCGAAGAAACTTTAGAAGAATTGCAGAAAGTTTTAGAGAAAAAATATAAAAAATCAGAAAATGTTGCCGTCAGTATCCAGCGCAATGATTCCCATTCTTACAGGATCAAAACGAAAGATATCCATATCGATGGTGAAAAATTGCATCGCGCAGTCGAGATCGGTGATGATATGGGAGCATTCTCTCTGATCTATCACGCAGAACTTGACACAGATCAAAAAGAGGCCTATGAAAAAGCCATAAAAAAACTGGAAAGCAAATTGCCCGAAGGCTACGACCTCGAATCCACATTCGAAGAAGAGAAAGGTACCCTCCTCATTAAAATCACGAGCGAGGAAGAAGTAAAAATATCCAAAGATATGTTGACGAAACTGCTCAAAGAGTTCCAGGAAGAACTAGAAAAAATCAAAAAATAAACTTAAGCGCCTGAACTATTATTTAAGCTAGATAATCTCTAGTTCGTCTTTAGATGGCAGTTTGGGAAATTTGGCGTGAGGTTCAGTCTGATACCAGATAGCTACCGAGGAGATGTCATCCTGAAGCGGGAGATACCGTCCGCCTGAATGCCAGCCCAGAGCTTGGATCGTTACCCTCAAATCTTTTTCAAAACGCACAGGATCCATGATGTGCCAGCGGTACAGGCCAAACCGCTGCTGGGACTGCCACTGGCCGTCGGGTGTTATGACCTGGGGCATGCCGGCATAGGGGGTTGTGAATTCTTGGTACTTCCCATCCACGGTAAATCCATACGAGCCGCAAAAATAATCCTCTGTCCCTGTCCCACAGATCGTTGGGAACTTCGAATCTCCATCGATGAAAAATTTGATCTCTCCTTCGCCCCACCATCCGGTGTTGTTGGCTTGCCAGCACATATAGGTCCCGACAAAATGACCCCATCCTTCGATGCCGTCAACGAGGGTGTAGTCTGTCTTGTAGGGCAGCGGATTGGTGCGCCGAAACTGTGCGTGGAAATAGGCCGCATCATCAGGAATATCTGTCAGGGTGTAGTTGATCTGGTAGTATAAGGTCATCTTTTTCTCATCCAGATTCTCCATCGTGACTTTGCAGGATTTCTGGAATGGCATCACCCAATAGCAGTTAAACCCACTCCCTGGATTGACGCAGATCGGAAGCGATGAGACTTGAGCGAATTTGCCCCATCCACTGGCAAAAAAATCACCAACTGGAACTTCAACGGATGGTTCATCCTCGCCGTCCCAGTAGAACCTCAGGATGGAATAGCGCCAGTTCCCTGCCGGTGTCATCCAGATCTGCTGAATCGCGCCCGGCCCGTTGATCT
>RCNB010002021.1_pt1 | contig 12871 bp, 8 predicted proteins | sample 2041321 | NCBI WGS metagenome assembly RCNB01 (sample SAMN09708232, study PRJNA481090) | Marine sediment metagenome, whole genome shotgun sequencing project. | reverse complement strand
TCATCACCCTCGTAAAGATTCGAATTGAAAGGTGCGGAAAGTTCGATAAATCCCTTGTTGCCGTGAAAAACATTCGACTGACGATTGGCCAGTTGAGTCGATAAATAAAAACTCATCGTAAAGCTAGAAAACTCAGTCTGCAAAATGGGAAAACTGTTTGTGCCAAATCCCAGATCAAAATCGTCTGTGACCATCAACTAGCGCAGACCGTTATAAACGATGACATGCATCCATGTTTATGCGAGCCATGCTCAGTGATTGGCATCGGAGAATGCCGATGCCCAGATTTGTTTTGATACCTCGAAGAAACAGGTCACATTTTACTAAACAATTTGAGTTGATTCTGAGTACCGAATTCAACACAAGAAAATGACAGCGTTACGACCGTGACGCCTAAGTTCGATCGAATAGAAGATTGCGCACTACTTGCCAGATTATTGCAGCAAAAAAAAACATCTAAACCGGCTTCAGACAAGAACAGAATGATCTTTAACCTCAAATTAATAGTGGGAAAGCTATGACATAGGTGTTGTAAGTCGATTCGCCTAGATAGACCGAGAGCGTCGACTGATGGCAATAATTATGCAATGCGCCTCCAGATCTCAATCCGCAGATCTCACAACCTGAAGCGCCCAATGTCAGATAAAGATAAATCAAACTGGACTTCGGCATACAAAAGCAGCTAAATTCTTAATCGAAAAACATTAAACTCCGATGGAATTATGTACGCGCCAAAGGCAATTCAATCTTACGAACAAGGTCTAGCCCTGCAGCAAGCAGGAAAGCTGGATGAAGCAGCTCGCGTCTACAAGAAAGCAATCAGCGCCCAACCGAATTTTTATGAAGCGCATAACAATCTCGGCAACGTTCAACTGGAATTGGGGCGATTGAAAGAAGCCACCCGCGCTTATCGGAGCGCGTTGCAGTGGTTACCTGATCATCCCTTGCTGTTAAACAATCTTGGCAATGCGTTGCAATTAGGCGGCAGAAATGAGCAAGCCCTTGAGTACCTCGACAAGGCACTAGCGATTCAGGATGAGTATGCTGACGCTCACTGTAATCGGGGCAATGCACTGCACGCACTTTCGCGACAAGAAGAAGCGGTAAAGGCTTATCGGTCGGCTATCAAAATCGATCCTTCCTTAGCAGATGCCCATAATAATTTGGGCAATGTCCTCTCGGAGCTTGAGCAAACCGACGAGGCAATCATAAGCTTCAAAAAAGCCTGTGAAATAAATCCCGCCCATCGCGATGCCTATCATGGATTGGGTAATGCGCTGCGAATGAGACAGCACCTAGATGAGGCCATTGCGGTTTATCACCGCGCAGTAGAGATTGACCCTCGCAATGCGGATAGCTACTGTTCTCTCGGCCAGTGTTTCATCGAACAGCAGGAATATGACCTCGCAATTGAAACTTTTCAGAAGGCTATCGCGATCGATTCGAAATATGTCAGCGCCTACTACGGGTTGGGCCGATCGCTTGGCATCATGGGCGAAAAAGAGGCGGCGATAGAGGTCATTCGCAAGCTAATGCAGCATGATCCTGCAGAGATGAAAGCGATTGCGGTGATTGCAGCGAACAAAAAATTTGTATCCTACGATGACGACATCAAAGCCATGGAAGCCTTGTATGTGGACGAAGCCATCACGGATAAAACCAAAAGCCGAGTGGTCTTCCACCTCGGCAGAGCTTATGAAGACATTGGCGAATACGAAAAGTCGATAAAAATGATTGCCGAGGGAACTGAGTTTAAACGTAGCAGTTTTGAGTATTCGACCGCAGAATCAAAGCTCTCATTTGAGCGGATTAAATCGCGCTTTGAAGAGCAGTTTATTGAGTCAACGCGAGCCCGAGGAATCGCAGACAGTTCACCTATTTTCATTCTGGGCATGCCCAGGTCCGGCACAACATTAACCGAACAAATTCTCTCCAGCCACCCGGATGTGTTTGGCGCAGGAGAACTCGCCTATATCGGAGATCTAGCGTTCAAGCTAATGCCCGACGAGGCTGATACAAAAATCATTACGCCCGTCTCGCTCACCGATCAGCAAATTAAATCAATGGGCGAGACCTATATTGAAAGACTCCGTTCACATTCAAGCACCCATCGATTTATTACCGATAAGATGCCACATAACTTCATCCATATCGGACTCATCAAGGCGATTTTGCCTCAGTCGAAGATTATCCATTTGCAACGAAACTCCATTGACAATTGTCTGTCGATATTTAAAACCCATTTTAGCAAGGGTCATCACTACTCTTATCACCAGAGTGAGCTCGGCGAGTATTACAAGCTATATCAGGATTTGATGAACCACTGGCAATCCTTGCTCGGCGAGCAGATATTCAATTTGAAATACGAAGAATTAACCGAATCACCCGAAGCAACGATTCGTGCATTGCTCAACTTCTGCGAGCTGCCCTGGAACGATGCCTGTCTGTCGTTTAACGAGAATCGGCGCCCGGTAAAAACGGCGAGCATGGCCCAAGTCAGACGACCCATGTATCGTGATGCGGTCGGTCGCTGGAAGCACTATGAGGCCGCATTGCAACCTTTGATTAAGGCATTAAGTGACTAGTGTTAAAGACCGGCTTCGAACACGTTTTTGGGGTCAATAACATCGATCATTACCATCAGTTTATTCACACTTAATCGATCGACCACTTGCTGCCGGTAACTTTCGACATAGTTGTAGCCAAAATTTAGAGAGTATGCAGCTTTTTTAGGCGCTATTCCTGTCTTTTGAATTTCGAGATTTAGTGGATATGGATTGGCGGATCAATCCGCTTATTCAACGACCTCGGCGTCGAGTCGAATCACCCCCAAACTAAGCTTTTGCTTCGTTCTCGTTCAGTTCGTCTTCCCACTCGTCGAGATTAAGGTCGATCAGATAAAACCCAAAGATCCAGACGAACTCGTCGAAGGCCCATTTATAGACTCCGATCGAAGCCCAATAGACGATGATTAGAAACAAAACAGCGTAGAGTAAAACGAGGAGATAAGAGGTCAGTTTTAGCAATATCGAGTGGCTCAATTCACGTTCCAATAATTGGGTTTTGAGCTCAAAGCAGCAGGCAATCGTCAACCAGGTAGAAATCTCGACAATATCTACCCGAGACAGAAAAATTTGCCGCTCCATACCAACTTGGTCGGTAAATACTCGAGCATCTGTTTGGTACCAATTCTCTCCTTGCCCCATTAAAGCGCAATTTTCCGTGTTCACCGGCAGATTGAACCAATTGAACGAATACCAAACATACTCTTCGAGTTCGGCAATTTCACACATGCTTACCTCTTCCAACAAGTCTTGCCCCACGGCTAGGGACCAGGCAAGTGACGTGAAATTGAGATATAGCGCCGCAATCACCATGGAGTAAGCGATCACCCTCGCAAGGAGCAGCAATTTGACGGTGCGATTAGAAGCCTCTTCATCAAGCGAGTAGGTTTCTATCTCGAAAAATGCGACTAACAAAATCCAACCTACGCTCTGCAAAGTCGAAGGGAAGTAGGCGATGAATTCGCTCACGGTCAGCGGATTCCCATGATCGAGGAAGTAGACAATTTCTTCGTGGGTGTATGAACTCATCAGGTACATGAGTGTGGCATAAACAATGTACTTGAAACCGAGTTGAACCTTTTCGGCATCCGACTTGAAGACGACTGCGAGCCGTTCGGTTTGCGAATAGAAAAAAGTGTCTACGGAATTCATCTGATCAACTTAGCCCTGTTTACTATGCATAACCATCAACCGTTTTATCATTCAACAATTAAGTTCATCACCTGACCGTCAAATAAGGTAAATCGACCTTCTAACATGGTTGCCACGGGTTTAATGTCGCCAAATCGTGGTGAGACCTTGCCTTTACTAACCATTTTTTTCAACGATCTGTTGAGCAGAACCAAATCAGCTCGTTTGCCAACTTCTATGGAGCCAATCTCTTTATCCATTCCTAGCGCCTCAGCGCCATCGATGGTGTGTGCGCGAAGCAAGTCGTCGAACGCTAATTTTTCACGTTTATTAAACCGCACAATCGCCCAATCGTTGTCAGGGACATCACGCCAAGGCCGAACTGGATCTTTGGTGTCTACCCACTCCTGTCGAGTCATGGCTTGTCGTATGTGATCGAATGGTGCTGGGGTTGGCCATTCAGCATAGGCGCTACTCGCACCAATCAGTTTGGCACCGTTCAATTGCAACGATCGAAACGGGTAGTAAGCGCTGATCATCTTCGAACCTTTGTTTCGATAGAGTTTTCGGTGTTTAGCCAGGTTTTTTTTCTGATCAAAATAGGGAATTGTCATTGAATCGTAATACCAGCTGGGCCAGGGGTTACCGCCTGAAATCGAGACGAAAGTGTCGAGGCCTTTGAATCGGGGTAAATCTTCGGGTCGAACTAATTGCGCCCAGGCAATCCGGTGAGCAAGCGCAGAAGAACGCTCGTTTCTCAAATACTCAATCACATCAATCGCCGTTGTCATAGCCCGGTCACCACTGGTACCTAGCTGTACTAGATATCCGGCTTCATCAAAATGTGCGGCCACCTGCTTTAGAGTGTCTAAATCTAGGTTAAGCTTGCCAAGATTCGGGAAACACCTCTTGGGAGAAAACTTGTTTTTGTTCTTGAATTTTTCTACGTCTGATGGCTGATAGGTCTTGAAATCTTGACGCAGCTTTTTGCACAGGTCGCTATCCTGATCGACATAAAAATCGATCTTATAAGGATCGTTGGCGTTGAATACGGGCTCCAGATAGGGGCTTGAAACGGCAGCGGTATGCATCGGGTGAGCAATACTGCCATCAAGGGTGATGTCCACGCCACTGACAGAAATGAGTGAATTATTCGCAAATTGCTTTTTGGCTGATTCGAGTTCATCCGACATCCATTTGAGGGCAGCTTGCAAATTACCCGGCTTTGACAACTCGTGAATGTCAACATATTGACTCAATGCTGCACGAAAATTGAGATTTCCGTTAGCCGACATTTTTTCAAACAGACCATACTCTTGACTATAAGCATTTGAAACCTGTGCTGTCGTGATGCCAGCCTCGGCTACCAGACTATTCAGGCGGTTAGCCGTTCTTGAGTAATCTTCAGCTTTCAGCAAATCTGGGACGTCAAACAGGTAGCTTGCAGCCACGCCCGTGACTATGCCGTCAGGCTCGCCCGTGATGTCAACACCGAAGGAGTCGGCATAGCCAGCTTTCTGCCAAGAATCTTCCAGCGATTCTCGGGTGACAGGCACGTAGGGCGGTTCGTAGTTCAAGCTAGCGCGTGCCAGTCCAGGGGAGTTGAGCGCGGCTAAATCTGAACTGCTGTAAGCGATCACTGGGAACTTTGTGGAGCCTGCATCGAGCGCCTCACGGATGGTTTTATATCGGCTGGATTTGAATTCTTGTGACGGGCCGTAGGCTTCAGGATCAGCCAGCATTGCCACTCTTAGCCCTGTGATCACCACCCATTCGCCGGCGCCCGGAGGCTTTTCCTCGATGCAATTGGCGACCCTGTCGGGTATGTCGTCAATCACAAAGTGCTGCACGTCATCGTTTATGTAGCCCCAGTAACAGGCACTATCGAGGTTTGTCGTCATCCCAACGGGATAGATACTCTGGTCGATCAGGCCCGGCAGCAGGCTGTCATCATCCATGTCTATGACCTGGGTTTGATCGCCAATAAAACGCTTGGCTTCGCGGTTAGAGCCGACAAACACGATACGTCCCGATTGAACTGCGACCGCTTCAGCGATCGTGTTGTCTGCGTCCATGGTATGCACGATGCCATCAGTAAAGACAACATCAGCTGTTTCAGCCAGTGCCAAGGGGGCAACCGTCGAGAGCAGCAATGCCCATATTCCTGATTGGAATTTCATTCGATCTATTCCTCCACTCTTAACTAAGCAAAAAACTGATATAGCCCAATCGAAACGCAATGCACTTCTACTGCACCAGCTAGCCAGCAGCGTCTTGCCTCAAAGAGGCCAAGACGCTGCTGTTGACTTAAACGAGCTTCGCTTTAATACAGTTTGTGACGTAACGCGACGCGTATAGTGTCTTCGTCATATATCGAGTTTGAATCTACCCCATTGTCGTATGATTGCACCTCGGCCCAGATCAAAGTGTCATCGTTGAAATAGTAGCTGTAACCTAGGGTGGTTAAGAAGGGATCTCGGGTAGCCGCTCCATTACTGGCGTCTGTGGCAGATTCGAGATGGATATAAAAGTCGCCAAGGTAAGTGTCCCCGCGATAGATGTCATCCGTGTAAGCTGAGACCACATAAGCGTCCATTTCATCTTGAGACTGATAACCGACGCCGATCGTAAACACCCCGAGTTTCATTCCAGACAGCGAAACACCGGTAACGTTTTTCGATTCATCGAAATTGGTTGTCTCTGTATTATCCGCATCATCAGGTAAAGTTCGTATGCCCGCTCCTAACGCCATGTCGCCGAGAGGGATTGAAACAGCTACTTCGCTACCATCACTGCCACCGGCACCATCACGCTCAAAATAACCGGTCAGGCTATATTTAATCGAATTAGTCTCCCCAGCATAAGTGACACCATTGTCGGTGCGGCCACTAATGTTGGGATTCGGTGACAGGTAGGCGTAATCCGAACCCCACCAGGGAGTGTAAGTTGGACTGTACACTAGGTTGTAGTACGAGTGAAATGTCTGCCCCATGGTCAAACTACCAAAATCTCCTTTCACACCCACATATCTGTGGAACATGGTCAGACTCTCACTCGCTGCCTCGGTTTCGGAATTCGAAGCAGATGTCGTTGTACTGGTCTTCACTGGGTTTCTCGTAGCATCATTGCTCATATCCACGTTCCACTCGAACCGTCCGAATGCGGTTAGGTTATCGGTGAGTTCAGTCTCTCCTGCCACACCGATGACCGAGTCATAGCTGACCAAGTTAGTATCTGTGAGTTTATTATCATTCTCACCTCGGTAGGACATGGACTCCAGCCCAATCTGGGCAATGGCGTAAAATCCATTTTCCTCGGCGGCTGAGATTGGCATGCTAATGGCGCTTGTAACGGCCAGCGCTATCGCGGTTTGTTTGAAATTCATTTACTGTTCTCCTCGGTTATTAAGTCAGCTAGATTTCTAGGCATAATTGTGTGTTTCTCTCGCTAGGTTACATAAAAATGACTATGGAGTGCAACCCAACAATGTGAGGTCGTATCCAAAATTGCAGAAAGTCGAAACTAGGTTGGCAAATTTAGACAGACATTTTGTTTGCCTTTTGCAACCAGAATCAGTTGCCAGCAAACGATGCATAATCAAGATAGATTGGCTCAGAGTCGGCCTTAGGTGCTAGTCATTCAATGCTGTTATAAAAGACTATAACGCGGTCTCGTATCCTCGTTACGAGCTGCAATTTTTTTATTTGGTTGCGCATCGGCTGCTTTGATTGTAGTGGCAGATCACATCGTTCAGTCTTTACTGCTTACTACGATAATCACCTTGTTCGCAGGATCGAATTGGTCTTGGCGTGGACGCCAGTCAAACGGTTAAAATTGCCGACTACGAATTTAGCTGCTATCGTATTGGCACCTTTGGCTGTATTCCTTAACCCATTTTTCTATCAAGGTCGCGAGGAAGTTATACGGTAACCACGGGTCTGCAGTTTCTCCGAAAGAGCGATTCCTCGATCATGGCGTAAAATACGAGCCATTGCTTTGTCGCTAATGACAGCGTCATTATTCGCTTCTATTCCGAACTCATAAATTGAGCCATCGGGCCGACGAAGCACCAATCAACTTAAAACTTATTATCAATCGTATTTTGTAGACATATATGAATTTTAGAACGCAATTAAAAGCCGAATTGGCAACTGGATCCGAAAACACCCGGATTAATAAAATTTTAACTACCGACACTAGTAACATAGCCACCTGCGGCGAAGGCCAGCGAATGATGCTCGTCAATCATTCTGGCCAAGCCGTTTTCCGCTTGGCGAGCGCGAGGTCGTTCCAATGAGCCGCGACCCACGTTACGATCCATTATTCGAACCCGTAAAGATTGGCCCAGTAACAGCTAAGAATCGGTTTTATCAAGTCCCCCATTGCACGGGGCTCGGTTGGCTGCGACCCCGCATGGTAGCGGCGCTGCGCGGTATGAAAGCAGAGGGTGGCTGGGGCGTAGTGTGCACTGAATACTGCTCGATTCACCCCACATCTGACGACCTCCCCCACCCTTATGCGGCGCTCTGGGACAACGATGATATCCGCGCCCATGCATTGATGACTGAGCAGGTTCACGAACATGGCGCGCTTGCGGGTGCCGAGTTGTGGGCGGGCGGTTCGCGCACACACAATTTGTTTAGCCGAGAAACATCGATGGATGTAGGCCATATGCCCAATGCCGATTCCGTTCCTTTTCAGGCCCGTCGGATGGATCGCAAGGACATACGCGAGCTGCGCCGGTGGCATCGAGATGCCGCACTGCGCGCTAAGGAAGCTGATTTTGATATCGTTTATGTGTATGCAACCCACCACTATCTGCTCGCTCATTTCCTCTCAGATAAGACTAATACCCGAACAGACGAATACGGTGGATCACTCGAGAACCGAGTGCGGCTCGTACGAGAAATAATTGAGGAGACCAAAGAGGCCGTGGGAGACCGCTGTGCGGTAGCAGTTCGGTTTTCAGCGGATCAGGAAGAGAGTGACGACGAACCGATCATCGGTGAGCATCGCGAAATGATCGAAATGCTCGCCGAATTGCCCGATTTATGGGATATCAATATCAACGATTACAGTCGAGAAATGGGTGTGTCCCGTTTCATCGAAGAAGGATCACTCGAAAAATACATGAGTTATGTCAAATCCATCACTACCAAACCGGTGGTAACGGTTGGTCGCTTCACTTCGCCTGACACCATGGTGTCGCAAGTTAATCGCGGCATTGTCGATTTCATTGGGGCCGCCCGGCCTTCGATTGCAGACCCCTTCATCCCAGAGAAAATTGACCAGGGCCGGATTGACGATATCCGCGAGTGTATCGGTTGTAATGTTTGCTACATCGGTGATTCAACCGGGACACCGATTCGCTGCACCCAAAACCCAACCATGGGCGAGGAATGGCGACTTGGCTGGCATCCGGAAAAAATCGCTGTTAAAGGGTCCGAATCGACCGTGCTGGTGATCGGCGCTGGGCCAGCTGGCCTAGAATCCGCGCGTGCCCTGGGTCAGCGAGGCTATCAGGTGTTGCTCGCCGAAACGGAAGAATCGCTGGGAGGGCGGATTAATCGAGAGATCGCCTTACCCGGCCTGAGTGGTTGGGTGCGAGTGAGGGACTATCGTCTTCACCAGCTGCGTTCCATGACCAATGTCGAGATCTACCCGGCGAATGAAATGGATGCGGAAGCCGTTCTGTCGATCGAAGCCGATCATGTCGCGTTGGCAACTGGCGCACATTGGCTGGCTAATGGACGCGGTCTTCATCATTCCGTTTCACCCGCGTTCTCAGCCCCCGCCACTCAAATTTTTACCCCGGACGATATTATGGCGGGCCGCTTTCCTGAAGGTCACACGGTCATCTTCGATGATGACCACTATTACATGGCTAGTGTCATCGCTGAGTGCCTCCGCAACCGAGGCTTACCCGTAACATTAGTGACGCCAGCTAACGTAATTTCCAGTTGGAGTGAGAAAACGGCCGAACAGGAAAGGGCCCAATACAACTTGATGTCGCTCGGTGTCGAATTAGTCACGGCGCATGCCGTCACTGCCTTCGACGGACGCGAAGTTACCTTGGAATGTGTTTACACGGAAGAGGAGCACGATTTAAAGGCCGATGCGCTAGTCAGCGTCACCATGCGTGAGCCCAATGATGCGCTTTACTATCAGTTGCAAGACGAGATGGCGTCACTATCAGATGCCAACCGACCTAAGTCGGTTGAGCGAATTGGAGACTGCTTGGCGCCTTCGATCATCGCCGGGGCCGTGTATTCCGGCCACCGCTACGCGCGTATGCTGGATGATGAAGCCGCACCCGATAAGCCAATGAAATTTGAAAAAGTAATTGTGTAATGAAGACCAAATCTCCCCAACCCGATCAGGAATATCTAGATACCCTCTTGGAATACTACGAGGATGAAATTAAGGGTGATGCTTATTTTGCCCAGCTGGCTACTCATTTAAGCGAACCAGACAAAGTAATGCTCCTTGCAAAAGTCGAACGTTGCACGGCAGAAGCCCTGCGACCATTGATTGAAAAGTACGCGCTGGCTCAACGTAACGAAGCCGTTCTCGCCCAATTAGGTCGAGACTGGGTAGGGGACGAGAAAGGCCAAGACTGGAAGACGTTCATCGACAACATGGTCTCGCATTATCCCAGCTATATTGACGACTGCCTTGAATTGGAAGCAATCACCCCTGACGAGGATTTGCCCATTATGAAAACGCTAACCGAGCATCAGGTCTTACTGGTCGAATTCGCAAAATTGGAGCAGGCAGGCAATCCTGACAGCGCTCAAGCCCTGCGCGACTTCATTGCCAAAACAAGCCATTAGCTGAGAATCTATGATTCTGAGAGTAGCATCGCGAATGCGGCGCTCGATTCATGAGAACATCGCCTATGGTCGTGACAACGCCACCAGCCGATGTCATCGATGCAGCTAAACGCGCCAATGCGGATGAGTTCATCCACAGCCTGACTGACAAGGAGGGCAATTCTGGCTATCAGGCCCAGGTCGGTGAACGCGGCGTGAAATTGTCTGGCGGGCAGCGTCAGCGAGTTGCGATTGCTCGGGTTTTTCTCAAGGATGCACCGATTCTGCTGCTGGATGAAACCACGTCAGCACTGGACTCTGAAGTTGAATTCGCGATTCAAGACAACTTACTCAGTTTATTGGACGGAAAAACGGTGATTGCGATTGCGCATCGGCTTTCGACTATTTCAGCCTTGAACCGACTGGTGGTTAAACGATCAAGGCAAGATCGTCGAGCAAAGCAGCCACGCCGAATTGGGTGCGCTCGGCGGGGCCTCTACGCCGAGTTGTGGCAAAGGCAGTTGGGAGGCCTTATCGCTTGATCAGGCATTAAGGTGACTGGTGAGCAGGTGACAGTTACCTTAAGAGCTTGCCTATTTTTCCTACCTCCTCCACTCATGCAAAGCATGAAGCACGTTTGGAGTCAGGTTGAACACTATTTCTGATGATAAATGAAGCTTGTTAAAGTGTCGCAAACATACAACAGCAATCTCCTCGAAAATCGGCTCGTGCAGTCTCAGTTAGAACGCACGAGCCGTTCTGTTTTGCCAATAGCTTTCTAATTCTGTAGCAAGATCAAGAATTGATTCTTCGGCAAATCGAACGTGTCGGATGTCGTCAACACCTTTTAGGATATAAGCTAGGGTTCCTTACGCCGCTATGTCGCGGCGAATCAAATCACGTAAATACTCACTGGGTGCTGCATAAACGCCCAAATCACCAATACGGCTATCGACAAAACTTCTGAGTATTATTGGTTAGCGATAAATTGAGCCTACTGGTCACAAGATTCACCCGGTTCGGTTGTTGAGAGAGTGTCTTATGCTAACCGTCCTGTCGAATATTGGCGATAGCCGACATAGCGGGTCTAAGTCTGTCCAAGAGCATTCCCCAAGATTGAGAGACCCCTCTATTTCAGCAGTTGCGGGTGACTAATGCCAACTCGAGGCGATTGCTTGTGACGGTGAATTTGCAATGAATTATCGATCATCCCTTGGCGCACGTCTGGCCAATTTTCTGCAGCTTCAATTTTGCGATCAGCTTGCTCTTCAATGAAATCATCACGAGTGGTGCGGTTCCAATTCAGATATAACTTGCCGTCTAGAATGGACCAGCCATTGATGAAGTCGACTTCTGCCGAATAGCCTTCCGAAACCGCGTAAGAACACCATCGGTTAAACTGGGGCGCATAGGTTTGTGGATCATCGCTGAAGTCTTTGGCATTCGCCGGAGAGGAGAATAGCCAGTTGTTGTCGTGATACCTAACCGTATTCGAAGCAGCACCCTTGCGTGGCTTACCTTCCTTGAAATAGGCAACGACATCAAACCCATCCATGGCGAGATTCTCAATCGCGTTCAACGGTTCCTCAGCCAATCCTGATTTAGCCGCTATGGTTAAGGGAACCCACAAACAAAACATCAACCACGTCTTAGTCACCATAAATCTCACACTTTGAAGGATATCTAGCTAAGACCGATCAGTCGTCAACGAGTTCGCTCAAGCTGCTCGATTTGGCTATCGATGACTTCGTGCATGCGAGCTCGGTCAAGCACGCCGTAATGGCCACAATAAACATGATTAACCGGTAAATCGCAAAAACGCCGTAAGCTTTCACAGTATTCTTGCAGCTCACTTGGGATCAGGTCGAACGCCATTTCTGGCGGTAAATTTAACGGATTGAAGTGACGCAAACAGAGTAAAGTATAAACACCACAATCCCACAATCCTAGTCCATGTCAAAGAATGACGCGTGTGCATCTAAGCCTAGAGCGTTTTACATTCAACTGGGATGCGCGCGCGGTAGTGTGCAATGTTTTGGGCTGTTTCTTTAAGAGGGTGTAATTCAAACTGTGTAACTGCCCAGTCTAGATGTGAGGTGCCAGTTGCTCCTCAAATTCAATCACCTCGGTGCCGCTTGACGGTATAAAACGATTTAACGCGGGTTTCCAGTTTCTAATCGGCATTGTCCATTTTTTAGATGCTGCTTGGATTGCCAGATAAACGACTTTTAGTGCCGCGTCGTCACTCGGAAATACCTTGCGAGTTTTAACCGATTTTCGGATCACGCTGTTGAGCGATTCGATGGCATTCGTCGTATAGATGACTTTTCTAATGTCAGCCGGATAGTCAAAAATAGTGATCAG
>RCNB010001926.1_pt1 | contig 12878 bp, 15 predicted proteins | sample 2041321 | NCBI WGS metagenome assembly RCNB01 (sample SAMN09708232, study PRJNA481090) | Marine sediment metagenome, whole genome shotgun sequencing project. | reverse complement strand
GTATACTGGGCAAAAAATTTGAAAGAAGAAGAATTAGCTATAAAAATATATTATACATCTACTGCAGAGTTCCGCAAGGGTATGATGAAATACATCCAAGGTGATCCCCGTTTCAAGCGGACGCAGCGATCACCTAGGGGTATCATTTACACTTGGACTCAGAAGGAATTCAAGAATCTGCAACTAGCTGAAAGAGCTGGAGTAAATTCTCCAAGACCAAGAGCTTTCCGGAAAAATATACTTGTAATGACATTTATAGGAAATGATGGAGAGCCAGCTCCTCTTCTTAGAGAGATTGATCCATATGATCCGCAAGATTTTTACATGAAATTACTCAAAGAGATCCGTCTTCTCTATACACAAGCAGGTCTCGTACATGGGGATTTGAGTGAATACAATATAATGGTATGGAATGATATGCCCGTTATTTTTGATGTGTCTCAAGCTATGCTTGTCAGTCATCCGCTGGCAGAATCACTGTTACATAGAGATATAGCAAATGTCAACTACTATTTTCGAAGATTTGATTTAGACGTTATAGATGAAGAAACACTGGAGATGTGGGTGAAAGGTGAGTCAGAGAACCTATCTTAAGATTCCTCAAGATAGAATTGGAGTACTAATAGGACCTAGTGGTAGAGCTAAGAAGAGAATTGAAAACTTCTTCAAAGTTACTATTGAAATTGACAGCGATTCAGGATCAGTAGAAATCATCGTAAATCCTGATGCTCCTGATGTAACTGTATTGTTTACCGTAAAGAACATCGTAAAGGCAATAGGTCGAGGTTTTAGCCCAAAAAGAGCCGAAATATTGTCTCAAGAAGACTATGATTTAAACCTCATCGATTTGCGGGATTATGCTGGGAACTCAAAGAATGCTCTTGGGCGGGTTAAAGGTAGAATAATCGGTAAAGCTGGAAAGTCACGATCTATAATAGAGGAGCTAACAGAATGTAGAATTAGCGTATATGGATACTCGGTAACTATTATTGGACATGTAGAAAACCTTAGTGTAGCCCGTGAAGCCATACTAATGCTTGTAAAGGGTAGCTTCCACAAGACTGTATGGAACTTCCTGTATGCGTATAGAAGGAAAATGAAAAAAGACAGGGGAGAACTCTGGTATGAGAACCCTGAGCCAAAGGCGGAGTTAAGGAAAAGATGACACAAGCAGAATATCAATCGATGAGCCCGTCGGATTTCTTTTACAGAAATAGAGAGATAGCAGGATTCAGCAATCCTAGCAGGGCAATTTATGCATCAGTCCGAGAATTGGTGGAAAACTCACTTGACGCCTGTGAAGCACGGATGGTTCCACCAAGCATATACCTTCGAATTACGGAGGAAGTGAAAGCTCAAGACCCAACATCCGAAACAAGTACGAGTATATACACAATGCGGATTCAGGATAATGGGACTGGTCTACCATCAGAGGAGATACCCCGCTGTTTCGGTCAAGTATTCTATGGTTCAAAGTACACATTGAAGCAAGCAAGAGGAACCTTTGGATTGGGGGGCACTATGACCATTCTCTTTGGGCAGATAACTACACACAAGCCTGTAACCATCATGTCTAGCACGGGGGGTGAAATCCACCAGTATGAGATGATGATAGATATCGGAAAAAACTGTCCCATCATACTCCAACATAAGGTAATTGAAAATAAGAAGGGGTGGATGGGAACGGTTGTGAACCTCCAGACGGAAGGAGATTATAGTAGGATCAAAAGCAGGCTTATAGAATATTTGAAGCAGACTGCAATGGTCAACCCATATGCAGACATCACATTTGTTGATCCCAGTGGTAGATTATTCAGATTTGAAAGAGGAACGGAGAAGATGCCACCTCTCCCCCAGTCAGTAAAACCACATCCCCATGGGATCGATGTAGAAAATGTCCGAAGATTATTGAATATTACAAAATCAAAGACCTTGAAGAATTTTATGAGAACCCAATTCCAAGGTATTGGACCAACAACCGCAGAAAAATTCCTAAAAACAGCGAAAATGAACTCGAAAACCAAACCAAAAAGTCTGAAACCTCAAGAGGTTGTTAAACTGGTAAGAGCTGCGAAGGAATATCATGATTTTAAAAGACCTGATGCTAGCTGCCTTTCTCCAATGGGTGAAGAACTACTTGAAACAGGAATCAGAAAAGAGTTAAACTTAGCTGGTGATGACTTTTTAAAGGTTGTAACAAGGAAACCAGCAACCTATCTTGGGTTCCCCTTTATTGTTGAAGCTGCAGTCGCGTCAGGCAGATCAATTTCAAAGCAATTTAAGAGGGGTACAACAATAATCAGATTTGCTAACAGAATACCCCTTTTATTTGATGAGAGTAGTGGTGTAGTTTGGAAGGCAATAAACAAGAACATCAATTGGTCAACGTATAATGTCTCTTCGGATACTCCGCTTGTTATAGCAGTCCACGTTTGTTCCACAAAAATCCCTTACAAAACTGTTGGTAAGGAGTACATGGCTGACGTACCTGAATTGGAAAAAGAGATAACAAATGCTATAAGAACAGCTGCTCGGAGTCTTAGAGTCCATATTTCACGGAGACTCAGGGTTGCCAAAGATATAAGACGGATGGGAATCTTTGAAAAATATTTACCAAAAGTAGCTGAGTTTGCAGCAAAACTATCCGACCATGATGAAAAACCAGAGATATTGCCCTTGCTTAAGGTAGTAAGCACAGCATTACCTATTGTAGAAAAGAAGATAGCGGAGGTACCAATTATTGTCGGAAATGATTCATAATAAAGCAGAGCAAAATCGAGAGGCCACTGAAGTTAGTTTAAAACAGTTAGGTAATCTAATTTATGAACAGATTAACAATAGGGAATTCCCATGGATTATGATGCAGAGCCGCTCAACGGACAACATCATCTTTGACCCCAATCTAAGACAGTACATTTTAGGCAGCAGAACTATCAGAAGACATTCAAGAAACATACGACACATACGACCCTTCACACAGCTACTCTGGACAGCCTGGTTCGCCCGGGAATTAGTATCCAATAGAAAAACTAGCACTCTAAGGGAAGTCTACTATTCTGCAAGAGGTCAGAGAGACATAGAGTTCACGGGGCAGCCTGAATCGGATAACATTATCACTGACCTAGAAGTATCCCTAAACAGACCAAGAGAAGATTTTGGAATATTTCCCGAGGAAAGAAGCACAATATTTGGTAATATGACCATTGAATATACAGTTCCCGGCTATGAAGGAAAAACAATGCACCTAACGGACCACCCCGACGGGGTAATGGTTGGACCCGCGGTTAACAGTGCCAACTTCATAAATGTTGAAGCTGACATTGTTCTAGTAATCGAGAAAGGCTCCATGTTCACAAGGCTTATTGAAGAAAAAGCTTACGAAAAATTCAATGCTTTAGTAATTCACACCAGTGGACAGTCACCTCGATCAACCAGGAACATTATTCACAGACTCAACAAGGACCATAACTTGCCAGTCTATATATTCACGGATGGAGACCCCTGGGGACTACACATTGCGATGGTTATCATCTCTGGATCAGCCAACGCGGCTCATCTTAGGGGATTAGCTACGCCCGATGCCAAATGGATTGGAGTATGGCCTTCAGATATTATAAAATACAAATTACCCACAGAACCATTGACTGATAACGATCTTAAGAGAATAAAGGAATTGAAAAATGACCCCCGATACGTAGGGGACCTATGGCAGAGAGAACTGGATATCTTCCTAAAGACAGGTCATAAAGCAGAACTAGAAGCATTCAGCAGATATGGTTTGACCTACATAGTTGACGAATATCTTCCTGCTAAACTAGATGTCGCTAAAAAACTTTAATCTTATATTTACAACCGTTCTAATTAGCTAGAATATACATGTTAAAGGAACCATCCTCATCATTAACCAGAATAGCCATTTTTCTTTTCGGATTAATATTAGCTATTAGTGGTTTAGCTATTGCATATTTTGCTCAAAACTCTGAAGTTCTCTTTGTTAACCCCAATATGTTTACTCCTTTAGGTGTACTAGTCTTTTTGATCGGCGGATTCATGATGATCGCAAGGTCGGAATAGAATGAAGCAAAGAAAATTATTTGGAACAAACGGTGTAAGGGGAATAGTTAACAGTGAATTCACTGTTGATATGGTTACAAAACTTGCATCATCATCAGGCTCATATTTAGGAAAAGAGATTGCAGTTGGAAGAGATGGAAGGACGACAAGCATCATGTTCAGAGATGCTGTTATTGCAGGATTATTATCAGTAGGATGTAATGTACACGATCTCGGAAGCCTTCCAACCCCTGCACTTCAGTATGGTGTGAAGTATTTTGGTCTTGATGGGGGACTCATGATCACTGCATCGCATAACCCCCCTGAATTTAATGGCATAAAGGTTATGGCATCAGATGGTGTCGAAGTATCCAGAGAGCAGGAGACTGAAATCGAAGATATTTACTTCAAAGGTGGTCCTGATCTTGTATCTTGGGATACTATTGGTTCTGTTTTTGAGAAAGATTCACTGCATATTTATCGAGATACAGTAATTTCACATGTTGATTCTGAAGCTATTAGAGAAGCATGTTTGAAGGTTGCAGTTGATCCAGGTAATGGAGTTGCTGCATACGTAGCCCCAGATATTGCTAGCAGTCTAGGATGTAGTGTATATACGGTTAATGTAGATGTTGACGGTACTTTCCCAGGGCGATCTTCAGAACCCAGACCCGATAATCTTTCTATGTTAATAGAACTTGTTAAGGCATCAGGTGCGGACATAGGAATAGGTTTTGATGGTGATGGGGATCGTGCAATATTTGTTGACGAGAAAGGGGAGGTTCACTGGGGAGACAGGTCTTTCGCCCTAGTTGCCAAAGAATATCTGACGAATAATCCCGGTAGTATAGTAGCTACACCTGTAAGTTCATCTCAGGTCATCTCTGATGTAGTCACTGATCTAGGGGGAAAGGTAGTCTGGACCAAAGTAGGTAGTGTTGTGGTCTCAAGAAAGATGGTTGATGAGGATATCAAGCTGGGAGGAGAAGAAAATGGGGGTATAATGTATGGTCCTCATATAGAAACCCGTGATGGTTCCATAGCATTGGTACTAATACTTGAAATAATGGCCAAGAAAGGAAAGCCTCTCTCACAACTATTCGGGGAGCTACCTCAGTATTTCCAGTCTAAAGAACGGGTTACTTGCCCAAATGAATTGAAGAGAGATGTTCTTAGCAAGTTCATCGAAAAATCTGACGCTCCAGAGGTGGAAACCATTGATGGTGTAAAAATGAAATATCCTGAAGGGAGCTGGGTGCTTGTTAGACCAAGCGGCACAGAGCCTATCTTCAGAATATACTCTGAAGCTGCGAGTCAGATGGATGCAAATGTTCTGGCTAATGAGAATAAAAATAAATTAGTAGCATTCATTAAGGAATTGAGTGAATAGCCTTCGCCAATTCCTTCAAAATTTTTCCAGGATCCTCGGCTTTAATAATACCACTAGCCACCAGAACTCCTTCTGCTCCCAGTTTAATTGCAGCAACCACATCATTACCATTTGTGATACCGGCACCACAAAGGACCTTAATTCCTGAGTTTATTTCGTGAACGGCATCGACTGAACCTGACACTATTTCAGGTTGTGCTTTCGAGACGGATATTCCGGTTCCTATTAATTCTGGTGGTTCAATTGCGATCGAGTCTGGATTAAAGGGGGCTACTAGTCTACCTCGTTCAATTGTATCCACGCAAACTACTTGGACAAGACTAGATTCTTTTGCTCGTTTTATCCGGCTTTCTATTCCTTCTAGCTCAAGTCTCCGTTCAGAGTGACTGATAAGTGTCCCTGATGCTCCAGCAATTTTCAATGCGTCTGGTAAGATATGGCCTGTATTTTTCCCGTAGGTAATTGGATCAATATGTTGGGCAAAGACAGGGATTTCAACTGACTCTGACAAAGTTTTCAAGTCAATTAACTGGGGGGCTACAGCTATACAGACACCGGTTTCCTCTGATACATTTTTAGCTATCTTAGCTAAGTGTATGGCCTTAGAGCCTGTTGACTGCTCATAGGTTTTCAGGTTTAATAGAATGAGGGGATATTCTACTCTAAGTTCAGGCATTTTTACCACCTGTACAATGATATGTCACTGCGGTTTTATCTCTTGCGGGATTACGCCACATAAAAAATAAAATCAGATTTCGTATTCACGTTTTCCATTTTCAGATACTTCTATCTGTTTTACGGGTAGGTTTGGTTTGTGTTTTCGTATTTTATCGATAAATGTTTTTGGGAATTTAGGTGTCATCTGATAATATTTTTCTTTGCATAGTAGGATGATAATATTTTCTGAAGTATTGGTAAAGTCCTCGCTTTTAAATCCGCTTTTCATTAACTCAGCTACTCTATTCTGGTATATTTTTGACATTTTCTCCTTATCATCATTTTCCCGAGTTTTGTAGAATTCTGCACTATGTATTTCGCTGATTTTTATCGGATCTCCGGGTTTTAGAAACCGTGACATTCTCAATACTTTGGGAGTTAATATGTAGGTATTTTCGAAGATAGGTGTTAGCTTGGGTATGAAGTAGAGCATTGCTAGGTATGATATGATGATTATTCCATCAAAAAGTATATTTGAGGTTGTCCATGTGTATCCGGTTTGATAATTGGTGTACATAGCATTTAACTTTGATAGGAGTAATGGTATAAGGAGTATTAACAATAGGTAGCGTGCGAGTATCCTATTTTGCTCCATTGGTTGGGATGGAATTTCTTCAGTTTTGCTCATTTTATCTATAATAAATACATTCTAGGCTATAACTTCTCGGAGAGGAAATAAGGAGGTTCTGGTCCAGTTATGGCAGCATGTCTGTGAATGTTTTACGGCTGGGTCATAGGCCATCAAGAGATAAGAGGGTGTCTACTCATTTGTTTCTTGCAGCCAGGGCATTTGGTGCCTCTGGAGGAATCTATACGGGGGATAAGGACTCGAGTCTCGAAGAATCTATCAGGAATGTTGTCTCCGAGTGGGGGGGTAGTTTCAGTTTGGAGTATTCGGAGAATTGGAAGAAGAGCATTCGTTCCTGGGGAAATAAAGTTGTTCACTTGACCATGTATGGATTGCCATTCAGAGAGGTTATCGATGAGATCAGGGCGAATTCCTCAAATTTGCTTGTCGTTGTTGGTGGTGCGAAGGTACCGGGTGAGGTTTATAGCTTAGCGGATTGGAATGTGGGGGTTTCTGATCAACCTCACTCTGAGGTGTCAGCTCTTGGAATTTTCCTCTATGAATTATATGAGAGGGAACTGGTGAATTTTAATGATGGTAGGTTGAAGGTTGTTCCTCAGTCTCACGGTAAGCTTGTTGAGGAGAGATGCCGTGAAGATTTAAGTCCTGCGAAGTAGTGTTGTATGAAGTAAGTGGAGTGGCTGGTTGAGTTGTACAGTAGTGTCAGTGATGAGACCCTTGACGAGATTGCCTATATCCTTGGCGGTGAGGAGGGTGTTATTATCATTAACATGATAAAGAATGTTGATGAGATTACAGTTGAGGAGATAGCGGAGGATACTGAAATACAGGTTAATACTGTTAGAAAGATTCTTTACAAGTTCTATAATCACAGTCTGGTAACATCCCGACGGTTTAGGGACAAGGATACCGGTTGGTTCATTTTTCAGTGGCGTCTTCAGCCTGAACTTGTTGAAGCCTTCGTTACGAGCATGAAATCGAAGATTTTGAAGAAGTTAAAGAGTCGTGTGGATTACGAGTTAAAGCATGAATTTTATCAATGTGGGAACCTTGAATGCCCCCGTATTACGTTTGAGGATGCCATGGATACTGTGTTTAACTGTCCAGTCTGCGGGAGTCCTCTGAAGCCTTTGGGTAATGATGAAGTTATTGATATCTTAGAAGGTAAAATTGAGGAGATCGAGGGGGAGCTTGAGGGCTGAGCATTCCAACTTGGGATGAATGCATCCATATCCTCCGTGAAGCGGGTTGCAATGATCATGTTGTCAGCCACTGTATCGATGTGGCTTCTATTGCTAGACGTATTGCTAGTTGCTTCCTAGAGAAAGACTATGAGGTTGATGTTGGTTTGGTGATTGCTGGTGGGTTGCTCCATGATCTCGGTCGGTCTCGTTCTCATGATATTGATCATGGTGTTGTCGGAGCTTCTATGGCCTGTGAGCTTGGGCTTTCTCATAAAATAGTCCGTATTATTGAGAGACATATTGGTGGGGGTATTCCTGCTGATGAAGCCGCCCGTATTGGATTACCTGTTGTGGATTATCTACCTGTTTCTCTTGAGGAGAAGATAGTGGCTTATGGAGATAAGTTGGTAGATCGGGGTCGTGAGGTGAATATCAGTGTGACGTTGGCACAATATGAACGTCAGTTTGGGGCAGGTCATCCTGCGGTTCTACGGCTTCAGGCGTTGCATGATGAGATCTCTGGTATCATTGAATCTGAGTAATCACCACTAATTTTAAGAGTAGGATAGATAGTTTTCTGGGGTGTGGGCCGGTAGTCCAGCCTGGTAGGACGCTGCCTTTACGAGGCAGAAGTCGCCGGTTCAAGTCCGGTCCGGCCCACCACTGTTTCTTACGAGTGAAATCTTAAGACAAAGAGTTATCCGGGAATACTATTTTTTATTATTCAATAATGTTTTTGTAGGTATTGTTTCTGGGTTATTAAGTAGCTAAAGACGCGTGTGTAGGAATTACACTGAGATCAACTGTCGACCAGCTTCCTCTAGCATTGGAAGTTTATGATCCCGGGTGAAACGGGTGACAGGGACCAAGTCAAACACATTAAAACCTATCCGTCTGAGATAATCCTCTAGGTGAAAAAGAGCCCTGACCGCACCGTTACCACTTCCTCCAGCTGCGGATATGCCAATGATCTTTTTACCCTCACAGGTACCCCTGCCACTGAAGGTTTCAACCCTACGAAGACGGTCAAGGAAACACTTCGCTGACTCACTAAGATCATGCCAGTAAACAGGCGTGGAGAATACGACGGCATCTGCCTCACCTATCTTCTGCCTAATTGTTTCAAAATCGTCCTCAAGGATACAATCACCATCACGGCACTGCCCCCAGCCCTTTTCACAGGCTATACAGTACTTGATATCCCTGTGGTTGAGATTGATCAACTCAACATCTCCACCAGCCTCCTTGTAACCCTTTAAAACTGCTTTAGCGAGACTCGCAGTAAGACCATCCTTATTAGGACTTGACTGTAATGCAACTATTTTCATCATCTTAAAAAGGGAAGGAGGAGGATTAAACCTTCCCAAAACTGATAACCGTATAGAAGGATACAATCAATTATGGTCAAGTTTCACCCAATTACTCTAGACGACCGAGATACATGCCTTGAACTATTTAATGAGGCAGGCTGGGGGAACACAGAGGATGACTTTCGGAGGATGCTCCATTACGCCCCGGGGGGGTGCTTCCTTGCTGACGATGGATTAGGTATGGTCAGCACGGTAAATTATGGTTCAGTAGGTTGGATAGGAAATCTGATTGTACGGCTTAAGGAGCGTGGGAAGGGAATAGGTACTGAACTCATGGGAAAAGCTATCAGGCACCTCCAGAAATGTGGGGTTCAGTCCATACGCCTTGATGCTGTTGAGAAGGCAGTTGACCTTTATCGAAGGCTAGGATTTAGGGATGAGTTCAGATCCTTAAGGTACAGGGGTACTGCCCGTTCAGTTTATGGAGACCTAGCTTCAGAGATGAAAGAAACCTACCTTAAGACAGTCATTGAGCTAGATGAAACCTACTTCGGTGTAAGCCGTGAAAGGATACTCAACCGCATCTATGTGGAGTACCCTGAGCACTGCTTCACCGCATGGGAGGGTTCAAGGCTTGAAGGTTATATCATGGCTAAGCTAGGAGATCCCGTCAACAGAGTTGGTCCATGGATATGCAATCCAATAAGACCAGATCTAGCGGGAAGTCTGTGGAATTCTCTTATGCAGAGTTTTGAGGGTAATGAGATGTGGATCGGGATACCTGAAGATAATATGGCTGCTGTTCATTTCGTTAAAGGAAGTGGTTTCATAGAGCAGCCTTCATCATTTCGAATGTGCCTTGGAGAATGCACTCCAATGGATAAAGTAACTGGTCGATTCAGTATTGGGGCTCCAGATAAGGGATAAAACTACGGTAATTTAATGGTTAAATCGTCTCCGACTGAGACCTGTACATTCTTTAGGTTCATACCTTTGACTAGGAAGTTCATGTGGTTAGGCATATGAGTCATATCCCAGCCTGCGACCACCCCGATATTTTCACAGTTAAGGGTTACTTCATCTCCTATGACAGCTAGACCACCTTGTTTTACTTCGAAGAAGCAAAGTACGCGGACGCGATCTACTTTATCCCCAAGTTTTGCGTCTTCGTCGGTCAACATAAGCTCGTGGATGTCTCCGCTACGGAGGGCACGGCTCTTGGTTTCGATAAGTTCTAGACCCCGGTTAGGGAAGGTGACATGGAGGAGAGCGACCACCTCAGCCGTTATGGATCGGCGGTCACCATAGACTGATATGTCTATCTTCGATGCAGGGTCAGTCATACTAATCTGCCTCTACCAAGATTCCTTTGCGTTCCTCGGGTTCAACCATATCAACGTCCATATAATAGTGGCTGTTAGCCCTGCTCATATTTGCGGATAGAGTATTCCCTTGCTTGTCGATAGCGATGCACTGGCAGTTTCCATCCTTCAAGACGTGAAGCTCCTTGAATGCTTTGACAACTGCACTTTCCATGTCCATACCATCCTCCATGTATTTGATAATCATTCGTGAGGTCAGCCTTCTAATTGTAAGCTCACCTCGTCCGGTGCATGCCACCCCCCCATGTTTGTTGTCGCAGTAACTTCCTGCACCGATGACAGGAGTGTCTCCTATCCTACCTGGGAACTTCATGGATGTACCGCTTGTGGATACACCTACGATAATGTTGCCTTCGGCGTCCATGCCTATGACGTTGGTTGTGCCTTGGTGCTCATCTGCAAGTTTTTTATACCACTCGTGAAGGTTGAGTTCCTTTGCTGCTCTGACATAGTATTCCTTCCTACGCCAGTCTTCGGGGAGGCTCTTGTAGCCATCCAGTGCCATAGCTTTAGCAAGGGTTTTACTTTTCTCGGTGTGGAGGTTCCACTCTTTGAAGCCCATCGCTTTGGCGAACCTATGAGCACCATCAGCAACAAGGAATGCGTGTGGGGTGTCCTCCATGACTTTTCTGGCTATGCTAATGACGTGAACATACTTGGAGACAGATCCTACAGCTCCAGTTTTCATTGTTGCTCCATCCATAATAGATGCGTCGAGTTCAACGTCACCTAGAATTGTGGGAGCTCCACCGAGACCCACGTTACCGCTATTGGGGTCTTCTTCAACCCCGTTTATTGTTATTTCAACTGCGTCAATTATGCTACCACCCTTCTTCAACACATCTATACCTCTATAGAGATGGGGGGCTGCATTTCTGGTGCCAATCAGGAAAGGCTTGACCATATATTATCGGCATACCTAGCCTTGAGGATGTATAAAACTGAGGTGGCTATTGGTATGAGAAGCGGCCGTGAGTTGATTCTACGATAAGAGAGTTCCCAGATGCTTTCTCACAATGTCCTATGACCTTAACGTCTATCCCGTAGCCCTCGCAGATTCCCAGTATTTCATCCACTGAGTCATTTGATACAATGAATTCAAAACCGATCCCCATGTTAAAATCCTCATACATCTCCCTCCATGATACTTCACCCTCACTCTGTATGAGTTTGAATAAGGGATCCTCTTCGATGAGGTTATCCTTGATGTAGCGGATTCCTGCTCCGACTCGTAGACACTTGGTCTGTCCTCCTCCAGTGTTATGAACCATTCCGTGCACTGAGTCACCAGCTTCTTTGAGGACTTTGTATGCTATAGGGGCAAATATCCTGGTTGGGGAATTCAATGCCTCAGATACGGTAATTCCGAGGATTTCCGGTGTATCATCGAGGCTATACTTGCCTGTAAATCGTCTACGGTCAGGATGAGCTAACTCTGGATATTTCTCCAAGTATTCCCGCTTAAGGAGACTGTTTCTAGCAAGGGTGATACCGTTACACATGAGTCCACTGTTGATTCCGTCCTCGTAGTCTACTTTCCCACCACTTCCAAGTCCAATTATTGCGTCACCGGGCTGTACTGCTTGTCCTGTGATTACCTTATCCAGTGGGACTCTACCGAATAGTGCACCTGATACATCGAGGGTTCTCATTTGGTCAGGAAGATCAGCGGTTTCTCCTCCACCGAAGAGGACGGGTAAACCTTCCTCTCTGAGCATATTGAATACGTCGCCAAATCCCTCTGATAATGCTTTTAGTAGCTGTACACGATCAATGAGCATAGTATTGTATGCGATATAGTCCACGAATGCAACTGGGTCGGCTGCTACGCAAACAAGATCGTCTATATTCATGGCCATGACATCCCATGCTATACCCTTAAACCAAGATGCATCACCGGTCTCCCGGTATGCCAGATATGCTGCTATGGGTTTGCTTCCTGCAGAGTCGGTGTGGCTTACAAGACCCATCTTGGGATCTGAAGGGTCCTCTGTGATTACACAAAATGCTCCAGGGTGAAGATCATTAACAACGGACTTGAAGTTACCAATACCCTTCTTACGGACGTCTACGCCCAATGCACCATACTTGGACATTTTCACATTTGAATTCGTCTTTCAACTTAAAGGTTATAGGGTTATTAATTACTCAAAATTATAAATATTACTTATTTATGTTAATTTCATCCTTTATATCATTATAAAATGATGTTCCTGTATAAAGTCGTGGTTTTCTGATAAAATTATTTATTGC
>RCNB010001977.1_pt1 | contig 12879 bp, 9 predicted proteins | sample 2041321 | NCBI WGS metagenome assembly RCNB01 (sample SAMN09708232, study PRJNA481090) | Marine sediment metagenome, whole genome shotgun sequencing project. | reverse complement strand
GCCTTATACCCACCCAAACGCTTCTTCGGTGCAGCTCGCAATATCGAGGATGGCGGTTCCCTGACCATCATCGCAACTTGCCTGATCGACACAGGGTCGCGCATGGACGACGTGGTATATGAGGAGTTCAAGGGTACCGGCAATATGGAACTCCATCTCTCACGCCGCCTGCAAGAAAGGCGCGTATTCCCGGCTATCGACATCGATCGCTCCTCTACCCGGAGGGAGGAGCTGCTGCTCGGTCCGGACCTCACTCCGCGCGTTTGGCTAATGCGCCGGATGTACGCTCAAATGATAACATCACCTCCCCATGGTGCCGGGTTGGGTATCACAACAGCCACCGAGGCCATAATTCAGCGTCTTGCTGGCACCGACAACAACATGGAATTTTTGGAAAACTTGACCGAGGATTAATAACTGCGATCAGCTCTTCTCAAGAGTCCGGACACTCTAATTAAAAAACTACATAGGAACAACTATGACAAGCGAGATACCTGAACCCAAAACAAAAGTGATCGCTGAAACAGACAATTATGTGGCCTGGCAAGCAGATGAACACGACGGGGAGAGGACTTATCACCTGGAGCTCCAGAATTTTACACTGCACTTTTTTCAAGAAGAATGGGAGGAGTTCCTTAACTTAATTTGTGCGCTGAGAGAATAAACCCGACTTTCTAACATCATTCGATTTCGGTGATTTTCTCCACGTAAGGTATCACACCTTTACAAGGTTCAGTGAAATATTCCTGCACCTGCTCCCAGTTAAGCAGCCCCACGTTCAGCCAGGTTTGATGAATGGCATATGAAACACACCCCGGTCCAGCGTGGTAATTGGCAACCGTAAAACGCCACAAATCCTCATAAGTGGAGACGTCCCCCGCTAATTCTCCTGTCGCATTATCTATGGTCTGGCAAATTTGGGCACAGTTCGCCATCAACATGTTGGCGAACAGAGATACACTGAAACTCGTTTGGGTTAGATCAATTCCGGTGGGACACTCCTCACAATCAGTCTTTGCCTGCAGCGCCACCGCACCCCGTAAGATAGCCTGTTCATGGTCACTCAAACTTAAATACCCCTCATCACAGAACTCTTCGGCCAGTACCAGGGGACAAAACTGTTCGTAGAACGGAGTATTCCACAATAAAACAGAATCGGCGCCCGTATCTGTAACCTGACCCAAGCCGAATTCGTATCGAACTCGAAAGACCCCGGGCCAAAACTGGCTTTCCTGGGCAAACAGATTCTTCATCAATTGTGCCGGGATGCCTGACTCCTGGGCAACTTCAATGATCCTCTGATCAAATTGATTTTGCCAATCATCTAGAATTGGTCTGGCTTTTTCAAGACCACAAACATCTGCATAACCATTCGGCAGCAAGCCTCCCGAGGTGCAATCCGAAACATCAATTAACCCTTGAAATATCAACCTGCCGGCCAAGTAGTAGTAAGGCTCATCGGACGCAATTAATTCTTCTCGTTCAGGAGTTGTCAGCCAATCGGGTGAACCCCCAATAGGCGGGAACGACTTCCATATCCGGGCACAGCTTGCTAAAGGATCCCCAACCCATTGAGTGCTGATCACATCCACGTACCAGCCGCCACCCCCCGGCGCCGCAGAAACACCCGTGTCAATAACCCGCACATGCGCCGTGTACTTTTCGCTCGTATCACCGTAACTGGATTCGGCCCAGAACTCCACTACAGATCCGAGCAGCGGCGTGGCACGTAAGGGAAGAGAGCAGGATTGCTCCGGGCAGACAAAAGGTTCCCCATCGTATGTGCCGTGAATAGCGACGATTTCCTCGTTAGGGAGCGGCTCTTCACCAATGAGCAGCAGGTTTGGGATTTCGGGACAGAAATTCGTAGGCGGAGTTGGTGAACACCCTTCAAGATCCACCCATACAACCGGTTCCGGTAATTCTACGATGACTTTCTTCTCTTGTGGTTGGGATGAAGCCAGGTGCAGGTATAAGCCCTTGCAATCTATAGTTGGGGTGTTTTCTTCGTTGGCTATCTTACAGGGGGGTGTTATTTGCCATAACTTACCTAACTTATTTCCGCAATCCCGGAAAACTTCCTCACTAGTTGGCAGCCCCTCATGGTCGGCATATATCCGGCATACGACATCATTGTTTGACCAGGATATCAACCACCACTCATATTCTGTGTATGGAACAATGATCGTCGTAGTACGACCGGATTCATCAGCAGAAACAACCCCCACCTGGAACGAGAAAACAACCAGGAGGAGCATGGTCAAGGAAACTACGACGATTATCCTTTTATCCAACTCCATCTGATTAAAAAATAACATGTTCACGGTAGCTTGTCAACTGTTTTTAAGAACTGGTTAAGAACAACATCGTTTCTCTGTTACTATCACATACAAGCACTGACCACTTGGCATTTGACTTGCTCCCTCAAATAGCCCGTGATAAACTCTAATCGAATTGAAGAACCAATTTTCTTACTGAGTAATTGTGATCAAAACCGATTAAAATAGATATTTCTATCAGCCAGCTGCTTTTGAAAGGTGATCTATGCCCCCAACTTTGTACCTGATCGACGGTCACGCTTTGGCTTACCGCACTTATTTCGCTCTAACGCGGGGTGGATCCTCAGGATTTACGTCCCGCAGTGGAGAGCCTACCGCGGGCGTTTATGGATTCACCAGTGTGCTTTTACGTATTTTGGAACAAGAAAACCCCGATTTTCTGGCAGTTGCTTTTGACACTGGGCGCACATTCCGCGATGAGTTGTACTCTGAATATAAAGCCACGCGTGCCAAAATGCCTGATGATCTGCGTCCTCAAATCGAACGTATTCGCCAACTTGTGGACGCGTTCAACATTCCGCGCCTCGAATTGGAAGGTTACGAAGCAGATGATGTTCTGGGAAGTGCAGCCCACCAGGCAGTTGAACACGGTCTGGGCGTTAAGATCATCACAGGAGATCGCGACCTGCTCCAATTGGTAAACGAACGCATCATCGTCACCCTGCCGGGAAAAAGCCTTTCCGATTCCAAGGATTACATGCCTAAAGATGTTATTGAGACTCTCGGGGTTCGTCCAGACCAGGTGGTGGATTACAAGGCGCTGGTTGGCGATAAATCCGACAATATCCCGGGGGTAGCCGGAATCGGTCCGAAGACAGCTGTCTCCCTACTGGGTTCTTATGATGACCTGGATGGCGTTTATGCACATTTAGATGATCTTTCTCCCAACCTGCAGAAGAAATTGGAAACCAGCCGCGAAAACGCTTACATGAGCCAGGAATTGGCCAGGATCGTCACACAATTGGATATACCCCTGGATTTAGAACAAGCGCGACCGGGAGAATTCGAACCGCAGGAAGTTGAAGAGCTTTTTCGCGAGCTTGAATTCCGTACCCTTCGAAAGCGGTTAACCGCTCTGGAACTTTTCTACGGCAAAACAAGCGCAAGACAAGGCCAGCAGCTTACGATGTTCGAATCAAATGGTACAAAGCTCCAAACTCCTTCTCATGCAGTCCAGCCCTCATCCACCTATGTGCTCCAGACTATTATCATCGATTCGCATGAAGCACTTAATGACCTTATCAAACGATTATCCCAGGCAGAAGCAATCTCTCTTGACACCGAAACAACTTCCACCGACCAGATGAGCGCCGAATTGGTGGGCATCTCTTTAGCAGTTGAGACTGGGACAGGATATTACATTCCACTCGGACACATCGGGAGCAACGATTCACAACTGCCCGTAAAGACCGTGTTGGATGCGCTGCGTGATCCTCTTGTGGATACTAACATCTCTAAAATTGGACACAACATTAAGTACGATTATGTGGTTCTCGCACGCAATGGATTGCGCGCCAGCCCCCTAACATTCGACACGATGATCGCAGAATGGTTGATCAACCCCACTTCGCGCAATCTGGGTCTGAAGAATCTGGCATGGGTGCGCCAGGGTATTGCAATGACTGGCATAGAGGAATTGATCGGCAAAGGAAAACAGCAGCTTTCGATGAGCGATGTTTCTATCGAGAAAGCAGCACCCTACGCGGCGGCAGATGCCGAGATCGTTTTAAGCTTGATGTCTGAATTAAAGGAAGAATTGGGCGGAAGAAATGGGAGTGCACTATTCAAAGAGCTTGAAATGCCTCTCGTGCCGGTCCTGGCCGAGATGGAGATAACGGGTGTAGCCCTGGATACAGGTTTTCTAAACCGGATGTCATCTGAACTGAATGAACGCTTGCTGGAAATCGAACAAAAAATCTTTGCAGAAGTTGGAGAATCGTTCAATCTCAACTCTCCCCAACAGCTCTCGGTGGCGCTGTTTGAAAAGCTGCAGATCACACCCCCAGACCGGACGAAACGCACCGCCAGTGGTTTTTATTCCACTGCCGCCAGTGTCCTCGAATCGCTGCGCGGACAACACGCGGTTGTAGATTGGATGCTGGAATACCGCGAACTTGCTAAATTAAAGTCAACTTACGTGGATGCACTTCCGCTGCAGGTGAATCCAACAACAGGCAGGATACACACATCTTTCAACCAGACCGGTTCAGTAACGGGCAGGATCGCTTCTTCCAAACCCAATCTTCAGAATATCCCCATACGCACCGAAATTGGGCGGAAAGTTCGGAAGGCGTTTATCGCCTCAACAGGGCATCTTTTACTCTCAGTTGACTACTCGCAGATCGAACTGCGAATCGTTGCCCATATGGCAGAGGATCAAGCCATGCTGGATGCTTTCCGAGCCGGACAGGATATTCACGCTGCTACGGCTGCGGCAATTTACAAGGTTCCTCTTGATAAAGTGACAAAAGAGCAGCGCCGTCGTGCTAAGGGTATCAATTTTGGATTGATATATGGGATGAGCGCTTTTGGGCTGACACGCTACACGGACTTAACCCTGGCTGAATCAGAAGATTTTATGCATGCATATTTCCAGCAATTCCCCGGTATAAAAGGATATTTAGAAAGAATACGCCAACTGGCTGCTGAACAAGGCTACGTTGAGACTCTGCTTGGTCGCAGGCGCTATTTCCCGGGGTTGAAACACCAATCCAACCGCAATGTCCGCAACCGGGAAGAGCGAGAAGCGATCAACGCCCCAATTCAAGGAACAGCCGCCGATATTATGAAAATTGCCATGCTGCACCTCCCTAAAGCGCTGTCGGGTGCAGGTCTATCAGCACGCATGATCCTGCAAGTACACGACGAGTTAGTGTGGGAATGCCCGGATAATGAGCTGATGGAGACAGGGGAACTCGTGCAACGTGTAATGGAAAACGCCTATTCACTCAGTGTTGCTCTAATTACAGATGCGCGTTACGGACCTAATTGGGCTCAAATGACTCCGCTCAGCAACAGTAAGCAGCGATCTGACCGATCCATCTAATTTCGTCTATGGCGACCAAACCTTTAAGATTTATCGGCGAACCAGTTGAAGTTCACTTCAACCAACCTCCAACGCTTGAGAAAAAGCCCGGTCCTCCAGATAGCTTCACGTGGCGGGGAGAAACTTTCGTCATTACTGAGATATTAAGCGAGTGGCACGATTACGCTCGCTACGGGCGTATGGCTCGAAATATGACAGCCGAACACAGCCGGCGAGCGGGACAACGCGGCTCCTGGGGGGTTGGACAGGACTATTATCGCATTCAGACGTCAAATGGACGTATCTTTGACCTGTATTACGACCGGGCGCCGAAGAGCGTAGACCAGCGCAAAGGTGCATGGTTCCTGGATCGGGAAATGGAGTCCTTCAGCGAGTGAAGTCGGGGCAGGGATGTTTGCGATCTGTCATTGTCCAGAATCATGCAAAGCGGCTGAGAATGCTGCCCCCGATAAAGAGAGCCAGACCACCAACTACGAGAACTGCGATAACCATCTTTATAGTGTCAACGCCGGAGGGAAGAAACGCGCTCAGCGCCGAGGTCTGCGGAGTGGGCGTTGCCTGAAGGTTCGTCATTGCCGTTTGCGTTAACGCAACATCAGCGCCTGACAATGTGGTGGGAGTTGCGCTTGGTATTTTTGTGGCTGTATGTGGGACCTGCGTCGCGGTTTCCTGCAGAGCAGGCGTGGGGGTTCCAACCGGGGGTTTAACGACCAGCTTATCTCCGGTATAAATTACCGAATTAGTGGACAGCTTGTTCAACTTCAGGAGCTCCTCCAACTCGATCCCGTAAATTGCAGCCACGTTCCACAACGCCTGTCCCTCTTGGACCACATGAATGACCGAACCATCCGGCATTGGCGTCGCAGTATCAACAGGAGGCGCAGCCGGATAAACGGTCACCGCAGCTCGTCCGGATGTTGAAGCGCCGCTGCCCGGACTGCCGGAAACGTAACCCACATCCAGCGTGAAATAAACCGTGTGACCGGATACCGCTACACCAGCTCCGGCATCTGTATAATCTGAAGAAAGCATCGTATCCATGTGCAGACTGTCCCCCTGCCAGATTTGGACGGCATCTTGTGCAGTCCAATCATATCCGGCAGCAATATTCTCGGAAACGAAAACCGCTGCGCCGCCGCCATATCCAGCCGAAATTGCCCGATCCCTGGCTCTCGTACCACCGCTGCCCGAGTGGGTGATAGCGCCGGTTGACGCCATGTACTCGCTGTGCGCCTGGGCAGCAGCCATCAGGGCACCGTTAATCTGGTATGGTGGAAGACCATTGGCTGCGCGCAACTGGTTGACAGCCGCGATCACATCATATCCACTTGCCTGCGCCTGGGTTGTATCAGCATTCATACCAAGCAACGGCAAGATAATTAATAAGCATATTGATAAGAAAAGCGTTTTACGATACAACAAACAGGGTAACTCCATACTCGGTAGTTGTAACCAGCATTACTGGACTGCTCAATAGGTGAATCATAACATATCTGCGAGCAGCGAATGGTGCTGCACGACATCATGCAGAGCGAGCAACACCCCTGCTTTTCAACCAAACGAGCAAGCGCTCGGCTGTCCAGGCGTTTATTACATTTTCTGGGGTGACCCATCCACGGCGTGCGGTCGCGACGCCGAAATGCAGCAAGTCCATATCACTGGCACTATGAGCATCGGTGTTAATGCTCAAGCTGATGCCGATTTCTATAGCCCGGCGTGCGTAGATATCGTCAAGGTCGAGACGAGCTGGGTGGGCATTGATTTCGAGAGCAACGTCGTGTTCGGCTGCGGCTTCCAATACAGCAACCATATCCAGATCCGCCCCCTCGCGGTTTGGTATGATTCTGCCTGTTGGGTGGGCAATCATGTCCACATGCGGATTGCGAATGGCGTTCAGGAGTCTTTGAGTGACCTTCTCTCTGGGCTGGCGTAAACCGGTGTGCAACGAGGCTATCACGATATCCAGGTCTGCTAAGACGTCATCAGGATAATCCAACGATCCATCGGAGCGTATTTCGACCTCACTACCCTGTAAGAGGTGGATTGTTTCGCCCAAAACATCCTGAACGGCATCAATTTCCTGGCGCTGCTCCTTCAATCTCCGCACAGTAAGACCACCAGCTACCCCCAAACTGGCAGAGTGATCGGTGATTGCAAGCACTTTCAACCCTCTTTCGATAGCCGCAACCGCCATTTCTTGGATGGATAATTTGCCATCGCTCCAAGTTGAATGCGTGTGCAAGTCGCTCAAAATATCGCCAACCTCAATTAAGGCTGGCAGGTCATCAGCCTGCGCGGCCTGGATTTCGCCGCGATCTTCACGAAGTTCCGGTGGAATCCAAGGCAGTCCCAAGATTTCATAAACCTGCTCTTCCTCAGCGCACAGGACTTCAGAGCCATCTTTACGCAGGAAGGCTTGGTCGGAGAGCGATAAATCCTGCTTCAGAGCCAGTTCGCGCAGACGAACGTTATGCTCCTTCGAGCCGGTTGCGTACTGAAGAGCCGTTCCAAACCTTTCCGGAGGATGCACCCACAATTGGGCACGGATATTATTAGCAAATTCAACACTGGATTTCGTATCACCACGACTTATCATTTCAATAACATCAGGGTGTCCGACAAAAGCATCCATAACCTGTACTGAATCTTCGGCTGCCGCCAATAGGTCCAAATCACCAACAGTTGCCTTCATCCTCCGCAGGCTGCCTCCCACCTCTACTGCTTGAACACTTTCAATTGAATCTAAGAAACCCAATAGTTCTTGGGCAAAGGGCCAAGCAGTGCCCAATGGAATTCGATCCGTACGACGGGCTAGCGCTTCAATCCCAGAAATGATCTTGGTTTCAGATTTAATACCCACTCCTGGCAAGTCGCGCAAACTGCCCGCCCGTGCTGCAGATTCCAATTCCGCTAAGGTCGTGATTCCTGCATTGCGCCAGAACAGGGCTGCTTTTTTTGGTCCCACGTCAGGTACCTGGAGGATCTCAACCAACGTAGCAGGCACTTCTTCATTGAGTTTATCCAGGAAATCGAGATGTCCGGTCGTTAATAGCTCTTCGATCTTGTTCGCAATCGCATTACCAACTCCGGGTATGTCTGTCAGATCACCCTCACGCAAGATCTCGTTGACATCTCTGCCCAGGTTCCTGAGGTTGTCTGCAGCTTTACGATATGCCAGAGTTTTATAGATCACCTCACCTTTGATCTCGAGTAAATCGGCGATAGTATCAAAAACATCAGCAAGCTGTTGGTTGTTAAATCGAATTTCTTGTGCCATCTCCATATGTATACAATAATATTAGCATTAAATAGGATAAATTGGTTAGCAGGGCACTGCGCATAAAGCCACCCAGTCTCCCAACTGGCGACGTGTTTCTACGCGCAAGCCGCTGCGGCGGGCTGCATGTTCAACCTCTTCTGCCTGATCAGCGATAATTCCAGCCAAAATAAGACGACCACCATGGGTCACCAATTCGCCCAATCCTTCACTTAGCAAGCGTACCAGAACCGGTGCCAGGATATTTGCCAAAACAAATTGCGCCTGTTTAATGGTGAAATTACCGGATTGAATTTCCGTTATTGATCCCATCTCCACTTCCATGCGCTCTGCAACCCCGTTCAACACAGCATTTTCACGTGCGCTTCGCACCGCTACAGGATCGATATCAACACATAAGGCTTTTTTAGCACCTAATTTCAAGGCAGCCACGCTCAATATGCCCGAGCCACAACCTATGTCAATTATCTTTAAACCGCCAACATCCTCTATCATCTCAAGACACAACTGCGTAGACGGGTGCGTGCCAGTACCGAATGCCATCCCAGGATCCATTCGAATAGGGATGCGTTCGCCCCCCGGCACCTCTAGCCATGCCGGCACGATGATCAATCTTCGCCCAACGGGTATAGGGTTGTAATGCTCCTTCCAGGCTTCTGCCCAATCTGCATCTTTCACGCTCCTGAACTGCAGGGATGGCAGCGGATGGATGCGACCCAGATACCACAGGGCTTCTTCTAATCGCCCGCGCGTATCTTCAAGCCGGTCATCCACAGGTAGATAGCACGATGTACGCAGTGGTCCCACAAAATAGTTTGAATCTCCCACAGCATCAACCGCAACCTGTGTGCTTTCAATAGCAACACCATTAGGTGCAAACCTCAACATGACTTCGGCAACAGCCTCAGCTAATTCACCACCGGTAGTGAGAGAGACTTCTAACCAGGTTGTTTCAGACATAGGTTGTATTTTGGAAATATAGTGACAGGGTAGCACTTGTACATAATATGTCGTGGCAGCATTTTCATATTATGTGATGGATAAGCAGTTACACTGGTACTCCATTACTAAACCCACTTCAACTGCTCAAAGCCTCTTTCAGCCAGTCCAGGAAACCTCGCTCCTGCGGTCGCACTTCGCTGCCCAGGCTTTCTGCCAACTGTTCAAACAACTGGCGCTGGTCGTTATCCACATTAATAGGCACCTCCACATTAATCACGACCAACTGATCCCCGCGTCCGTTGCCGCGCAGCTTGGGAATACCCTTGCCACGCAAACGCAAGATTTTTCCAGGTTGGGTGCCATTAGGAATCTTTAACATAGTAGGTCCATCCACAGTCGGGATTTCCACATCGCCGCCCAAAGTTGCCTGAGCGATGTTTATGTTCAAATCCAATAGAACATCATATTCTCTGCGGCGAAAGTATTTATGCGCCTTGACTTTTATCGCAATGAAAAGATTCCCGTTCGGTCCGCCGTTGACCCCCGGCTGCCCTTCACCTGCAAGACGGATTTGAGTTCCGGAATCCACTCCAGCCGGAACGCTGATAACTTTCTCGCGGTTGCGTCGCTCCAGTCCACGCCCTTTACATATGTGGCATGGTGTGCTGATGGTTTCTCCCTGACCGTTGCATGCCGGGCAGGTTGTGACCTGCACCATAGAGCCCAGGATAGTCTGACGAGTCCTGCGCACTTCTCCACTACCGTTGCATGTCGAACAACGAACTGGTGACGTGCCCGGTTCTGCGCCGCTACCGTTGCAGGTTCCACATAATTCATCGCGTGTGATTTCAATCTCTTTCTCTACCCCGAATACTGCTTCTTCAAAGGCAAGGTCAAGACGATACTGCAGATCCGCTCCACGCCTGGGAGCATTACGAGCGCGTTGCGAAGTACGTCCAAAACCGCCAAATCCAAACAAATCCCCGAAAATATCCGCGAAGTCAGAGAAATCAACGGTGAAATTGGGCATCCCATTCGGTCCCCTTACACCCTCATGCCCATAGCGGTCATAGGCTCCCCGTCTCTGTTCGTCAGAGAGCACCGCGAAAGCCTCGTTGATCTCCTTGAAGCGCTCTTCGGCGTCTGGAGAATCATTAACGTCAGGATGATACTGGCGAGCCAGCCGGCGGAAGGCAGCTTTTAGTTCATCTTGGGTGGCGCTGCGGGAGACACCCAAAACCTCATAGTAATCGCGTTGAGCCATATTTCACTTATTTTGTTTCAGAGCATACATTGTTGTGTGTCTAAATCGCATCTAATCTAGGCGTCCTCAAATTCTCCATCGACAACATCTTCATCATCCGAAGTGCCACTGTCAGTTTCGGGTTCTGCATCAGGGGACGGTTCACCCTCAGCGGGATCGGCTTGTGCATAAGCTGCTGCACCGATCTGCTGCACAATCTGGTTCAATTCTTCTGTCGTTTTTGTGATCGCTTCGATGTCATCGCTGCCCATCACCTCGCGCACGCTGACAACCCCTTCCTCCACTTTACTCTTCATATCCGCGGGAACCTTATCACCCAAATCCTTGAGCACCTTCTCTGCCGTATATACAGTGTTATCAGCGCTGTTGCGAGCTTCGACCAGATTCTTATGTTGGAGGTCATCGGCAGCATGCTGCTCTGCATCCTTACGCATATGCTCGACTTCCTCATCGCTCAGACCCGAAGAAGCTGTAATGGTTATATTTTGACTCCTTCCAGTAGCTTTGTCTTCGGCAGTAACCTTGAGAATTCCGTTCGCATCGATGTCAAATGTCACATCAATCTGGGGGATGCCGCGCGGAGCAGGCGGTATCCCATCCAGGGTAAATCGACCCAGCGACTTATTATCGTTTGCCATAGGTCGCTCACCCTGCAGGACATTGATCTCAACCTGAGATTGGCTGTCGCTGGCGGTGGAAAAGATCTGGCTCTTGCGTGTCGGGATCGTGGTGTTGCGCTCGATCAAAGCTGTGGCAACACTTCCCAGTGTCTCGATCGATAATGTTAATGGGGTAACATCCAGCAATAAAATGTCTTTAACTTCACCGCCCAACACCCCGGCTTGAATGGCTGCCCCTAAGGCAACGACCTCATCAGGATTTACACCTTTATGCGGTTCTTTATCAAAGAGCTTACGCACGGCTTCCTGCACCGCCGGCATGCGGGTCATTCCACCTACCAAAATCACCTCATTTACTGCAGAGGGTTCAACGCCGGCGTCCTTCAATGCCTGTTTCACAGGACCAAGCGAGCGGTCAATCAGGTCGCTGGTCAACTGTTCGAGCTTTGAACGCGAAAGCGTCATTACAAGATGTTTCGGACCGCTGGCATCTGCAGTGATATAAGGGAGATTCATTTCGGTCTGCATCATAGTGGAAAGCTCAATTTTAGCTTTTTCAGCGGCTTCCTTAAGACGCTGCAGCGACTGGCGGTCATCTCGCAGGTCGATGCCCTGTTCTTTCTTGAACTCATCCGCAATGTAATCAATGACACGTTCGTCAAAATCATCTCCACCAAGGAACGTATCCCCACTGGTGGAACGCACCTGGAAAACCCCATCCCCAACATCGAGAATTGAGATATCAAAAGTACCGCCGCCCAGGTCATATACTGCGATAACCTGGTCATCTTTTTTATCAAGACCATAGGCGAGGGAGGATGCAGTCGGTTCGTTAATTATCCGTAGCACCTCCAATCCGGCAATCTTACCGGCATCTTTTGTTGCGTTCCGTTGGGCGTCGTTGAAATATGCCGGAACAGTGATCACGGCTTGGGTGACTGGTTCACCCAGGTAAGCTTCAGCATCAGCTTTTATCTTGCTCAAGATCATGGCCGAAATTTCAGGTGGGGAATAATCTTTATTATCCAGCATAACATGCACATCCCCATTGGAGGCTTCAGTAACTTTATACGGCATGCGAGCAACCACACGCTTGTACTTTCGTCCCATAAAGCGCTTGATTGAGAAGATCGTGTTTTCAGGATTCACTACGGCTTGATTGCGGGCTACCCGCCCGGTCAGACGCTCGTGATTCTTATTAACCGCTACAACCGACGAAATCAAACGCTCGCCTTCTGCAGACGGAATGATGGTCGGTTCTCCGCCTTCCATAATTGCCATCGCGGAATTCGTTGTTCCCAGGTCAATCCCAATAATTTTTGACATAGTCTATCCTCCAGTTTTTTTATGATAAATGATGTCTTACAGTGAGGTTCCCCTCACACTACCAT
>RCNB010001923.1_pt1 | contig 12889 bp, 11 predicted proteins | sample 2041321 | NCBI WGS metagenome assembly RCNB01 (sample SAMN09708232, study PRJNA481090) | Marine sediment metagenome, whole genome shotgun sequencing project. | reverse complement strand
TGATCATTTTTTCTATTCCAATTGCTCTTAACGTTTTATATATAATGTTCCATAACCCTCTATTTAGAGAAATGGCTATGATTATTCTCTGGATCGCATACTTTGGCGTCAGTATTATGTTCGTTAAAAAGCCTGAAATTTTTTTCGTGCTACCAAATAGAATATTTTCCATTAATATTTATCACAAATCTGGTATAATGATTTACTCTTATGATTTTGACGACCAAACTGAATCTAGAACGGAATCCACGATCTGGGGTAATATTCTTATAGGTTTAAATCACATCCTTAGCGAATTTTTAGATAAGAAGGATAAAATTAACGTTATTCAAACTAAAGAAGCTGATGTAGTTGTTAGATATGAAGAAGATAGCGGTTACGCCTTAATTGTTATTACCAATAGAAAAAATAGTATCGTAGAAGATCTCATGAAAAAATTTTCGGACGAGTTCAAACATAAGTATAAGAACGAATTGAATGAGATTTTGGATATAAATAAGATTATCAATGTCTCGGAATTTAGCGATTTGAAAGGTTTAATCGAAAAAAATTTTCAGCTGTATTTGTAGTACCTATCCAAAATTACTAAACCTTAGATATCTAAACATTTTTTAATGAGTGTCACTCTAATTCCTCATAAGATGGAACAAATTGAACGTCATGATAAGGAATGGGAGAATGACTGGAAAATTATCGTAGAGGTTTTTGATACTATTGATCATCTCGCACGGTTATTTAAAAATTTGGATGTCCCATACTTAAGAGAAATTCAGCAAAAAGTAATGCTTTTAAATCTCGAGAAATACGCTTGGTCCCTCCAAAATTACATTATAGAGAAATATTCCAGAGTGTAGTTTTTTTTTAAAGGTATTTGTTTCTATCTATTTTCGAATTTTGCTAGTGGGGATTATAATCAATTTAAAATAGTCCTGAAAATTATTTTCTCACTTCAGGAATTTTCACACTCCAATTTTGCTATATTTAAAGATTTGGAGAAAAAAATAAAAAAAAGAGTGTTTAGAAATTGTAGTTGTTATTATTTCTAAGAAATTTTTTCTTTCTTTTGGTTGTGAAGCTCTATTAATTGTTGCTTAATCTCTTCAACTCTGGATTTAGGGTAGGGATAAAACTTCAAGCAAATCAGGCTTAAGCCTAGTGCGATGGCGGGGAACAAAAATACTAATAATCTTAGCCCAAGAATGTTACTTGGATCAGAAAGTTCGTAATCCCCCCAACCAGATGCTGTGAATACAAGCCCTACAGTTACAATAGAAAGAACCATTGAAAGCCGCATGAAAAAATTCGTAATTCCAAAGAAGATTCCCTCGTGCCGAACCCCGGATTTTAATTCGTCCTCGTCAATGATATCTGCAATAATTAAGTAAATGAAGTATAGCATACCTCCAAATCCAAAACCCATCAATGATACTACAATTAATGCTTGTTCATATGTTTCTATAAATATCAATGGGATAGAAGCAACAAAATATGCAACGATTGAAATAAAATATCCTTTTTTACTCCCAAGTTTTATATCTAATTTCCTCCAAATTATTACTGTAACAATTCCTACAATAAATAATAAACCTAACATTATCGATGTGAGAAACGTGTTTGATTGGAGTAGAACATGCAGACTATATAGTGGTACAGTTGTTGCGAGTACCAGTAAAATATATTCATATAAGAAAAACATAAGAGTATAAAGTATGAATCCTTTGTTCTTTAACGTATATTTTAATCCTCCAAAAAAGGAAAATGCTTGTTTATAATCTTCCTTAAATTCTGCGCGTTCAACGGCACCCCATTTTATAAAGATAAGCATTGTTATTCCTACGATTAATGATGTAACAATACCATTTATTAGGTAACCAGACAATTCTGTCAATTTTCCAATGAATATTCCTGGAACTAAGAAAGCTAATATCAACCCAACTGTAGATAAAATTTGTCGAATAGTATTTACTTTTGCCCGTTCTTCTACAGATGTATATAATTCAGGGAATAATGAATCTGAAGGTAAAGCCAACATAGTATAGAAGGTATCATAGCATATGAGCATGATAAGTAGATAGATAAATCCAATCACTTGATTACCCAAAGGAGGTAACCATAAAATGATCTCAAGTATCAGAACAGGGATCAATCCAATCATTAAAAATGGTTTTCGTCGACCCCAACGAGTTTGCGTACGATCTGAAAGGTAACCTATCAGGGGATCATTTACTGCGTTCCAAATTGTCCATAAAACATAAGCTAACATTATATAGGGTATTTCCAAACCAACAGCGACATAATAAAAAGAAAAAACCCATGTATTAAATGCACTGTTAATAAAAAATAGTCCAAACGAACTTAGTCCAAAAGTCCATTTCTGAAACGCCCCAAATCCTTGTGTATTTCTATTTTTATTTTGATTCATCTTTTTAAAACCAATAATTATTTTTTTTTAATTAATATAGATTATTAACTTTTCTTACATATAAAAATAAGCCATTTTACTCTAAAAAAGTATTTTAGATGAAAGAGAAACTTGTGGAATTACACGAAAATAAAATGGGAAAAGTAAGATCTTCTTAAAATTTATTCTTTTTTTTATATTTGCTGTAAAGCTTGTTCTAAATCATTAATTAAGTCATCAGCATCTTCTAAACCTATTGAAAATCTAAAATGTGTTTCTGACATATTCATTCGACGTTTTTCCCACGAAGCGAGATCTATTCCCGTCATAACGGACGTATATTCAATTAGAGTCGTAGTATCTCCGAGAGATACGCCAACCTTAATGAGTTTTAATAAATCTATAAACTTATAACATTGCTCTATTGTCTCCAATTCAAAGCCAATCATTCCTCCGAACGCTTTCATTTGCTTCTTTGCTAATTCATGGTCGGGATGAGATTCTAATCCGGGATAAATCACATTAGCTACTTTCGGATGAGAATCTAAGTAACTAGCTATTTTCAATGCGTTGGAACAATGACGATCCATTCTCAAACTAAGAGTTCTACAACCCCGCAAAATAAGCCACGCACTAAATGGGTGCATAACGGCTCCTTGCGTTTCTAACCAGAAATATCTGATGTTTTGCATTTCTATTTTTGGGCCAATTATCACACCACCTAAAGTATCACCATGCCCATTGACATATTTCGTTAGGCTTTCTACTACTAAATCAGCTCCGAGATTCAAAGGTTTCTGCAATGCGGGAGAAGCAAATGTATTATCAACGATACATTTTCCATTTACTTCGTGAATTAAATCAGCGCATCCTTGAATGTCTAATACATCTAAATTTGGGTTAGAGGGTGTTTCAACAAAGACTAATTTCGTATTTTCATCGATAGCGTTTTTTAACTCTGTTAGATTTCTTAAATCAACGATTTTTGTCATTACTCCGATTTGGGAATAAATTTTAGTCAACAATCGATACACTCCTGTATATTGATTATTGTGAATAATGACATTTGGAATATCATCAGGATTGTTTTGAGGCAGTAAAGCTTCTAATTTTTTCGGTCTTACTCTCTCTACACGTTGTTGCAATACGCTTGATAATGCGAGGTGTACTGAAGCCATACCCGATGCTACAGAAACGGCTGACTCACCACCATGAAGCGTGGCAAGCTTCTGATCCAATGCGTATAAAGTCGGATTTTCGGTTCTTGAGTAGTTGTAATGGTTCTTTAGTAATTCTGTTAATGAAGAATAGGCAAACGATTTTGTTGCGTATAACGGAGTTCTTAAACTTCCCGATGCTGTAGGATAGGGATCCTCGCCAGCTCTTCCTTGTTGTGAGTCAAAATGCAATTTATCCCATTTTTCTCTTATTTTTTTATTTTTTTCATCAATTGGGGTTTTTCCGTCTTTATCAAGCATTATTCATTCCTCCAAACCGTTTATAATTTTTGGAACAGCAGAATCATCCATATCTTCAGCTTTGCGAAAATCATCGTAACTACGAGATGATATGATTTTGAAATATTCTTGTAATTTATCGTTTATATCTTTAGAAATTCCTGGTCCTTTTTGAGTTTCAAGTATTGAATCAACTTTTTCTTTTGCTCTGGTTATAATATCTTTCGCGCCATTTTTTTGCCATATGCCTCTACGGTCTCTATCAGCTAATTTTGGAACAAAAATCTCTTTTCGTATGTTTTTAGAAGTGTGTTTTAACATCAAATAATTCTTACCTTCCGACGCTACTTTTGATATTTCATCAATTGCAATGCTCTCATCATCAACTCTAATACCATTAAATCCTCGTTTTACGATATCTATCAATTCATCGTCGATGACTAGTAACTCTAACGATTCCGCTAAAGAAGACTCGTAAGTACCAGCACAAGTAATGTAATTAATTCCCGCGTTAGCAGAACAAAACAGCGTCATAAATCTTTCGTATCCATTTTGAATATCAAAACATTTAGATTCAGTAACTAAGCCAGGCCCTCTAGAAGGGATGTCGTAATAACGCGCTAGTTGTGCTGCGCCGATGGTAATCAATCCCGTTTCAATCGATCCCCATGCAACATTCCCTGTTGACGGATCCATAGGTGCGTTCATCGTAGAATAGAAGACTGGACACCCGGGATTTATAAGTTGGGTAAGTGTGATTGAAGATAATGTTTCCATGTTTGATTGAATAAGCAATCCTGCTAAAGTTACAGGAGCAGTTGCGCCCGCACTCGCAGCTGGAGCTATTATAGTAGGCTGGTTGTGTTTTGCAAAAACAAATAATCCGTTTAACTGTAATCTATTTAGAATTAATGGACTTACTGGATTGAAAAAACCAACCAAGCGCGGCTTTTTTATAAGTTCCTCCTTTCCTCCAACTATAATTGAAACGAGATTCATCATATCTTGGGATGCTACACGCCCTAAACACCCTAAACCATATGGTTTTTTGCTGTGTGTTGCCCACGCTTTTATAACGTGATAATGTAACTCTAAATACGGAACATCGTTTGGCCATACATCAGTGTGCGAACACATAATGTTTTTTAAGCTATCTACAATACGAATTTGTTTAACATTGTCTTCTAAAATAGTTTTCCTGACTCCTTTCTTACTTAAAGGATCGTAAATCTTAACTGGAGTTCCTACAGTCGCAAAATTTACGCTCTTTGTATTTACTTCAAAGTTAAAGGATCCGTCGGAGCCCCACAAAGTAAATTTACTCGGCACATGTTTAAGCTGTTCTATAATTAATTCTTCCGGAAATTTAACAACATAAGTAGAATCATCAACATCTGCCCCATTGTCTTTTAGAAGATCACGTGCTTCTTCAGATTCTACTTTTATTCCTATTTTCTCTAAAAGTTTTAACGATTCTCCATGTATAAGCTCAATTTCATCCTTATCTAATACTTCAAGTTTATTTAGTTTCATTCTTCTTCAAACTCGAAATTCAAAAAAATGAATAATTTTAACCTAATAAACCAATGGTATATGAAAAACTTTTTTTTCAAATGATTATATCACAATACAAAAAAAACATTAAAATAGCTGGGAAAGAAGTGTCTATTAAAGAGAAAATTAAAGAACTCGTTGTTGAATGGGATTCTGAAGGATTAAAGAATTATTGTCAATTAATTCTAAAAAAAAATGAAGCAACGGCTTCTAATCTATTAAGGATCATTGGAGATGTCATGAAATACGTAGGGGAACAATTTGAAAACGAAGAGATTTTCCTCCCTGAATTAATTGGTTCTGCTGAGACGGTAAAAGGCGTTATTGACGAAGTCTTAGATCCTGCAATCAGAGCTGCTGGAGAAGAAAAAGAAACGATGGGTAAAGTGGTGATAGGGACCGTAGAAAGCGATGTTCACAGTATTGGTAAAGATCTTGTTGGTTCCTTCCTCTTCTCTAATGGATTTGAGGTGTACAATCTGGGTGTAGAAGTAACTGCCGATCAATTCATCAATAAAGCAGAAGAAGTTGGTGCTGATGTAATAGGCTTGTCCTCTCTGTTAACGATGTCAATGGATTTTCAGAAGCAAGTTATTGAAGTGCTTAATAAAAGAGGTTTAAGAGAAAAATATAAAGTTATAGTAGGGGGATCTCCTACTTCAGAAGATTGGGCTGAACAAATAGGTGCTGACGGATGGGCTGATGACGCGATCGAAGCCGTAGAATTAATTAAACGTATAATGAAAGAGGGGTGAAACATGCATGAAATTAAAAAAAATTGAAGTTTTTACAAAGGATGAACTTGAAGCAGTTCATTCTGCGTCGATGACTTTATTATCTGATGTTGGAATAAAAGTAGATGCAGAAGATGCGAGGGCTATTTTAAAAGAAGGCGGAGTAGAGATAGACGATACAACAAACTTTGTTAGATTCCCCGAATCACTTGTAAAGGAGAAGTTGAAAACGGTTCCAAATTCATTTAAATTGCACGGTCCTGACGGCTCGTTTAACTTTGAAGTTAACACAACCACCACACAATTTGCAACAATCGGAACCCCAGTCAAGATATACGATCCTTCGAACAAAAATGGCGTTAGAAAAACAGTTCTTGCTGACACTATTGAACAGATTAAAATTGTCGATAGCTTGGAAAACATAATGTGTTCGCACATAGATGTCTGGCCAAATGATATATCATATATAACGATTCATGCTCATTGCATATATCAGTGGGTAAAAAATACAAAAAAGCCTTATGGTCTTGGATGCTTAGGGAGACTGGCTTCCCAAGATATGATGAACATGGCGTCTATTATTGTAGGAGGGGAAGAAGAATTGATGAAAAATCCTCGATTTGTTGGTTTCATGAATCCAACAAGTCCTTTACACTTACCTACAATGATGACTAACGGTTTTGCGATATTTACTAAGTATAAACAACCTACTATTATAGCACCTGAAGCTTTAGCTGGCGCTTCTGCACCAGTTACTTTAGCGGGTTTAATAACTCAAACCAACGCTGAAATAGTCGGAAGTGCAGTTGTTTCACAAATATTCAATCCTGGAGCTCCTGTGTTTTTTGGTACGGTTTCTCACGTTACTGACATGCGTTCTGGGAATTCAGCAATGGGTTCTCCGGAGATGGGCTTAATTACAGCAGGTATTGCGCAATTAGCTCGCTTGTACAACATTCCTTCACGTGGACCCGGAGCCGGAACCGATTCAAAATTGTTGGATTTACAGAATGGATTCGAGCGGTTACAAACTCTACTGCTTGCCGCTCAAGCTGGTGTGAATTATATAACCTGTGCGGGCACATATGAAGCCACATTGGTTGAGGCGTTAGAACTTTTGGTTATTGATGACGATTTAGCAGGAATGGTAAAAAGAGCTATTGAAGGGGTTATTGTAAACGAAGACACGATTGGTTTAGATGTAATTAAGAAAGTAGCTACGAGTGAAAAAAAAGGAGTAAATTTTCTTGCGGAATCGCATACAAGAAAACACATGAGATCAGAACTATATATGCCTCGATTAGCTGACAGGTCCAGGCGTTCAACTTGGAAGAAAAAAGGTGCGAAGGATATAATTGAGAGAGCGCGAGAAAAAGTTGATAAAGTTCTCAGAGAGCATCAGCCTAATAAATTAGATAATAAGATGGAGGATGAGCTGTTGAAATACATGAAAAGGGTAGAAGCAAGGACATTTGATGATTATAGAAAAGCTGAAGGTTTGATGGTAGATAGCATTACATTACCCGATGGTATAGAAATTAGAGAAGATAAATAGTTTTTTTTATTATTAATATTAAGTTCTGGAATTTATTATGGTTTAAGATTAATGAATTTCTGGTATTCATGGAGTTTTTTTAAAACAACAGCAGCATTCTCAGGATTTCCTCCAAAAACCATAATTTTGTTTTCATCATATTTTTCAAGAGTAAGGCCCTCTAAACTGCTGCCAAAGGAAATGTAAATAATCCTTTTATTAGGGAATTTCCGGATTAATTCAATTTCGTTTTTAAATCCTTTATCATGTCTATCGCTTGCCCTGAGCCTCATCAACTCAGCCATTTTTTCTCCAATCTCATTCATAGGTTTTAAAAGTTTCATTCGATCAAGAAATGTTAGAGATGACATCGTAATTATCACATCAAAGCAATCGGAATTTAACATTAGTTCGGTAACCGTCTGATACACATTCGGATTGCCAGTAGCAACCATGTCAACAGGATTATTATGGCTCCAATAAAATGGAAGGTGTTTTGAAATGTCTTCAATAAGTTTGGGACCGTTTGGTGCTGTTCTTAAGTCAACAACATTAAGTCCGTGTTTTTCGCAAAGATCTGTAAGGTGAACGACAAATCCCCCTCCTCCGCTAACTATTCCAGCTCTTAGGCGCCCATTTGTAGGAAGAGGTAATAAAAATTGTGCCCCCTTAACTAGATAAATAAACTGCTCTATTTGATCTGCCGATATCACACCAGTTTGTTTAAACAAAGATTTGTAAATGTCTAATGAACCTGCGATTGACCCTGTATGGCTGTTTGCGGCTCTAGCACCACTCTTAGTGGTTCCCGCTTTAAGAAAAATTATTGGTTTATTTTTCGTAGTTTCGGCACAAATTTCTTTAAACCGTGAACCCGCTCGTAAACCTTCAGCGAATAGAGCTATTGTTTTAGTTTCTCGATCCCGAGCATAATATTCTAAATAATCTTCTAAAGTTAGGGACGCTTCATTCCCGCTAGAGACAAAATATCTGATATTTTGAAACGCATTACAAAGGACAGTTCCCATAGTCCCCGATTGAGAAACAATTGATAAATTTCCAGGTCTTGGAAGCATAAATCCAAATCCTAAATGGAGAGGTGATGTTTTATCTTCTGACGAGTAAAATCCCATAGAATTAGGTCCTACAAAGATCAATCCTCCCTTGTCAGCTATTTTAACTAATTCCTTATTTTCATCTTGCCTTGCTTCGTTTTTTACTTCACCAAATCCAGCTGTAATAATGGCTGCCGTTCTAACATCGTTTTCAATTGCTTGTTTAACTGAATCTATAACAGCATGGGGAGGAACAACTATTCCAACGAGATCAATTGGTTCAGGACATTTATCGAGTGAGGGGTAAATATTCTTCCCCAGTATTTTCTTATTTTCATATTTAGGACTCGGGTTTACCCCGTAAAGATTTTTTGTAAACCCACAGCTTAAAACACTCGCGAATACGCGAGAGCCAATTTTAATCATACTGTCAGTTGCTCCCACAACAGCAACATTTTTAGGATTGAACATAATTTTCATTAGTTCTAACTTTTCTTCAATATCCATTTTTAATTTCTCCAAGCCTAGATTTTTAACTGAAAATATAGGATGTAATAGGTAGATTCTTAAAGAATTCAAAGAATAATAATTTTCTTAATGCGTATAATTTAATATTTTTGCTCAGAAGAGATCCTTCTATTACTTTAAAAATTAGGATTCTTCTTTGACTCTCTTGTCACTTAGATGGCATATTTCCAAATTACAACGAAGTATTTCATATTATCATGGGTCTTTTTTCCTTTTTTCCACGATATTCTTAAAGAATGCTAATAAATCTATTTTTATTATTATAAACATGACAACAACAATTAAGTAAAGAGATATAATGCTTATAACCCAGCTCTCTCCTCCTAAGAGGCTACAAATACTTAATATGTTATACGAAAAAAATAGCATCAAACCTAATTTACCTAACCAACACCAAAAAACCGTCTTTAGAAAACTATACTTAATAATTCCAAGTGGTATTGTTATAAAATCATCGTTTAAAGGTGTAAGACCGAATATAAATATTAAAAGGGGTGCTGCCCTTGGATGCTCAATTAAGAATATTTGGTATTTCTTCAAATTTTGTTTCCGATCTTCCGATATCAATGCTGAAGCCCCCCTACCTACAGCATATCCTCCAATTTCTCCAACCATACATCCTAAACTAGCAATAAACGCGACAAGAATAGGAATGAAAGGATTCATCTGTAAGAAAGGTAGTGAACTATAACACACTACAAATGTGTAAGGAGTAGGAATGGGTAACAAATTCCCAATCAAACATACTAGGAAAGTAATTATCAATCCTGAGGGTAAATTTAGAAAGGGGGGATATTTAGATATATTTTCAATAATTTCCCGGTGAGATTCGTTTATTATGAAATCAATTGAAACAATAGTTATGATTATAAGTAAAATGATAAAAACTATGTCAATTCGCTTTAGTTTCATTTTAACCAAATCATTTAATTAATACCTATTCTAAAACTTAGGGTAAAGAGATTAAAACCAAGATAATACTTACGACCGTGCTAGCAAAAAGTATGAGTATTAATATAGTTCCATTCTTAGTGAGTTTTTTTTTCCTTTTTTTGGCGTAGTTTCTTCTTTTCTGACTTTGCCTCGATCTGGGGGTACTCATATTCATGCATCTGAATCTTTTAGGGATTTCTTAATTTATACATCGTCATTTTCTACTTTTTGTAGTAATTCCGTTAGAACTACGTTGTTATAAGAAAAAAGCATACGAGGAACAAGAGTATCAGCTAAATACTTTCCATCTTTAATCTCTTCTTTTAAAGGAAACAGTTGTTTTTCTTTTATAACTGATCCTAAATAATTTCTTTCGTACTCACGATACCCAAAAATGTCATTCTTTACTATGACCATTTTACGCTCGTATCCTTCAGGAATTCCTTCTTTCTCCAATAGAAGGAGTATTTTTTCTCTTGATAGCGATTCAAGGAGTTCAAGATCTTCAGTTGTACCTTCATACGCAGGGCCAGTTTGGGCTTGTTCGTAATCTATTTCTTCTTCTAATCCAATCATAACTAGAAAACCATGGGTTTCGTTGTCTTGGTCTACAGCAGTAATTTTAAAAGCAATACCGTGTTTATCTCTTATGGCTGGAGCCATTTTTGCAGCTATAAATTTCATTCTCGTCGTAGTGTTGAATCCGTGCCATAACCAGACTCTAAAATGTTGGGGGTCTACAAAAAGAAGAACAAAATCGTCGTCTAATAAATCTTTTAACTGAATATCAGGATCGATTATCAACTCTTCGAAATCACCGATCTCGTCGTTAAATTGATAAACACTTTTAGGTTGCTCTTGTCTTGGAGCAATCTTTTCTTCCTTTTTTTTCTCATCTTCTTTTTTCTTAATTTCTTCTTTCTCTTCTTCTTTTTTCTCCTCTTCCCTCTTCTGTTCCTCATTTGACATTTTAGATCATCACAGTTGCTTTTATTCGTTATAACTTAGTTAGGATTAATAATATATTATTCTTATTGCTATAAAAATTGATGTAGATTTTACAATAGAAATTGAAATATAGCCTTAAGGACTAAATCTGGCTCTTCGACAAAAGGAGCGTGTGCGCTCTCAGAAAAGATTTTTACTTGTGAATCTGGTAGTAATTCGGAGAGAAGGTATGCGTTTTGGGGCGGTACTAAAACATCCTTCATTCCATGTAGTATTAGCGTTGGAATTTTTAGATTTTTTAGCTTGTTGCAAGTATCAAATTGTTCAATTGCCTTCGTTTGGCGAAAATAACTTTCAGGATCCATTGGTGTTTTAATCATGTTTTGGGTTGCTAGATCGATCAGTTTTGGGTGCTTTTTAAGGAATTCAATTGAATAGAAGATTTTTAAATTTTCTTTAGCAACTTCTTCTGGATTCCTTCCTTTCCTCGGCTTAGCTAATATATCTAGCACCTCTGGAGTTGCTAGTATGGCTTTGGCTCCACCACAACTCGTTGAACATAAAACAATCTTATTCACCCTATTATAATTTAGAGCCAACTCTTGTGTGATGTATCCTCCCATGGAATGTCCGAAAATGTAAGTTCTTTCTATGTTCAAGGCATTCAATAAACCAATCGCATCATCCGCTAATGTTTTTATAAAATAATCTTGTTTTGGATCCTCTGATTTTCCTGTTCCTCTATTGTCAAAAATTATAACTTTAAAATACTTTGCTAATCCGTTTATGAAGTAGTTTCCCCACCAACTAATGTTTGCTCCAATTCCTAAAATCATCAGTAGAGGAGGACCATCACCGTAAATTTCGTAGTTCAATTTAAAATTGTTAATTGCTATTTTGGGCATATTCTCTCATTTTACTCCCTTGTATATTAAGAAGCAATAATATCTATTTTATTTGAAGATAAAGATCTTTTTGTTTTAAATCATAGTAAAATTCATTTGTTAACTACTGGAAAGTTCAAAAGATATAAAAATTTCAAGATATTATAATCTTCAATCTCAACTTTTATGAGGATTAACTTGTTTTAACACTTATTTGAACGCGGGAATTGCCAAGTCTGGTCTAAGGCGCTGGACTCAGAATCCAGTCTCGTAGGGGTTCGGGAGTTCGAATCTCCCTTCCCGCATTTAAATAATATAGAAATATCGGGTATATTTGCTTAAAAAGATAAATATAATCAAATTTTGATTTTTATACAAATAAATCTCAAAATACTAAAAATTGTCGGTCCGTTTTTTCTTTTAAATTACTTTAAATCTTTATATAATGGGATTTTCTATGAGTTGGAAAAAAGTAAAAAAGAAATTGACTAAGAACAATAAAAAGAGCTCTCGAGAGCCTGATGTTGCTGAAAGAAAATTGTGGCGTCCTTATAACCCCTGGCCTTTACCCTAAGGAAAAACGCGTACAAATAATAAAAGATAATCTAAACTACTTCAAGGTCATTTTCACAGTGAGGACAATAAAGAGGCAGAGTTTCTTCACATGGTTCTAAATCATCGTTACTGAGCATTTTTCTCCAGCATATTAATTTTCCTTCTTTTTCAATCATATCGCGTCCATGATGTTGAGGTATGATATTTTTAGTTTCACAAGTATTACAAATAATGGTTTTCGCATCACTTTCCAAATGTTCTACGGAGATATCTTTAAATTTTGTTCTATACCTAAATATTGTCATT
>RCNB010001922.1_pt1 | contig 12891 bp, 10 predicted proteins | sample 2041321 | NCBI WGS metagenome assembly RCNB01 (sample SAMN09708232, study PRJNA481090) | Marine sediment metagenome, whole genome shotgun sequencing project. | reverse complement strand
AGGAAAGAGAAATAGACGTCTTTAAGCACGAATATTTTACTGATAAACAGTTTATTACGTGGGTTTCATGAGTCCCGTCCAGACCGCAAAGCTCAAAAAAATATTCCAGAGTGTAAAACTTTGGAATATTTTTTTTTAAGTTGAGAATCTCCTTTGTCAATGCCAGAAAATTTCTACTTTAATAATCTTTATTAATTTAGTCTTGCGACACACGATACAGCACATTTGCTCCCCATCCTGATATATAGATATCACCAGAGGGACCAACTGCTACGCCGTCGAACCACCAGGTTGGAACACCCCCTTCAAGACTTGCTCCACTGAGTTCAAGATCATCCACAACTGTGCTTATTTCTCCTGTGGTCAAATCAATACGAGATAATCGGGAAGCGGTCGTTTCAACCACAACTAAGCTTCCTTCTTTTTCATAGGCCAGCCCTTCAGGATTTTGCAAACCTGAGGCAACTTCAACGGGTGTTTGTGGAGTATCCCCGTCAAAATCAATTTGCCAGACCTGACCTGTAGCCCAATCAGCTGCCCATAGCGTTGAACCATCGGTAGCTAGACCACTAGCTACTGAGAGCGTTGCTATGGGTGAATTATCACTAGCCATGACCACTCCACCAAGTCCTAAATCTGAGACTACAATATTATCATTGACCCTTACGGCATCAATAGGAACAGCCATTGTATATTGTTCAATAGCTTGGTCATTTTGTGGGTTCCAAACTTGAACCAATTCACTGAACCATGAAGTAACGATCAGGTTTGATCCATCTGCCTGAACAGAAAAAGGCATTGTTAATTTGTCAGGTTCAGGCACTAAATATCCTTTATAAACGTCTTCTTCTTCACCGGTACCGCCATTAAAATTTCGCATTCGAAACACGTCGCCCACATAAACTTCATCTTTATTATTTGAACCTTCTAAAACGGCAAGACCTTGTGGTCCTATCATGCCTCCTTCACTGATTGTGCTGGCTTCTCCACTTGACGAAACCTCTGCAATCCAGCCAAAATCGGCATTAGAAATATAAAGTACACCATCAGCGTCAAAGGCCAGGTTATCTAGACCTGGTTCCAAGGTAGTAAAGAGCGTCTTTTCTCCTGTTTCATGATTGACCTTAAAAACTTCACCAGTTTGATCTAGTACGGTAAGTAGTCCATCTGGACCAAATTTAACAGCAACCGGATAAGTAAATCCGTCTGCCACAATCTTTGCGGTTCCATCTCCATAAGGATCTGATGTAGGAGGATCACCTGGATCGCCTACATCTACACTGATTACAAAACCAAAAAGGAAAGAGGGACCGTAAAGGCGCCCATCTGGACCAAAATCAAAGGCATTTAAAAATCCCAAAGGATATGTATCTGGCACATAGGGTACAATTTCTCGTGGGGGATCAACCAGGTTGGGATCAAGTTCGAAGAGCCCATCACCCTGAAAATCGAGAGCCACAAATAGGCGTCCTTCATCTGAGAAGGTGATAGGATTTACACCGGGAGCAACCATTTGGTAGCCCAACTGATTTCCGTTCAGGTCCATTCTGCCCACAAAACCGGTCATGATGTCTGTATAATAGAAGGATTCTCCATCTGGATGAAAAACAAGATCATCTGGACCTAATACCCCTTCGGCTAATCCAAAGCTGTTAATGATCTCGCCTGTTTCTTTGTTCATAACTGCAACTTCTGGAGCATAAAAGCTTGCAATATAAAGGTTGTCATCTGGTCCAAAGTTAATTCCATTGGCACCGTGAATGGCAGCCCCTGTTGCGATTATTTCAAGAACTGGATCGGAGGGCTTGTCTCCTGAATCATCATCATCATCAGAGCTACATGAATAGTTAAATAGCATGAGTAATGCACCTGCAAATAGATATAGTTTTTTCATAATAAGTTGGATTTGGTTTCGATTTTAAATCAAGTTATTATTTATCTGCTAGATTTTAATTGAATTTGGGACGAACGATATCAAATATTGTCCGAGACTGGCATTTTTTTTATCGAAGACGAAGAGCTTCAGGTCATGTATTGGAGCTTATACCCTGATGTGGGTATATTAAAATTGTAGGCATATATTAGCAATAAAATAAGATTTATTTCATCACAGATGGAAGTATTTGATATAACTTATCTGGATAAAATAATTCTTATTTAGAGTCCCGTCCAGACCGCAACTTTTTAAAGTAAAAATAGTTGTGTTGTTAACAGTAAGCCTTAGGGTTTATATAGTTAGCTAATGAAAAACTTCAGTCTTACTGAGGTTTTTTTGTGTTATAGCATTTCCTACACCTAATTTTCCCAATTACTTACGTTACCTTCAGAAGCCTTATTCTATAGGGTGGGACCTATGTATGCTTCTTTTAGAAATATGCTTCTGATGATCTGTACTTACTTCCAGTAACCAGTAACGCCAGGTTCAACGGCTACCTCAAAGAGATTGCAGATGTGGTTGGGATAGAAAAGAGGCTTACCCATCATATGGCTAGGAGGACATTTGCAACGACGGTACTACTGTATAATAGTGTTCCGATGGAGATAGTTTCTGAATTGCTTGGTCATACTAAGCTTGCCACTACCCAGCAAAGTTATGGGAAGATTGTTCAGAAGAGGGTGGGAGATGAAATGAAAAGGATAAGGGAGGGCTGAGAGGTTCTCCTTTTTAATAATTTTCAAAGGCAGATATATTTTTACTACATTTATTGTGTTTAGCTCTCCTTCTCGGAGGTATATAGACAATACAGACAATATTAACTAGTTGAAAACAATTTATGAGAAACATAGTCCTAACATTTACAATCCTTTTTTTGAGCTTTAGCTGTAAAGAAAAAAGTTTGGAAAAAACGAACCCTAACACAACAAGTGTCAAAGGAAAAGCTACGACTGATTATATAGGCAAAGTTTTACATCTTAAATATATTCAAGAGGATTCTGTCTATACCAAGATAGATACTGTTTCGCCAAATATGGAATTTGAATTTACAATTACAGATATACAGTATCCAGCTAAAGCATTCCTGACTGACGATTTAAGCAATTACGCACCAAAGGTAATCGAGAAAAATCAACTAGGAAGTTTGATTTTTTTTCAATTCGGAACACCATCAGTACCATTGCAATTTGGTCATCCAAAAGACCTGAAATTTCTACTGTTGGAAGAAGGCAACATAAATATTCAAATTACCGATTCAATTTACAACAGCAAAATAAGTAATTCCATTTTAAATGATGAATTACAAACATTGAGCAAAAATCTTGCCCCAGCAATGTTTAAGATTAATATGTTTAATAAAAATGATTTTAGGTCTATTACAGACAAAAAGATATTTGATAGTCTTAATGAAGCAAGACAAAAAATTGATCTTGAAAAATCTAAAATTATCGATAAACATATATCCAATCACAAACAATCTTATTCAAGTGTTTTCGCTTTTAACATCAAACCTTTTCTTGAAGAAACAGATTTAAGTATATTTAAAACCATTGCCCTTGAAATAAGGAATAGTAAACTTGCAGAGCCTGGAAGAATGAAATTAGAGCGGTTTTTGAATACCAAAGTCGTGTCGGACACCATTGAAAACTTCACACTACCAAATCAAGAGGGAACGCAGATTTCACTAAAGGACATTAAATCAAAGTATATTTTAATCGACTTTTGGGCTTCATGGTGCCTGCCGTGTAGAAAGGAAAGTAAAGCCATAAGTCAATTTTATTCAGATTTTAGCAAAGAGGATTTTCAAATAGTTGGTGTTTCTGTAGATAAAGATAAAAATAAGTGGATAAAAGCACTCAAAGAGGACAATATACAATGGTTATCTTTGATTGATAGTGATAATGTAATTAATGATAAGTTGGGTGTTTCATATTATCCAACCACTTTTTTATTAAACTCTGATTTGGAAATTATAGATAAGAACTTGGGTTCGGAAAAATTAAGAGAACGTCTAATTCAACTTCTGGAATAAAAACTGTTTACAACACCGGTAATCGTTGCACAATCCTCTAAAAAAGATAAATAGTAACGAAAGGCTAACAACGTATCCTATGAAAAGCACTAGCCAGTGCTACTTCAAAGTTAAATAATATCCCTTCTCCCTATCGAACTTTCAGCCACGATAATCTTCAAGTGGACACATAACACCTTTTCATCATTATAATGCAAAAAGCACCATATCGCAACCCTGAGAATGCTCCTGTGATCAATACAGAGTAGGATTGCTTGAAGAAGAGGTTAAGGGAGGGCTGAGAGGTTCTCCTTTTTAATAATTTTCAAAGGCAGATATATTTTCACTACATTTATTGTGTATAGCACTCCTATTGGGAGGTATATAGAAAATATTGCCTTTATTAACTAGTTGTCGTGCATTAATAAATGACCGTAATTAAATAGTATTTTTATGATTAGTTTAAATATACGTATTGTTTTATGTGTAGCAATGTGCTGTAGTTTCCATAATGTTAAAGCACAGATAGTTGCAACTTTTGCAGGAAATGGTATAGATAGTCTTGTAAATGGAAAAGGTACTAATGCCTCTTTTGGTAAATGTTTTGGTATTGGGAGTGATAGAAATGGGAATCTTTATATTCCAGATACCGACAATAATTGTATAAGACTAATTGACCCTGAAGGAAACGTAAGCACCTATGCTGGTACCGGTGAGGCCGGAAATAAAGATGGAGATTCAAGGATTGCAACATTTACTGAACCTGCAGGTGCGTATGTGGATAAGGAGGGAAATGTTTTCATTGCTGATTGGGGTGGCAATAAAATAAGGAAAATTGACACCAATAGACAAGTGAGCACAATTGTCGGTTTAGACAGCATGGGATATGTAAACGGAAGGGCAGAAACAGCCTTGTTCTGTGCTCCAAGAAGTTCCTGCGTGGACCATAAAGGCAATATATATGTTGGTGATTGTTGGAATCATTGCATAAGAAAGATTACGCCAGAAGGCGATGTAAGTACTTTGGCTGGTGGAGGACAACCCTACGTGTATTTTAACGAAGGAAGCTGGAAAGATGGAAAAGGGCCAGAAGCTCGATTTAACGCTCCATGCGGTGTTAGTGTTGATAAATATGGTAACGTTTATACTGCAGATGCGAACAACTCTAAAATTAGAAAAATTAGTCCAGATGGCACTGTAACTACAATTGCTGGTAGCATTGATGGTGAAGGGAAATCAGGCGGTTTAATAGATGGGCACATTGATTCCGCCATGCTTTGGGTACCAACTGAACTTGCTATTGATGATGAAGGGTTTATTTTTATTGGAGATACATATAATAACTGTGTTAGAATGCTTACACCCGATGGGTTTTTATATACAATAGCCGGTAATGGAGAAAAAGGTTATAAGGATGGGGAAAATTCAATTTGCGATTCCCCAAGAGGTATTGCTCTTATTGGTGATGATGTCTATTTCTTTGACCATTATAATAATCGGGTGAGGTACATTATAAATCCAAAAGGATATTTAAGAAAAAAAGGAATTCTTTGAAAAGGTAGGAAAATTGAATATGAATTTATAAATGAACGCCACTACAACAAAGTACTGTGGTAAAATCCAAAGCTATATTAACATAATGCGTAGTTATAGCTGCATTCATTCACTTTCTGAACTATAACGCCACTATGTAAAATAGCCGCTACACTAATCACATTTTTACACGCTACGTATAATACTAAAGACCTTTGTGTGCTGTGAAAACAAGCCTGGAAATTCAATTATCTATTGGATTATGATTTGTATCTTTGAGTATAATGTAAAAATTATAAAATGAGAAAGATTATTAGAATAATATTTTTGTCCTTAGTTTTTCTTTCTTGTCAAAGTGAAACAGACAAAAACCTTGATCAGCAAGTAGATTGGGAGAGTAGAAAATCAGAAATTGTCGATTTCAATGATTACATTCAAGGTAAAACGTATCTTCCAGTTTATTCGCATATTTATCATATCCACGAACATAAAACTTTTGACCTTACCATTACAATTAGCATTCGTAATGTGTCAATGACTGATTCAGTTTATATTTTAAAAGCTGATTATTACAATACCGTTGGAACCAATGTTAGGCAATATTTAAAAGCCCCCGTTTTTTTAATGCCGTTAGAAACTGTGGAAATAATTATCGAAGATCGCGATATGGAAGGTGGTTCTGGTGCTAATTTTATATTTGACTGGGCAATGGAAAATGATAAAAACCCTCCTTTGTTTGAGGCAGTAATGATTTCACCATATGAGCAAGAAGGATTAGCATTCACGACAAGAGGAGTAAGAATATTTGAATAAAATGAAAGAATTAGTTAACATTTCACTGCTTATTATTGTAGTAATTTACCCTATGGGTTCATCTGCAGCGCATAAAGGGATAAATGATCTTGAGATATAAACATAACATCCTAACTATATTCGGAAGATTGAAAGTTGCACTTATGGACCTGGTTCCGATAATAGTGGTGGTTGTTTTTTTTCAGAGTGTTGTTATCCAGAAGCCGTTTCCTCAAATTGGGGAAATTATTTTCGGTTTCTTGTTTGTAATAGTAGGGTTGATGTTGTTCGTGGAAGGTCTGAAGATTGGGCTGTTTCCAATTGGTGAGGCGATGGCTTACGCTCTTGCAAAGAAGGGTAGTCTTACATGGCTATTGATTTTTTCCTTCGCCCTTGGTTTTTCTACAACCGTTGCCGAACCTGCCTTAATTGCAGTAGCAAAAGAAGCCTCGATAATTTCTTCTGGTGCTGGTTTAATTGAAAGCTCTCAAAAAAATATGGATTATTATGCTATGGGATTGCGATTGACTGTTGCTTTTTCCGTTGGCTTGGCAATTGTTATTGGAGTATTACGCATTCTTAAGGGTTGGCCATTATATTATTTAATTATAGGGGGATATGTGTTAGTCATGTTGATGACCTTAATAGCCCCTGAGGAGATTATTGGTTTGGCATATGATGCAGGCGGGGTTACTACTTCAACGATTACTGTTCCATTAGTAACCGCTTTAGGGGTTGGACTTGCTACTGTTATAAAAGGGAGAAGCCCCTTATTAGATGGTTTTGGACTGATTGCCTTTGCGTCACTTTTACCTATGATATTTGTGATGGCATATGGCTTATTTTGGTTTTAAAATATATACTGAAGTATGGATGATTTTTTAGTGGATTTTGTTATAATCTTATTCTCTACTCTGATAGATGTATTGCCAATCCTACTGGTTATCATATTCTTTCAGATGATAGTTTTGAAACAACCTATACCCCATCTTAAAAAAGTGATACTTGGATGCGTTTATGTCGTATTTGGACTAACATTATTTTTAATGGGATTAGAAAAAGCACTTTTCCCTTTAGGGAAAATCATGGCAACTCAATTATCAGATCCAGAATTTATTGGAATCTCAGCAAGTGGACTGTCACACTGGTCGTCGTATTACTGGATTTATATTTTTGCGGCATTAATAGGCTTTTCTACTACAATTGCTGAACCCTCACTTATTGCTGTTGCAATAAAAGCTGAGGAGGTTTCTGCAGGAACAATAAGCCAGAAGGGACTAAGGGTTACTGTGGCAATAGGAGTTGCTTTTGCTTTGGCGCTTGGAACATTCAGGATTGTTACTGGAACACCATTATTTGTATATATCATGGTAGGATATCTTATTGTCATCGTTCAAACATTTTTTGCGCCAAAAGAACTAATTGCCTTAGCATATGATTCGGGAGGTGTTACCACTTCAACTGTGACTGTTCCTCTAGTGGCTGCACTTGGGTTGGGATTATCAAGTACAGTACCAGGAAGAAACCCGGCCATTGACGGTTTTGGGCTTATCGCATTTGCCAGTTTATTCCCTATTATCTCAGTATTGGGATATGCACAATTCATGAAATTGAAAATACAATTGTTTAAATTAAAAATAAAAAAAGATGCAGTTTAAATTAATTATGGCCTTTGTCAAACCAAGCATCACTGATGCTGTAGTTGACAAAATGAAAGAAGCGGGAGCTACTGGAGCTACTATTATACCTGCCCGAGGCACAGGTATGCATGAAGCAAAGTCCTTTTTTGGACTTAGTATTGAGGAACAAACTGATATCATTGTTTTCCTAGTGGAAGAACATGTTGTCGAAAAACTCATGAAGGTAATGCAAGTAGCGGGAAAATTTGATAAACCGGGCACTGGTATAGGTTTTGTTTTGCCTATAGAACATGTAGCCGGACTGGAAACTCAAATGAAAAAATTCAAGGATCAGGCTCGTGACAAATATTTTTAGAGCAAATCGATAGGGGATTCCACTAAATTTGCAGAAAATGATAAAAGTATGTTAACGCATGTATATTTTTAATAAATTCACTTTAGGCAATAACATAAAACAAAAACATGGATAAAAAAAGAAGTTTTCAAAGTGCCAGGGATGTCATGACGAAAAAAGTAGTTTTCATAGATGGAATGGCTACTGCAAAAGAGGCGGTTGAAATTATGCGCAAAGAAAAGGTTGAAGCTCTGATTGTTAATAAGCGACATCCGCAAGATGCCTATGGGATTGTTATAGTACATGATTTCATAAAAGGTGTGATTATTCCTGATAAAACTTCAGAAGAGGTAAATATCTTTGAGATTGTGACCAAGCCCGTGATAAGCGTACCGGCTAATATGGACGTGCGCTACGTTGCAAATTTATTAATGAAGGTTGGTCTCATGATGGCCCCGGTTCAAGAAAATGGTGAATATATAGGAATGGTTTCACTGTCCGATCTGATTTTGGACAACTTGCTATTCTAATATTTGAAACTAGAGAAAACAAAATTTCAGTACAGGTTGCGTCAGATAGGAATTTAAAATTTAATAAAACTCGGAATTAAGAAAAAAAGAAAATACAATACAACAAAATAGCAAAATGCAACTCTTATTGGCTTGTGTATAGGTATCGCAATATTTAGTGCAGTTAAAAATGGATTTGGATTTGTTACGTTTTTTCCATTACTCTTGACCTACCCTTTTATTAAAAATGGAAAAAAAATCAAAGTGTTAGAGAAAGAATTAAAATCTCGCAACCTAGAATAATGTACGTAAATTGAATTGATAATACTCTGCGTGTATAATAACCTTAATCCTCTCTTTTGTCTTTTCTGTTTATTATCTAAAAGTAATAGATTGTAAACTTAAGAAGAACTGAGTTAAAATCCAAAGCTATTCAACATAATGCGTAGTTATAGCCGCATTCGTTCACTTTCTGAGCGATAACGTCATTATGTAAAATAGCCGCTTCCTGCCGCTTCATCCGCTTCTGCATATCGCACTATTAGCAACGATAAATCTCAAGTGAACACATAGTATCTTTTCGTAATTACAATGCAAAAAGTGCCACATAGCAATACCGAGAATACTCCATATAATCAATTCGAGTAGGCTTACTTGATGAGGAGGTTAAGGGAGGGATAATACAAAACCAGTCATAGATATGTGGCTGGTTATGTTTCACAACCAGCTGTCTATTAGGAAGTGATATTATTGTTGGTCTCAACTAGTGATTATAGAATTTAGTATCTTTAAGATGTTAGAGACAAGCTAAAGGTTTATATGGAATATTATTTATCCATTCTCTTGCAAAAATTAAAAGCCCATTTGATCATTTAATTGAGTCGAAAATTAGTAATCGTGAGGAATGGTGGAAAGTGGGCATAATGACAGATAGACACTTTATTAACTAGTTGTATGCAAGACAAATTAATGAAAATGAAACAGAGCGCTTTATTATGTTTTTTGTTCTTATTCGTTTTCCATTTAAGTGCCCAATCTGAGCTTGATTCTCTTTTAACTGTTTGGGAGGACACGACGAATGCTGACACTACACGTGCGCAGGCGTTTATCGACTATATTTATGATGGAGATTTTCGCACCAACCCAAATAACGCTATTCTTTTAGCCGATCAATTATTTAAGTTCACCGAAGATGCAGATTACAAAATAGGAAGCGTTGACGCTTTGGATTTATCAGGCTACATTTATTTCAGGATGGGTGACTATTTGAAAGCTATAGATACTTACCAAAGAGGACTGAAAATCGCTGAAGAAATTGACTATAAAGGTGGAACTGCAGGCATATTGTTGCGGATTGGTTACATCTACCATGACACTGCAGACATAATTATGGCCTTAAATTACTATCAAAGAAGCTTAAAAATTTTTGAGGAAATTGACGATAAAGGAGGCATGGGCTCAATTTATAATGAATTCGGGTCTATTTATAGGATGAAACAAGACTATGCTAAATCTCTGGAATATTATGAAAAATCACTAGCTATATGTGATGAACTAGGTGATGAAGATTGTAAGGCCTCCACTTATTTAAATAGTGGACAATTATATTTAGATCAACACGACTATGTTAAGGCAATTGACAATTTTCAAAAAGGACTTCGTCTTTTCGAAGCACAAGCTGATAATTTGGCTATTGCTACCGGCCTTAGTGGAATTGCCGATGTCTATAGTGAACAAGGCGATTATGGTACCGCATTAGAGTATTATCACAGAAGTGTTAGCATAAGTGAGCAAATAAGCGATATTCAAGGGCTCATTGCGACCTTATTAGCTATTTCCGACATATATATTGATCAAGGGGAATACTCCAAAGCAATTAAAAATTGTAAAAAAAGTCTCGAACTGGCAAAGGGTCTAGGCGATATAGACGATCAAGAAGCTGCTTGCTATTACTTATACAAGGCCTATAATGCACAAGGAAACTTGAAAGAATCTCTAGCATATCTTGAACAATCACTGGTACTTACAGATAGCATAAAAGCGGAAGAATCTGGCATAAAGCTGCGGCAGATCGAGTTTTCTAAACAGGTACTGCAAGACAGCATTGCCTCAGCTGAGAGAGAACGACTAGTTGAAGTAGCTCATCAAGATGAAATACGAAACGAAGAAAAAAATCGAAACATTTCATTAATTATTGCAGGTCTGGTACTGCTATTGGCTGGCGGCTTATTCTTCCGCTTGCGTTATGTACGAAAATCTAAAGCTATTCTGAAAATTGAAAGAGATCGATCAGAAAACCTGTTGCTCAATATTCTGCCTGCAGAAATCGCTCAGGAACTAAAGGATAAAGGCCAAGCAGATGCCAGAGACTTTGATATGGTAAGTATTCTTTTTACGGATTTTAAAGGTTTTACTGAGCAAAGCGCCAAACTCAGTGCAAAGGAACTGGTAGACGAAATCAACACTTGCTTCGAAGCCTTTGACGGCATTATGGGTAAGTACAACATTGAGAAGATAAAGACCATTGGAGACGCTTACATGGCCGCTGGAGGTTTGCCAGTTCCTGCTGAGGACTCCATTAAGAACACGGTTTTGGCTGCTTTGGAAATGCAAGACTTCATCGGCAAACGCAAGGCGGATATGAACGCGAAAGGCCTACCCGCTTTTGAAATGCGTGTGGGTATTCATACCGGTCCAGTGGTAGCTGGTATTGTAGGCGTAAAGAAATTCCAATACGACATTTGGGGAGATACCGTTAATACGGCGGCACGCATGGAGAGTGCTGGAGAAGTGGCGAAGGTAAATATCAGTCAAGCTACCTTTGAACTGTTGAAATTAAACCCCAATTTTTCTTTTGAAAACCGAGGTAAAATTAAGGCGAAAGGAAAAGGAGAGATGGAAATGTATTTTGTGAGTTTAAAAGATTAAAAACGGCATACAAGCTGTATATAGCAAATAGGGCATTAGATTGCAGATGTCCTAACCATAGAAAAGAGGCTGACCCATCATGTAGCGAGGAGGACATTTGCGACGACGGTGCTGCTTTATAATAGTGTGCCAATGGAGATTGTTTCAGAACTATTGGGACATACTAAGTTGGCAACTACTCAGCAAAGCTATGGTAAGATTGTGCAGAGGAAGGTGAGGAAGAGATGAGGAGGTTAAGGGAGGGTTGATGTGGGTCCTCCTATGATGTGAAGAAAAAACTTTTCGAACTAGGCGTTTTATTATTAGACAGATGCGAAACCATTTAACCAAGCCACTTATTCCACCTCAGGTAAGTGGTTTTTTTATTTTTATAAATTGCTTGATAAAAAATAACTAGCATTGGGACAATAAAGATGACCCCTCGTCCCATTTTGAATTTTTTAAATAAATAATTCTTTAACTTACAGAGACAAGGAGTATAAACCCAATACGTTTATATAATTGTTGGCAACAAGCTGAAAAATCTACTTTGAGTAATTTTCAACGACAAAATTTCTCAAAATTGCAATAGATATAATTAATAGAAATATAGTTTTAAAGTAATTAATTTTAAATTCAATATTATGATTTATTATTCAGTATTAGACATAACTCCATCCTCGGATGAATGGATAGAAGGTTATGTTTCATCAGCTAACATGTTAGTTTCAAAACACGGAGGTAAGTTTCTGGCAAGAACAACTAGTCACGAACAGCTCGAAGGAAAAGTATCTGAAGCTGCTTTTCGAACAATTATTGAGTGGCCATCAAAAGAAGATGCTTTAACATTTATGAAAGACCCTGAATATATTCCACATCTTGAAGCTCGTACAAAAGGTTCTTCGAGCAACCATTACCTTATTGAAGGTAAAGATGAACTTAAATAAAAAAACATGTAAGAAATTTATCGATCATAACCCGCCTGCCGGCGTGGCAGGTAAACCAATAAAGTATGCAAGATTTACTATTGGAGAGATAGTGCTGATATAACAGGTTGTGTTCAATAAATAATTCAAAATTATGAGAATCAAATTACTATTAATTGTATTAAGCTTTTGCTCTATCTGCAACGGACAACATGATGAGAGAATGTCGTTGATGATTTTTGTGCAGGTCTTAAATGATAACAAAGAGGAGGCTATTTTCTTCTATCAAAATAATTGGGGAGC